>ERZ1034365.1641-NODE-1641-length-11089-cov-2.660643_pt1 | contig 11089 bp, 8 predicted proteins | sample MGYA00520615_ERZ1034365 | MGnify/ENA primary metagenome ERZ1034365 (study PRJEB33736, sample SAMEA104284505) | Azolla filiculoides | biome: Urban; feature: Water surface; material: Ditch water | place: Netherlands | collected 2015-10-28 | depth 0-0.1 m ... | reverse complement strand
GGCGTCCCATTTCACGTGCATCCCCACTTTTAAAAACACAACAGCAATACCTGTGTCCTGACAGATAGGGCGCTTGCCTTCCGCACACATACGGCTATTCGTCAAAATTTGGGCAATCGCATCTTTAGCGGCTGGACTTTCCTCGCGCTCATAAGCTTTACCTAGGGCTGTGATGTAGTCCAGTGGGTGGTAATAAGAGATGTATTGGAAACCATCGGCGATGCTTTGGATAAAGTCGTCTTGACGAATTGTGCTCATAGTTAGTTATTTTGATAAATTGTTGATATGAAGAGTCCTATTTTACCTAGGGAAAGTGCGTAAGGACCGGAATTGGCCGCTGGAGCAATTCTGTTATGAAAAAAAGTATTGGTCTAATTAGGGTGAATAGCTCTAAGTCCTAGGGGTAACCCTTATTAAGCTTAAGTTTATGAGGATTGTCAGTCAATTGTCAGTCCGCCCCCCTAATCTCGAAGTTTGTATAAAACAGCCTAGAAAGTTGGAGATAAAGTATGGCCGCTATGGAACAGATGTTAGTAGAAACTAGAGTTTTCAATCCGCCTAAAGGGTTTGCAAAGCAAGCTGCTATTAGCAGCATGGAACAATACAACGCGATGTGTCAGTCTTTTGAAAAAGACTTTGACGGTACATGGGCAAGACTTGCTAAAGAAAATCTATTCTGGAAGAAGCCTTTTACAAAAGTTCTTGATGAATCTAAGGCACCATTTTACAAATGGTTTGAAGATGGTTTAACTAACGCTTCATACAACTGTATCGACCGCAACATTCAAAATGGTTTAGGCAAAAAGACTGCGATCATTTTCGAAGCTGATGGCGGAGATGTTACAAAAGTTACTTATCAAGAATTGCACGACCGCGTAGCTACTTTTGCTAACGGTCTTAAAAAGCTTGGTATCAAAAAGGGTGATCGTGTAGTTATCTACATGTCTATGTCTATTGAAGGCGTTGTAGCTATGCAAGCATGTGCTCGTATTGGCGCAACTCACTCAGTGGTATTCGGTGGCTTCTCTGCAAAATCATTGCAAGAACGTATTGTTGACGTAGGTGCTGTTGCTTTGATTACAGCTGACCAACAAATGCGTGGCGGTAAAGCATTGCCATTAAAAGTAATTGCTGATGAAGCGCTTGCTTTAGGTGATTGCGAAAAGTTAAAGCATGTGATCGTTTACAAGCGCACTGGTGGCGACATCCCAATGAAAGCTGGTCGCGACAAGTGGATGCATGACGTAGCTGCTGGCCAATCTAAAGTATGTGAGCCAGAGTGGGTTAGTGCAGAGCACCCATTATTCGTGCTTTACACATCAGGTTCTACAGGTAAGCCTAAGGGTGTTCAGCACTCAACAGGTGGTTACTTATTGTGGGCGATGCTCACAATGAAGTGGACATTTGACCTTCGCGATAGCGATGTGTTCTGGTGTACGGCTGATATTGGTTGGGTTACTGGCCATAGCTATGTCGCTTACGGTCCTTTGGCTTGTGGCGGTACACAAATCGTTTTCGAAGGTGTTCCAACATACCCGAATGCTGGTCGTTTCTGGGAAATGATTCAGCGTCATAAAGTTTCTATTTTCTACACAGCACCAACAGCGATTCGTTCTTTGATCAAGGCATCTGATACAGATCCTTCTGTACATCCTAAGAAGTACAACTTGAAGAGCTTGCGTCTATTGGGTTCTGTAGGTGAGCCAATCAATCCTGAAGCTTGGATGTGGTACCACAAGAACATTGGTGGCGAGAAGTGTCCAATTGTTGATACATTCTGGCAGACTGAAACAGGTGGTCATATGATCACCCCATTACCAGGCGCAACACCATTAGTTCCAGGTTCTTGCACATTGCCATTGCCAGGCATCATGGCTGCGATTGTTGACGAAGCTGGTGGCGATATGCCAAACGGCCAGGGTGGTATCTTGGTTGTGAAGCGCCCATGGCCTTCAATGATTCGTACGATTTGGGGTGACCCAGAGCGCTTCAAGAAGAGCTACTTCCCAGAAGAGTTGGGTGGCACGCTTTACTTGGCAGGTGACGGCGCAATCCGTAACAAAGACACAGCTTATTTCACCATCACAGGCCGTATTGATGACGTATTGAACGTATCAGGTCACCGCATGGGTACGATGGAAATCGAATCATGCTTGGTTGCTAACCCATTGGTAGCTGAAGCTGCTGTGGTGGGCCGTCCTGATGATATGACTGGTGAAGCCATTGTTGCTTTCGTAGTTCTTAAAGGTAAGCGTCCTACTGGCGATGAAGCCAAGAAGATTGCTACTGATCTACGTAATTGGGTTGGTAAAGAGATTGGCCCAATTGCTAAGCCAAAAGAAATTCGTTTCGGTGATAACTTACCTAAAACACGCTCAGGCAAGATCATGCGTCGCTTGCTACGTGTATTAGCAAAAGGTGAGGAAATCACTCAAGATACTTCAACACTTGAAAATCCAGCTATTTTGGATCAGTTGAAAGAAGCGATCTAAGTTTCCTTGTAGGTTAGCTTTTGTAGTTATTTAGGCCGGTTACTCTTCGAGTTACCGGCCTTTTTTCTTCAAGCTGCGTAATAATCCGGTTATGGCACATCTTTCCCGCACTAAAAAAATAGGTTTGTACTATTTGCTGTTTACAGCGGGATTCCTATTATTTGTTTATTTGCTAGGTTCGGTTGAGGAAAAGAATGGCTCAGGCATATGGCTAGGCTATGTCTTTTTATTCGTCACTATTGCCATTTACGCCAGTATTGGATTGATCTCACGAACCTCCGATATCACTGATTACTACATTGCCGGACGCAAGGTGCCGGCGATCTTTAACGGTATGGCCACGGCAGCTGATTGGATGAGTGCTGCTACTTTTATTGGTTTGGTCGGTATCTTATTTAGCTCTGGATATAAGGGCTTGGCTTTCATTGTTGGTTGGACCGGTGGATTTTGTTTAGTTGCCATGTTGATTGCACCTTATATCCGCAAGTTTGGTTCTTACACCATCCCTGACTTCTTAGCGATTCGATATAGCCAGGGTCGTGAAGGTGGTAGTCGAATTGTTCGTATGGTGGCAGTGGGTACCACGATCTTGTGTTCTTTTGTTTACTTGGTGGCTCAAATTCAAGGCGTTGGTTTAATTGTTAATCGTTTCATTGGTGTTGAATTCGGTATTGGGGTTTTCTTTGGCCTCGCTGGCATTTTGGTTTGTTCTTTCTTGGGCGGTATGCGAGCCGTTACATGGACTCAGGTCGCTCAGTACATCATCCTAATTATTGCTTTATTGCTTCCATTGGGAATGATCTCTCATAACAAGCATGGTTCATTCTTTCCGCAAGCAAGCTATGGACAAGTCCTACAAGAAATTGAATATCACGAAAGAGACTTTGAGGTTACAGCGGAAGAGGTCAAGGTTAGAGATTTCTATCAAAAGAAAGTTGTCTCTCTTGAACAAAAGATTGCTAGTCTTCCTCAATCTTATTTTGACGGTAAGAAAAAGGCTGAAAAAGAGTTGCGTGACGCAAGGATTTCTCAAGCATCTCTAAAAGATGTCAAAGCCTTAGAGAGAAAGTTACAAACTTACCCAGTCAGTCCGTCAGACGCCTATGAAGTTTGGCAAAAAGAAAAGTTAGAAGCCTATCAGCGAAGTCAAACAGCGACACCTTCCATGGATCCGATTTCTGGGAAGGCGGTTGACGCCTCAGGCATGGATCAGTTGAACTTTATTTTATTAATTTTTTGTCTCATGTTCGGCACAGCTAGTCTGCCGCATATCTTGACTCGTTACTACACAACAACGAGTGTATCTGCGACGAGATACTCTGTTTTCTGGACTTTGTTTTTTGTGGCTATTTTTTATATCAGCGTTCCTGCTTTAGCAGCGATGGTGAAGTTAGAGCTATTTAAAAACTTGGTCGGCATTTCTTTTGCGGATTTGCCGAATTGGGTTTTACAGTGGCGAAAATTAGAGCCCCCTGTTTTAACTATCACTGATGTTAATGGTGACGGATTTGTTCAATGGGCTGAATTAGTTATTTCGCCAGACATGATTATTTTGGCTGCACCTGAGATTGCTGGTTTGCCTTATGTTATTTCAGGCTTGGTGGCTGCCGGCGCTTTAGCTGCAGCACTATCAACGGCTGATGGTTTATTGCTCACGATTGCTAATGCCATCTCTCATGATGTCTACTATCACATGATTGATAAAAAAGCCTCTCATCAAAAACGTGTGACCACTGCGAAGATCGCGCTATTGGGTGTCGCTTTGTTTGCTGCTTATGTCACATCATTGCGCCCGGGTGATATTCTTTTCTTGGTGGGTGCCGCATTCTCGCTAGCCGCATCTAGCTTTTTTGCAGTTTTAATTTTGGCAGTGTTTTCCAAGCGTATTAATCAGTGGGGTGCGATTGCAGGCATGGTCACAGGCCTGGCCGTGAGTGGAACTTATATCGCCTTGAACTATCCATTTGTTTCCAGAATCACAGGCGTGTTTGGTGAGCGTTGGTTCGGTATTGATCCAATTGCTTCTGGTGCTTTTGGTATTCCGGCTAGTTTTATTGCTGCGTTTTTAGTTTCATATCTCACCAAGCCTAACCCGCCAGTAATTGGACGCTTGGTGGATTACCTCAGAGAATCTCGCTCTAGCGTTTAAATAACTTTTTCCAACCATCCAGGCCTAGCTTTTCCATGGTGGCTATATTGGTTTCGAAAATTGCCTCAGCTTCTGGAAAAGCCTCAACCGCTTTATCAATACTATCTTCACGAATGATGTGAAGTGTTGGGTAAGGAGAGCGATTGGTGAAGTTGGTAATGTCATCAACTTCTGTGCCAGCAAATTGATATTGAGGATGGAAGCTAGCTATTTGCAGTTCTCCATCAAGATTCAATTCTTCCAATAGGCCGTCGGCTAAATCAAGAAACTCGTTGTAATCTAAAAAGTCCTGCAACACATGAGGATGTATCAGTAGGGTGGTATCTGTTTTTTCAGGGGATGTTTCTGCTAGGTGTTCGAGCTCATTGGCAAGATCTTGTAAAAGTGACTCTACCGAAGTTGCTTCACTCACAAAGTAACGAATTTGTTCTTTGACATGCACTGCTTTGGCAAATGGACACAGATTAAGGCCTATAACCGCCTTTAAAAGCCAATCTTGGGTGTCTTGGATGTATTGCGGATCTTGATTTGCCATGATTTTTTTACCTTTTTGACAGCATTGTGTATCGTATAGCCCATGATTCGTATTACAGAGCTACGCTTACCCATTAATCATGCTCCGGAGGAGCTAGAAGCTGCCATCTTAAAGCGTTTAAATATCGCTGCAAAGGATTTGGTGGAATTCACGGTATTTAAGCGTAGTCATGATGCTCGTAAAAACACAGCCCTATCCCTCATTTACACGATTGATCTATCTGCTAAAAACGAAGAAGAACTTCTTAAAAAGCACGGCCATGATCAGCATATTCGTCCTGCCCCAGATACAAGTTATCACTTTGTAGCAAAAGCTCCAGCTAACCTGAGCACAAGACCTGTTGTTATAGGTTTTGGACCTTGCGGCATATTTGCTGCTTTGCTCTTGGCTCAGATGGGCTTTAAGCCAATTGTTTTAGAGCGTGGCAAGCAAGTGCGTGAGCGCACTCAGGATACCTGGGGTCTATGGCGCAAAAATGTTTTAAATCCTGAGTCTAATGTTCAGTTTGGTGAGGGTGGCGCAGGAACTTTCTCTGATGGCAAGTTATATAGCCAGATTAAAGATCCTAAGTTCTATGGTCGCAAAGTCATCCAGGAGTTTATTAAAGCCGGCGCTCCAGAAGAGATTTCTTATGTAGCTAAACCCCACATTGGAACTTTTAGATTGGTGGGTGTGGTTGAAAAAATGCGCCAAGAGATTATCGATCTCGGTGGGGAGATTCGTTTTCAACAAAAAGTCACCAGCTTTGAGATTCAAAATGGTCACATCAAAGGTGTGCAACTAGAGAGCGGTGAAAAACTAGCTGCTGATCATGTCATTCTCGCACTAGGTCATAGTTCTCGAGATACGTTCCAAGCTCTGGATGACGCAGGAGTTTATCTAGAGGCAAAACCATTTTCGGTGGGGTTCAGGATTGAGCATCCTCAATCACTCATTGATAAAGCGCGTTTAGGTCCTCATGCAGGACATCCATTAATTGGAGCGGCAGATTACAAATTAGTTCATCACGCTAAAAATGGCAGGGCTGTTTATAGTTTCTGTATGTGCCCGGGTGGCACAGTGGTTGCCGCAACCTCAGAAGAAAATCGCGTTGTCACCAATGGCATGAGTCAATATTCACGTAACGAGCGTAATGCCAATGCTGGCATCGTTGTCAATATTGACCCTAAAGATTATGGCGGGGGCCCTGATAAGCCTCTTGCGGGTATTGATTTTCAACGTGAGTTGGAGTCAAGAGCTTTTGAACTGGGTGGTAGAAACTATGAGGCGCCAGGGCAGTTGGTCGGCGACTTCATCGCAGGTAAAGCATCTACAGAATTTGGTAGCGTGATTCCGTCCTATAAACCAGGAGTTCATCTCACTGATTTAGCCTCAGCTTTACCTGATTTTGCAATTGAAGCTATGCGTGAGGCATTGCCCGCTTTTGAAAAACAAATCAAAGGTTTTTCAATGCATGACGCAGTATTAACAGGCGTCGAAACAAGAACGTCTTCACCATTACGCATTACTAGGGGTAATAATTACCAGAGTCTCAACGTCAAAGGCTTATACCCTGCCGGTGAGGGTGCTGGTTATGCTGGAGGCATTCTTTCAGCAGGTGTTGATGGCATTAAAGTGGCAGAGGCTCTTGCCTTAGATATGCTGAAGTAATTAGAGGGTATTTATTTTTGAGATTTAAGGCTCAAGTAGCTTAGTCCTAATGCTGTGATGATGAGTGGAAAAATTGATGCCAGATTCAGTATTTCCCAGCCCTGGGTTGTAATCAGTGCTCCAGAGCTAAGAGATGTGACAGCCATAGTGCTAAATACACAAAAATTAATCAATCCTTGCGCTTTATCTTTTTCTGAGGGTTCGTAAGTGCCTAATGATAAGGTTGTGGCACCTGTAAATAAAAAATTCCAGCCAACCCCTAAGAGCAATAAGGCTATAAAAAACTGATGTAGATCGGTGCCTGACAAGGCAACCGCAATGCATGCCCCATTTAAAAGTAAACCAAGCCACATAATGGGCAGGTTGCCCCATCGTCTAATCAGATGGCCAGTAAAAAACCCAGGGGCAAACATGCCAATCACATGCCACTGCAAAACTAGTGCAGCGTCAGAAAAAGGATAACCGCAAACTTCCATAGCTAGCGGTGTTGCTGCCATCAGTAAATTCATGATTCCATAGCTCAGGGCTGAGGAAAGTGCTGCAACAATGAAAATAGGTTGTTGAGCAATTTGCCATAAAGACCGATTTGGTTGTGATGCTTGTATGGCTTTGCTTGCTTGTGCTGGGAATTGTATTTTTTCCATTATGAAAATACCTAGTGCTCCCGCAATTGCCAGAGATAGGTAGGCTCCTAAGAAAGGGACTTCAAATGAATTTTTAGTCCAAGAAGCAAGATTGGGGCCAATCACAGCACCTAACAGTCCCCCCGCCAAGACCCAAGAAACCGCTTTTTCCTTGAAGCTTGCGTCTGTGAGTTCTGCTGCTGCAAATCTGTATAGTTGGCCGTTCGCACTATAGAAACCAGCAATCAAAGTGCCGAGCGTTAGTAGCCAGAAATTTCTTTGATAAGCTGCTAGTGCACAAAGTAAAGCAGAAAATACCGCCACCAATAACCCAAGTTGAAATGATTTTTGACGCCCCCAGATTCTTTGAACTCTTGACACAAGTGTTGTAGATAAAGCGCCACCAACAACATAGCCCATGATCGGCAAAGTGGCCATCCATGGAGTGGGGGTCAGGTTCAAACCCACTAAACCATTAATAGCAATAAACGTGACATTATTTGTTAAAAAAAGACCTTGGCAAATTATTAATAGAATTAAATTCTTATTAAAAAATCGAGTTGGGATGTATTGGTGCTCTTGAGTCATTTCTATTTACGATGATCCGCCATCAAAGAGGCTGGGGATAAAAAAATGGCTGGTGATAACCAGCCATTCTTCAAGTGTGTGTTGCAGCTAATTACTTAGCGCCGTCCAAAATCCACTTAACTACAGTCTTAGCATCTGCTTCGCTGATACCAGCGTTTGCAGGCATTGGAACTGGACCCCAAACACCAGCACCGCCAGCTTTAACTTTTTTAGCCAATTTATCAACTGCATCAGCCTGACCTTTGTACTTGGCAGCGATATCTTTATATGCTGGACCAACTACTTTTTTGTCGACTGCGTGGCAACCCATACAAGCGTTCTTAGTTGCGATTTCTTTTGAAGCAAATGCAGGTGCTGACACCATCAATGCTGAAGCTACCAATGCGCTGATTAATTTCATGAGTTTCTCCGGTTAAATCATTAAAAAAATACTGTACCGGTAGATTATATAAAAATACTGAAGATGTGCCTATGCGGTGTTTCTACCTAGAAAACACTTAATAAAACTTATTAATTATCAATAACTTAATGTCAATTATGGCCAGCTAATCAGTCATTCTTGATACAGCTCAAAATAAGTCACTGAATTTGCTGCCTCAGTCTCTATGGTTAGCGTGGCTAAAGGTTTAAAATCTAAAGCTTAAAGAGCTGATAGCGCTGAATTTGGGTAAATGACTTATTCATATAAAGATATAAGTAATGCATATTTCCCAAACATCTAGTTATTAGGTATCTTTCGGGGTTCAATCAGAATAAAAAGCAGGAATCATGGCAAGTTATCAAACAGAAACCGTACTGAGCGTTAAGCACTGGAACGACACACTCTTTAGCTTCACAACTACAAGAAACAAAAGCTTGCGTTTCCGCAATGGCCACTTCTTGATGATTGGTTTGGAAGTAGAAGGTAAGCCTTTGGTGCGTGCCTACAGTGTGGCTAGTGCCAACTATGAGGAACATTTAGAGTTCTTCAGCATCAAGGTTGAAAACGGCCCACTCACATCACGACTTCAGAAAATCCAAGTCGGTGATCCTATTTTAGTTAGCGAAAAATCTGTTGGCACTTTAGTCATTGATGACTTAAACCCGGGAAAAAATCTTTACTTGTTTAGCACCGGAACTGGTTTGGCTCCATTCATGAGCATTATTCGTGATCCTGAGACTTATGAACGATTTGAAAAAGTTGTTTTGATTCACGGTGTGCGTTTGGTGAGCGAATTGGCTTATGAAGATTACATTCGTAACGTATTGCCTAATGATGAGTTCTTAGGCGAAATGGTTCGTGAGAAATTAATCTACTACCCAACCGTTACTCGTGAAGCTTTCAAGCACACGGGTCGTCTAACAACAGCGATTGAAAATGGCCAGCTGTCTAAAGACATTGGTTTACCTCCTTTAGATCCAGCTACTGACCGTGGCATGATTTGCGGAAGCCCTTCGATGTTGAAAGAGATTTGCGAGATGTTGGACGCAAGAGGCTTTAAGGTTTCACCTAGCCTTGGGCAGCTTGGCGATTACGTTTACGAAAGAGCTTTCGTAGAGAAATAACTCAATCGATCAATTGGATCGGAATAAAAAAGCCCTAAGAAAACTTAGGGCTTTTTTTGCTAGGACTGGCGGAGAAAGCGGGATTCGAACCCGCGGTAGGCTATGAACCTACGCACGCTTTCCAGGCGTGTGACTTAAACCACTCATCCATCTCTCCGTGCAAGAGCGAGATTATATACGCCCGCTCTTGGATTAACTGATGACTTATTCAGTCTCGGCCATGCCGCCAACAACGTGGCTAAAGCCACCGTCAACGTAAGTGATCTCACCGGTAATACCACCAGCTAGATCAGACATTAAAAATGCAGCAGCGTTACCAACGTCTTCAACTGTTACGTTACGACGCAAAGGAGCATTGGCTTCTACGAAATCCAAAATCTTGCCAAAGCCTTTGATACCTGATGCTGCCAATGTCTTAATAGGGCCAGCTGAGATACCGTTACAACGAATACCTTTAGGTCCTACTGAGTTAGCCAAATAACGAACGCTGGCTTCTAATGAAGCTTTTGCTAAGCCCATTGTGTTGTAGTTAGGCACAACCATTTGTGAGCCAAGGTAAGTTAATGTCAAAAGAGCAGATTTGTCATTTAACATTGGTAATGCTGCTTTAGCCATCGCAGGGAAGCTGTAGGCAGAAATATCATGGGCAATCTTGAATGACTCTCTTGATAAGCCATCCAAAAAGTCACCAGCAATCGCTTCACGTGGCGCAAAGCCAATTGAATGGATCAAACCATCAAATTTTGGCCATGTGGCAGATAAATCAGCAAAAAGCTTATCGATTTGAGCGTCATCACCCACATCGCAGTCAAAAATCAACTTGCTGTTGAATTCTTCAGCAAATTCAGTAATACGGTCTTTAAAGCGGTCGCCTACATAAGTAAAGGCCAGTTCAGCACCTTCGCGGTGGCAAGCTTTGGCAATGCCATAAGCAATAGAACGGTTAGAAAGTAGACCAGTTAGGACGATTTTTTTACCGGCTAAGAAACCCATTTTTGCTTCCTTTATTCTTTTTGATGCATTTGTTAATGTCTAATTACAATTGTCACACATGCAAATGATTAGACCCTTACTTTCATCCGCCATTTTAAGCCTATTGCTATGGGGCGGGCTCAGTATTCATTCTGAGGTGAAAGCCGCGCATGGTTTTGCCCAATATGGCGATTTACGCTATCCGGCCGGGTTTAAGCATTTTGATTACGTTAACCCACAAGCACCTCAAGGTGGAACGCTTCAATTACCCAACCCAGATCGCCGAACCAGTTTTGATAAGTTCAATCCCTTTACCTTAAAAGGCGTTACTGCACCCGGGGTAGCGCAATTGATGTTTGAGAGCTTATTAATCGGCAGTGCTGATGAGGTGGCTTCTGCGTATGGTTTATTGGCTGAAGATGTCACTGTCGCCAATGATCAGCTTTCAGTGACATTTAGACTCAGGTCCGAGGCCCAATTTAATGATGGTAGCTCTGTACTTGCCAAGGATGTGAAGTACTCATTCGATATCTTG
>ERZ1034365.1640-NODE-1640-length-11090-cov-9.005539_pt1 | contig 11090 bp, 8 predicted proteins | sample MGYA00520615_ERZ1034365 | MGnify/ENA primary metagenome ERZ1034365 (study PRJEB33736, sample SAMEA104284505) | Azolla filiculoides | biome: Urban; feature: Water surface; material: Ditch water | place: Netherlands | collected 2015-10-28 | depth 0-0.1 m ... | reverse complement strand
GCAGCGAGTGCGAAACGTTCGTCGTTTGCAGTTAGTTTGTTTGAATCTGTTTTACGAGCGCACTCAGCTCGACATGCCCTGCTGCGCGTCCGAATCCACGTCGAAACCAGTGCAGCCCCTCGGTACCTATTTTAGGCCAAGGCCAGCAATTGCAAGAGCTCCAGCGGTGATTTAATCCGGGCGTCCGCGCCCCAGGCCGTTGTATCGGCCTTTTCTCCCAAATATCCGTAGTCGGCAGCCACGGTTCCCATGCCCGCCGCACGCCCCGCCACGATGTCCCGCTCGTCATCACCAACATACAGGCAACGCGCAGGGTCCAAGCCAAGCCGACGCGCCGCTTCCAACAGGGGTTCCGGATGGGGCTTGGCATGCGGCGTCGTGTCACCACTTACCACCGCACGCGCTGTCTGAAAAAGAGGCATCTGGCGAGTCAGCGGTTCCGTAAAGCGTGCCGACTTGTTGGTGACCACCCCCCAAGGCATGTTGGCAGCCACTAGCGCTTGAATAAGTTCCGCGACCCCATCAAAAGCGTAGGTGCGCTCGGTCATGCAACGTTCGTAATTCTGAAAGAACTCTTCGCGCATGACGGCAAACTCCAGGTGCTCCGGCGTCATGCCAAAACCGATGGACAACATCCCGCGCGCTCCTGCACCCGCCATGGGCCGATAGGTCTCCAGCCCCAGCGAAGGCATGCCCCGGCTGATGCGCATCTGGTCCACGGCGGCGCCGAGATCGGGTGCGCTGTCAATCAGCGTGCCGTCCAGATCAAACAAAACGGCCGCAACATTCTGAAACTTCGCCATGCTCAAACCAGCGGTTTTTGGGTCGCAATCAGGTAGTTCACGCTGGTGTCTGAGTTGAGCCAGTAACGGCGCGTCAGCGGGTTGTAGGACATGCCACGGGATTGCCGCAAGTCCAGCCCTGCTGCGCGGCAGAAACCGGCGAGCTCACTGGGGCGCAGCATCTTGGCGTATTCGTGCGTCCCACGCGGCAGCATGCCCAACACGTACTCCGCACCCACGATTGCCAACATGAACGACTTGGGGTTGCGATTCAAGGTGGAGAAAAACACCCAGCCGCCCGGCTTCACCATCGCAGCACAGGCACGCACGATCGATGAAGGGTCAGGCACATGCTCCAGCATTTCCATGCAGGTCACCATGTCAAACTGACCGGGCGCCTCGGCAGCCAGGCTCTCGGCACTGACTTCGCGGTATTTCACGTTGGGGGTTTCTGCCTCCAGCGCATGCAACTGCGCCACCTTGAGCGCCTTGGAAGACAGGTCAATCCCCAGTGCCTGAGCGCCCTTGCGCGCCAGAGAATCGGTCAAGATTCCGCCCCCGCAGCCCACATCGACCGTCTTCAGCCCCTGAACCGGACTAATGCTGTTAATCCAATCCAGCCGCAGCGGGTTGATCTGGTGCAGCGGTCTGAACTCGCTCTCCGGGTCCCACCAGCGGTGTGCAAGGTCAGAAAACTTGGCTAGTTCGGCAGGATCGGCGTTTACGTGTGTTTGCATGATTGAATTATCTACGGGCAACAAAAAGCCCGCCTAAGCGGGCTTCTTGCAAAACCGGAAGTTCCGGATTACTTGGCGCGGGTACCGACCACTTCGATTTCAACGCGGCGGTTCTTGGCACGGCCGTCGGAAGTCTTGTTGTCAGCGACGGGGCTCTTCTCGCCCTTGCCTTCGGTGTAAACACGGTTCTTTTCGATGCCCTTGGACACCAAGTAAGCCTTCACAGCTTCAGAACGTGCAACCGACAGCTTCTGGTTATATGCATCGCCACCAACGGAGTCAGTGTGACCCACGGCAATGATGACTTCCAGGCTGATGGCCTTGACCTTGGAAACCAGATCATCCAGCTTGGCTTTGCCTTCAGTCTTCAGCACGGACTTGTCAAAGTCAAAGAACGCATCAGCTGCGTAAGTGACCTTGGCAGGTGCAGCGGCGGGAGCCGGTGCGGGAGCGGGTGCCGGAGCAGCGGCAGGAGCCGGTGCGGGTGCAGCAGCCACAGGAGCTACGGGAGCGGGTGCGGGCGCAGCGGCCTTGGGAGCAATCGCGCCATCGCAACCGGGGGCTGCAGTGGCGGGAGTCCAGCTGGCATCACGCCAGCATTCACCAGCAACGTTCTTCCAAACGTCACCAGCGGCGCTCTTCCAGTTGTGAATTTCTTGGGCGCCAGCTACGGATGTAAGTGCTGCGGTAGCGATAACGATTGCTACTTTATTGATTAGTTTCATGACTTTCCTTTATACGGAGCAAACTGCAGCGGCGCTGCGATCTTATTGGCAACGAATGAATTGGAGTAACCCAGTCCAATGCGTCGGGCTTTATTGTGCCACATCCGTAACGGGGCTTGTACGCTAAGCGACTACAGGTTGTGGGCATTCGTTGTGTTTATCCGACTCTGCTCGCCGGCGCAAATCGATTAAGCCCGGAACGTACAATGGCGGGTTGTCCCTGACATAGCCACGACTCTTCCATGACCCAGTTCGCCAAAGAAACCCTTCCGATCAGCCTTGAAGAGGAAATGCGGCGCAGCTACCTCGATTACGCGATGAGCGTGATTGTGGGGCGCGCGTTGCCCGATGCCCGTGACGGCCTGAAGCCGGTGCACCGGCGTGTGCTGTTTGCGATGCACGAACTCAACAACGATTGGAACCGCGCATACAAAAAGTCGGCGCGTATCGTGGGTGACGTGATTGGTAAATACCACCCGCACGGCGACCAGTCGGTGTACGACACCATCGTGCGTATGGCCCAGGATTTCTCCATGCGCCACATGCTGGTGGATGGTCAGGGAAACTTTGGCTCGGTCGACGGCGACAACGCAGCGGCCATGCGGTACACCGAAATCCGCCTGGCCAAAATTGCCCATGAGTTGCTGGCCGATCTGGACAAGGAAACCGTGGATTTCGGGCCCAACTACGACGGCTCTGAAAAAGAGCCGTTGGTCTTGCCCACCCGCATTCCCAATTTGCTGGTGAACGGCTCGGGCGGTATCGCGGTGGGCATGGCCACCAATATTCCCCCGCACAACCTCAACGAGGTGGTGGACGCCTGCCTGCACCTGCTGCGCAACCCGGATGCCAGCATCGATGATTTGATGGACATCATCCCGGCACCGGACTTCCCCACGGCCGGCATTATTTACGGCATCAATGGCGTGAAGGAAGGCTACCGCACCGGTCGCGGCCGCGTGGTGATGCGCGCCAAGTGCCATTTTGAAGACATCGACAAGGGCCAGCGCCAGGCCATCATCGTTGACGAGTTGCCCTACCAGGTCAACAAGAAGACGCTGCAGGAGCGCATGGCTGAACTGGTGCACGAGAAGAAGATCGAAGGCATCAGCCACATCCAGGATGAGTCCGACAAGTCGGGCATGCGCCTGGTGATTGAACTCAAGCGTGGCGAAGTGCCCGAAGTCGTGCTGAACAACCTTTATAAGCAGACGCAACTGCAGGACACCTTCGGCATCAACATGGTGGCGCTGGTCAATGGCCAGCCCAAACTGTGCAACCTCAAGGACCTGATTGCAGTCTTCCTGAACCACCGCCGCGAAGTGGTGACCCGCCGCACGGTGTTCAACCTGCGCAAGGCCCGCGAGCGCGGCCACGTGCTGGAAGGCCTGGCCGTTGCGCTGGCCAATATCGACGAATTCATTCGCATCATCCGCGAGTCACCGACACCACCGGTGGCCAAGACCGAGTTGATGAACCGCCCGTGGGACAGCCAGTTAGTGCGCGAAATGCTGACCCGCACCCGCGCCGACGGTGGCGTGGTCAATGCCGACGATTTCCGCCCCGATGGCCTGGAAAAACACTACGGCATGGGCAACGACGGCCTGTACCGCCTGTCCGATACGCAGGCACAGGAAATTCTGCAAATGCGCCTGCAGCGCCTGACCGGCCTGGAGCAGGACAAGATCGTTGCCGAATACAAAGAGGTAATGTCCGAAATTGAAGACCTGCTGGACATCCTGGCCCGCCCTGAGCGCGTTTCCACCATCATTGGTGACGAACTGGGCCATGTGAAGGCGGAATTCGGCCAGAGCAAGTTGGGCATGCGCCGCAGTCTGGTGGAGCACTCTTCGTTCGACCTGTCTACCGAAGACCTGATCACCCCCACCGACATGGTGGTGACGATGAGCCACAGCGGCTACATCAAGAGCCAGCCCTTGGGCGAGTACCGTGCGCAAAAACGCGGCGGTCGTGGCAAGCAAGCCACCGCTACCAAGGAAGACGATTGGGTCGACCAGTTGTTTGTGGCCAACACCCACGACTACATCCTGTGCTTCTCCAACCGGGGGCGTCTGTACTGGCTCAAGGTCTGGGAAGTGCCGCAAGGCTCGCGCGGCTCGCGCGGCCGCCCCATCGTCAACATGTTCCCCTTGCAGGACGGCGAAAAAATCACCGTGGTGCTGCCATTGACCGGCGAGAAGCGCAGCTTCCCGGCCGACCAGTACGTATTCATGGCAACCAGCATGGGCACCGTCAAGAAGACGGCGCTCGACGAATTCAGCAACCCGCGCAAGGCCGGCATCATTGCCGTGGACCTGGACGAAGGCGACTACCTGATTGGCGCTGCCCTCACCGACGGCAAGCACGATGTGATGCTGTTCAGCGACGGCGGCAAGGCCGTGCGCTTTGATGAAAACGATGTGCGCCCCATGGGACGCAATGCGCGCGGCGTGCGCGGCATGATGCTCGAAGACGGCCAGGGCGTGATTGCCATGCTGGTGGCCGAAGACGAGCAGCAAAGCGTTCTGACCGCCACCGAAAATGGTTACGGAAAGCGCACCAGCATCACCGAATACACCCGCCACGGCCGTGGCACCAAGGGCATGATTGCCATTCAGCAGTCCGAGCGCAACGGCAAGGTGGTGGCAGCCACGCTGGTGCATGTGGACGATGAAATCATGTTGATCACCGACAAGGGCGTGCTGGTGCGCACCCGTGTGTCGGAAATTCGTGAACTCGGCCGCGCCACCCAAGGCGTCACACTGATTGGCCTGGACGAAGGCTCCAAACTGAGCGGCCTGCAACGCATTGTGGAAAACGATGCCCAGGCGAATGAACCCTCCGAATCCCAAGGTGAAGAAGCCCAGGGGGACGACAACCAGGGTGGTGATACCGTTTAAGGCAGGGTTCCGACTGATGCAACGTCCCTACAACTTTTCCGCCGGCCCGGCGGCCATGCCCGAAGAAGTGTTGGCGCAAGCTGCCGACGAAATGCTCAACTGGCCCGATGCAAGCGGCAAGCGCTGCGGTATGGGTGTGATGGAAATGAGCCACCGCGGCAAGGAATTTTTGTCGATTTACACCCAGGCGGAAGCCGATCTGCGTGAGTTGCTGGCGGTACCGTCCAACTTCCGTATTCTGTTTATGCAAGGCGGTGGTCTGGCCGAAAACGCCATCGTTCCGCTGAACCTGAGCGCCCTGCGCTCCGGCCCGGCTGCGCGCGGCCACGCCGACTTCGTGCTCACCGGAAGCTGGAGCCAGAAGTCCCACGCCGAGGCCGGTCGCTACAGCCACACCCACATTGCGGCCAGCAGCAAGGCCGATGGCTACACCTGCATTCCCGGAGCCGCGTCCTGGCATATCAACGCAGAAGCCAGCTATGTGCACATCTGCTCCAACGAAACCATCAATGGCGTGGAGTTCCAGACCTTGCCCGACCTGAAGGCACTCGGTTCACAAGCGGAGTTGGTGGTGGATTTTTCGTCGCACGTGGCTTCCCGCAGCGTCGACTGGAGCCGCGTCGGTCTGGCCTTTGGCGGTGCGCAAAAGAATCTGGGACCCGCCGGCCTGACGTTGGTGGTAGTGCGCGAAGACCTGCTCGGGCATGCGCTGTCGATTTGCCCCAGCGCCTTCAACTACCAGACGGTGGCCGACAACCAGTCGATGTACAACACACCACCGACCTATTCGATTTACATGGCCGGGCTGATTTTTCAGTGGCTCAAGCGCCAGGGCGGCGTGGCCGCCATTGAAGAACAAAACCGCGCCAAAGCTGAGTTGTTGTACCAGGCCATCGATAGCTCCGGCCTGTATGTGAACCGGGTGCAAGCAGACTGCCGCTCCCGCATGAACGTGCCGTTCTTCCTGCGCAACGAAGCGCTTAACGATGCGTTTTTGAGTGGCGCGCGGGATGCCGGACTGCTCCAGCTCAAAGGACACAAGTCCGTTGGCGGCATGCGTGCCAGCCTTTACAACGCCATGCCCTTAAAAGGCGTGCAGGCGCTGGTCTCCTATATGCAAGAGTTTGAACGGACCCACGGATAAAGAACCCATGGCCAAAACGCTGTCTGAATTGCGCGTCCTGATTGACGCTGTAGACCAGGAATTGCTGCTCGCACTCAACCGCCGCGCCGCGCTGGCCAATGAGGTCGGTGAGCTCAAACGCGGCGAGGGTTCTGCGGTGTTCCGCCCCGAGCGCGAAGCGCAAGTCATCCACGGATTGCAGGCCGCCAACCAGGGCCCGATCAAGGATGCCAGTTTGGCCCTGATCTGGCGTGAAATCATGTCGGCCTGCCGCGCCCTCGAAGCACCGCAACGTGTGGCCTACCTGGGCCCCAAAGGCACTTATAGCGAAGAAGCTGCGTTGCGCTTTTTCGGCTCCAGCATTCAGCATGTGCCCTGCAACAACTTTGACGAAGTGTTTCATGCTGCCACCTCGGGCGCTGCCGAGTTCGGCGTCATTCCGGTGGAGAACAGCACCGAAGGCGTGGTTACCCGCTCACTCGACCTGCTGCTGAACTCCCCGCTGCACATCGTGGGCGAAATCAGCCTGCTGGTACGCCACCACCTGCTGCGCACTACCGCGTCACTCGAAGGCATTGAAGTGGTGTTGGCGCACCCGCAGGCACTGGCCCAGTGCCAGCAATGGCTCAGCACCCACCTGCCCCACGCAGAGCGACGCGCAGTTTCCAGCAATGCCGAAGGCGCGCGACTTGCGGCCGAACACCCCAACTGGGCCGGCATTGCCAGTGAGCGCGCCGGCGCCGAGTTCGGCCTGCACACCGCTGCCCAGGCGATTCAGGACGAAGCCTTCAATCGGACCCGGTTTGTCATGGTCTGCCTACCCGCCGTCATGCCGGCGCCGCAGGCTTCCGGCAAAGACTGCATCAGCTTGGTCGTGTCGGTACCCAATCGTCCGGGCGCCGTGCATGACATGCTGGTGCCGCTTAAGCAGCACGGCGTGTCGATGACCCGATTTGAATCCCGACCTGCCCGTTCGGGGCAGTGGGAATACTTTTTCTACATCGACCTGCAAGGCCACCCGTCCGAACCCAATGTGGCTTTGGCCCTGCAGGACCTGCGCAGCATTTGCGCCTTTTACAAAGTCCTGGGCACCTATCCCCTGGCCGATTAACCCCTAAATAGCCCCACCCTCATGTTCGAACAGCTTGGATTAATCGGTTGCGGCCTGATGGGCGGCTCTTTTGCGCTGGCGCTCAAACAGGCCGGGTTGGTCAAGCGAGTGGTGGGTTACAGCAAGTCACCCAGCACCACCGAACGCGCCCGGCAACTCGGCATCATCGACATTGAAGCGCCCTCGGCCTTACTGGCCGTCTCCGGTGCCGACATCGTGCTGCTTGCCGTGCCGGTGTCGGCGACCGAGGCCAGCTTCAAAGCGATTCGCCACCTGGTGACGCCCGACATGCTGATCATGGATGTGGGCTCCACCAAGCGCGATGTCGTCGATGCCGCGCGCCGTTCGTTGCGCGAACATGTGGGCCTGTTTGTGCCGGCCCACCCGATTGCCGGCAAAGAGGTGTCAGGCGTGGAGTATTCGGACCCCGATTTGTACACGGGCAAGCAGGTCATCCTGACCCCGATTGAGCGCACGCTGGCGCCCCAGTTGCAAAAGGCCCAGGAACTCTGGACGCGCCTGGGCTGCAAGGTGCTGACCATGTCGCCCGAACAGCACGACGCCGCCTACGCCGCCGTCAGCCACCTGCCGCACCTGATTGCGTTTGCGTTGATGAATGCCATTACCGGGCAAGAGCAAGGCAAGGAATACCTGTCATTGGCCGGACCCGGCTTTCGCGACTTTTCCCGCATTGCTGCGAGCGACCCCAAGGTGTGGCGTGACATCCTGATGGCCAACCGCGAAGAGTTGCTTGCCCAAAGTGCCCTTTTCAAGAACAACCTGCAGGCCCTGGAATCGCTGATTTCCGGCGGCGACGCCACGGCGCTCGAAACCCTGATTGAACGCGCCAGCACGACCCGCGCCAACTGGAGCATGAACTCCAAGAACAAAGCCTGATGTTTTCTACTGAATTTCTCGACCTCCCCAACCTGCGCGGTGCCGCAGGCGCTGTCACCCTTCCCGGCTCCAAAAGTATTTCCAACCGCGTGTTGCTGCTGGCCGCGCTGAGCGAAGGCGTAACCACCATCCACGACCTGCTCGACAGCGACGACACCCGGGTCATGCTGGTCGCCCTCAAAACGCTGGGTTGCGATGTGACGCAGGACGGCAACACCGTCCGCATTCAAGGGCTCGCCGGCCAATTGCCGGTGCGGCAAGCCAAACTATTCTTGGGCAACGCGGGCACCGCCATGCGCCCGCTGACCGCTGCGCTGGCCGTGCTGGGTGGCGATTTTGAACTTGGCGGAATTCCCCGCATGCACGAGCGCCCGATTGGTGATCTGGTCGATGCCCTGCGCCAGCTCGGATGCCAAGTCGACTGCCTGGGGCAAGAAGGCTTTCCGCCGCTGCACATCGGCACCGCTTCGGTCAAAGTGGACCAGCCGATTCAGGTGCGTGGCGATGTGTCCAGCCAGTTCCTGACTGCGCTGCTGATGGCGCTACCGCTGGTGGCCAAACAGGACATCGTGATCGAAGTAGTCGGAGAGCTGATTTCCCGCCCCTACATTGAAATTACCCTGAACCTATTGACGCGCTTTGGCGTGAACGTGGAACGCCAGGGCTGGCAGCGCTTCACCATTCCGGCGGGCTCCAAACTCCGCACGCCCGGCGTAGTGCATGTGGAGGCCGACGCCTCCAGCGCCAGCTACTTCATCGCGCTCGGCGCCATTGCCAACGGCATTGGTGGCCAAAACGGCATTCGCGTGCAGGGCGTTGGGGCCGACTCCATTCAAGGCGACATCCGTTTCCTGGATGCCGCACGCCTGATGGGCGCACAGATTGAGAGCGGACCCAACTGGCTGCACATCCGCCGGGGTGCCTGGCCTCTCAAGGCAATTGAGCTGGACTGCAATCACATTCCGGACGCCGCCATGACGCTGGCCGTCATGGCGCTGTATGCGGAAGGCACCACTACGCTGCGCAATATTGCGAGCTGGCGCGTCAAAGAGACCGACCGTATCGCCGCCATGGCCTGCGAGCTGCGCAAGATTGGCGCCACCGTGGTCGAGGGCGCAGACTTTATTCAGGTCACGCCGCCTGAAAGCGCCGGCCACTGGAAAGCCGCCAGCATTCACACCTACGACGACCACCGCGTGGCCATGTGCTTTTCGCTGGTTGCGTTCAACCCGGCCGAATTGCCAGTCCGCATTGAAGACCCGAAATGCGTGGCCAAGACTTTCCCCGACTATTTTGAGACCCTGTTTTCGGTAGCCCAGGCCGCCACCAACCACATTCCGGTGTTGTGCATGGACGGCCCGACCGCGTCCGGCAAAGGCACCTTGGCCGCGGTACTGGCACAAAAGCTCGGCTACCACTTTCTGGACTCTGGCGCGCTGTACCGCATCACCGGGCTGGCCGCGACCCGCGCGGGCATCGTGCTGGACAGCGCCAATCAGCAAGCGATTGCCGACCTGCTGCGCTCCCTGCCGATTCGCTTTGAAGGCGGCCAGATCCTGCTCAACGCCGAAGACGTGAGCGAGGCCATCCGCACCGAAGAGGCTGGAATGAACGCCTCCCGGGTTTCCGCTTTCCCGATGGTGCGCGAGGCACTGGTGGAGTTCCAGCGCAGTTTTCGCAAATTGCCCGGCCTGGTGGCCGACGGACGCGACATGGGAACCATCATTTTCCCCGGCGCGCCCCTCAAAGTTTTCCTAACCGCCAGCGCCGCCTGCCGCGCGGAACGCCGCTATAAGCAGTTGATTTCAAAGGGTATTCCGGCTACAATCGACAGTCTTCGCGCCGACCTGGAAGCGCGTGATGCACGGGACACATCCCGCAGCGTTGCGCCTCTCAAGCCGGCTGAAGATGCCAAGTTGCTGGACAACTCGGATTTGACGGTGCAAGCCTCCGTTGAAATCGTGTTGGACTGGTGGCAAGGCAAGCAACCGTTCAGGTCCGCCTGAGCGGTTGGCACCGGGCCTCGCGGCCTAGTGCACACGCAAAGCCTTCGGGCTTTGTGCATTTGGCCCCCAAGGCTCACCTCGCGCGACAGCGCATTGGCCGAAGGGATCGACAACTTAACCCCGCGGTTTTTTTCCGCAAACTACATGTCTGAATCTTTCGCAGCCCTATTTGAAGAATCCCTGCAACGCTCCGAGATGCGCACCGGTGAAGTGATCACCGCTGAAGTGGTCCGCATCGAGCACAGCTTCGTTGTGGTCAACGCTGGCCTCAAGTCCGAAGCCTATGTGCCAATCGAAGAGTTCAAGAGCGACAAGGGCGAAATCGAAGTCCAAGTTGGCGACTTCGTTTCCGTGGCCATCGACTCCGTTGAAAACGGCTATGGCGACACCATCCTGTCCCGCGACAAGGCCAAGCGTCTGGCTTCCTGGATGAGCCTGGAAAAGGCCCTGGAATCCGGCGAATTCGTTACTGGCACCACCTCCGGCAAGGTCAAGGGCGGCCTGACCGTTCTGGTCAACGGCATCCGCGCATTCCTGCCCGGTTCGTTGGTCGACACACGTCCTACCAAGGACCTGTCTCCGTACGAAAACAAGACCATGGAATTCAAGGTCATCAAGCTCGACCGCAAGCGCAACAACGTGGTGCTGAGCCGCCGCGCGGTGGTGGAAGCCTCCATGGGCGAAGAGCGCGCCAAGCTGATGCACACCCTCAAAGAAGGTTCTGTGGTGCAAGGCGTGGTCAAGAACATCACCGAATACGGTGCGTTCGTGGACCTGGGCGGCATCGACGGCCTGCTGCACATCACCGA
>ERZ1034365.1639-NODE-1639-length-11091-cov-2.069729_pt1 | contig 11091 bp, 8 predicted proteins | sample MGYA00520615_ERZ1034365 | MGnify/ENA primary metagenome ERZ1034365 (study PRJEB33736, sample SAMEA104284505) | Azolla filiculoides | biome: Urban; feature: Water surface; material: Ditch water | place: Netherlands | collected 2015-10-28 | depth 0-0.1 m ... | reverse complement strand
TGCGGTCACCGTGTAGAAGCCATTGAGGATGTATTGATGCAACAGATTCGGTATATGGATAAATTGGTTGATGAATTGGCCAAAGGCAGAGACATGCAGAAGATATTGAGGGTGTGAGGGTGTTACGATAATATCGCCCCTACGCGGCTAACCAAATAATCAATAATTATTAATAACTACTATAATGTCGGAACTATGCTCTAAAACACAAAATACTTATTCCATATGCAACTGAATTAAACAATTAAAAAAACAATCAAAAACTCATATCTAAACCTTGTTAATACGAATATAATTATTTAACTTTGTGCCTGGGAAATTTTGAGAGGAATTTGTGTTTATACACCTTGAAAAAGGGGTTTACAGATAAAAAGAAACAACATTTTTGTTGATCGGGTTATTGTTTTAAAAATAAGTCATGAAAATATCACGTCTGTTATTTTATTTGCTTTTTCTTTCTTCGTGTACATTTGAGCCGGAGGGATTAAATTTTGTTGAAGTTGAAGAGCCAACTGCTTTACAACGATTTCAAATATCATTATCGACAGATGAAGATTCAATATGTCTTTATGGCCCAACACAGTTCAGTGTTAGCTTAAATTCTTTTGGAAAAAAATTGAATGTGGCCTTAATTCAATTCTATAACAATACACACACGGTTGATCAACCAAATTTTTCATTTACGATTACGCCTGAAGAAACTTCAGAATGGACAGATTTGACAATATCTATTTATGCTTCAACAGGAAGTGGGAGTATAGCTGATAAATTGAAAGTTGAGAACTACGTGATGTCGCGCACCTGGAAAATAAAGTATATCGACCTTAGTAAAGACGGTATAAAGACAGGATATCAGATTCATCCTGAAGGTTATCTTGAATTGTTTGTGATACCACCCAAACAACTAAAAAATAAAACATTTTCTATTTCTAAGTACGGAAATTTACTTTCTGTTTCACGAACGTCAGGTGATACTACGTTTTACGCCGATAAATCGTATTGTTCAGGTTTTATGCGTTACTATTTCAGTTATGTTTATGAAACGTTTAAGACATATCAACGGGATATTGAAGTGAACATGCCTAATGCAGAGCTAAAAGTGGAAGCTGTTGGGATTGATAGTTGTAAAATAAGCTGGTCAAAAAGTACATTGAAACTATATTATACTATTAACGATACACAATATAAGGGCTTTGGTAATGAGTTTAGCACTTCAATCATTCCCAACGAGGTTAAATACATTAAATTAGATGTTTTTCCTCCTGATTATGGTGCCCAACGTCTTTCCAGTTTTAGTGTTAGTAAAAATTTTACTTTAGGTACCAAGGCAAACTATTTTATGTGTTACAGTCTGGTTAAAGACAGATTTTTTATTTCCAAAGATATAGATTTGACATACCTTGAATCATCAACACTTCCTTTGCCAGAAAGTGAAGTAAATTCGCAGTATAAATCAAAAGTGAATATCCTTTGTAGCCCCAATGGTAAATACATTGCCGGTTATTTATATTCACAAATTTATGCATATAACGAAGATCTTAATTTTTCAAAAAAAATAAATGTAGGTAACATTCCTCATTACCGACCTTATTTTGCATTAACCAATGATGGGGCTTTCAGCTGTTTGCGGGGAACTAAAATTGTTATACAGAATGTTTCAGGTAGTGCTGATTGGGATTCATTGAGTTTTGTTACTGATGTAGACCCTAATCCTAATGTTGTATATTTCTCTCAAATTGCCAATTCGATTGATGGTAGATATGTTTGTGCCAGAGAACAAAACGGATTTAGAATTTTTGATGTGAGTGATCATAAAACAGTCAGCGTAGCCTATGAATATCAGGGTAAGGGTGTTGCTTCAGTGATTGCACATCCAACAAATCCGGGTTTGATTTATGTAAAAGTAAATGGCATTTTACAATTAAGAACCTGTCCTGAATTTGAGCTGATAAAAACTATAGAGATGCCTATAAGTGATTATTATCTCCATTCTATTGATCCATACAGTGGCGTTGTGTTGCTTATGAAAGATAATTACTATTATTTTATCGACCAGAATACTTCCAGGATATTATTGAAACTGGTTTCGGGTTCAGTTATGCATTATAATGTGATTCTAGCCCGTAATCAGTTTAAAATGAGTAGTTCTGTGTTGGACTTAACTAATTATCTGAAATGATGAAAAAGGAATCAACTTTATTATTCTTTGTTCAGAGAATTGCTATTTGCTTTTTCCTGAGTATAAGTGTGTTTGTGCAGTCGCAGACTCAACAAAGTGGTTTGTCGGCCGATCGTTTAAGAGTATGGAAAGATATGATCTATGACAATAATATCTATGTGTCTGCCTATTTTGGACATGGTTCGTATAGCATGAATGGCATGAGAAGATTAAGCAAAGACATAGTTAGGCTGTCAGGATTGAATGCTACTGTAAATTCCGATTTTCCACCTTTTTGGCTCTATGGGGTAAGCGTATCTCAAACGTACGATGATCATCAATTCGGATTTAACCTGGAATCAATGTCTACGGGAGCCCGTTCGTCGATTTCAGATTATTCAGGTCTGTATGTATCCGATTTTATATGTAGTGGTTATAAACTGGGTGTTTTTATAGAGAAGGACCTCTCTTATAAAATAAACACAATCAAAGAACTAAGTTTTGGATATCGGTTGGAAGCCGGAAGTCTGGCATCAAAAATTTTATATAAATCTCAAGTTACCGTTTATAATATGGATCAGGGTACTTTGACTGATGAGTTTGGTTTTATATCGGCAACTACTTATATAGAACCGGCAGTTTTTGCCAACTGGAAGCTTGATAAAAAAACATTTATTCAGTTTAGTACCGGATTTATGCTTGACCTACCAAGTGTTTTATATATCGGCACTCAATCCGAATATCAAATAGGTTGGGCGGGATATCGGTTTAGATTAGGGCTTTTGAGGCAAATGTAAAAAACAATTAAATACTTACCCATTAATTTCATATCATATGAGACAATTTTTTATTCTGGTTGCATTATTCATATCATTCAATGCATTTTCACAAATAGTTACAGATTCAGTTATTGCACCTACAGATTTTGAAGGTGTTACAGATTCAGTTGCTCAATCTACAGAAATTAAAAGCGTAGTGATGCAAAAAATTGACACAGTGCAAATTGAACGAATAGATAATATTGAAAGGAATCTGAGTGCATTCTACACTTATAACCGCAGGAGTCAAAATCTATTGTTTTTAAGTGCAGGTTTGTCTGTTGCAGGAATTCTTCTCGCTTATGGAGATAACATCACGACCTCGAATTTAGTAACATTAACGGGGGGTGTTGTGAGCATTATTGGTACAGTAGTATATCTGAATAGCTATAAGTTCTTGAAATTTAAGCCAAAACGCAATGATATTCGCAGAATGACTTATTATTGATTTTTTTATGTGACTCTATTCATGTTCAATAATTTGTAAATGGGTAGAGCTGCATATAATTTATACAAAGCCAAAGTTGAATTGAAACTTTGGCTTTGTAGTTTGTAAATATTTATATCTAAACCTTGTTAATGCGAATAAAAGATTTTTACCACAATGTCGCCGCTATGTGGCTAACCATTAATCATTAAAATCTTATATTCAACGCTAAGCCTGTTTCCATGCCAGGTTGTAATGAATAGGGCACCGGTTTTGAATAGGGTAGAAGACTTATGCTTACGGCATTGAAATTCTTTTTGTCTCTGTTGTAAAGACTGCGCACACTGGCCACTTTGTAAGCATCAACAGCCGACCAAACGGGTATTGCAAAAATGCCTGCCGTACCAGCAATTATCCATACCACTCCATCTTTGCCCTGACTTCCCCAATTTTCGAAAGCTCCATAGAGGATGGTGCCATATGACAGAACGGTTGCTCCCAGAAATCCAAAACCTCTGAGTACCTCACCTGTAGCCATTTGTCCTGAGCCCGGAATTATCAACGACGATGCTGCATGAATCCATGGTCGATAATAATCTCCCTTTTGGTGTCGGTAACCCTTGCAGCTATAATAGTCATTCAGTTCGGTGTAAGGAATGTATTTTCGGTCAGATGGTATTATTTTGAGTATGGTTCGGTCTTTGGTTTCAACGGGCACTTCGTATGTGTCGACCGAGTCGCAGGTGATAATTACTTTGTTGTGTTTATGGCCTGATATAATTCCTTCCCGATGGTTTTCGCAATCGTAGAAGCTCAGGTATTCACCAATTTTGTGTTTGTGACTGACTTCTGTTATCAGTTTGCTCTCCTTATTTTTAAAGGTCAACGAATCAACTTCTTTTTTATCGATATAATATCGGGTAGTGAATAATTTTTGCTTTAATGAGTCAACAGAAGCAAGTTTATTGCTTTTTTGAGCAACTACCGACGAACATTGTAATAAAATAAGAAAAGACAGAAGTTGGAAGTGTGTTTTCATATATATTCAAATTTAAAATACGATACTGAGCGATACACCTCCGGCATAAGTACGAAGATAAAACTCAGGTTGTGGTTGATAGCTTAACGGATTTTCTCCGGATTTATACTTGCGACAATAGTTTTGGTAATCGCGCATAGTGTGCGTGGGTTGTGTCCAGATTTGTGTTTCGGTAATGGCGGTATTTAGTGCGAAATTAATCACTCCATCCCAAACGGAACGTTTATAAGCAAGCCATGTAATTAATCCACTACTCAGATTAACTGCTGAGTTCAGGGCGTGAATCTCCCACGAACGTCCGGCTTTTTCTTTGTTGGCATTTATTTCCAATAATTTTTCAGCCATTTCAAGTTTTAAGAGTCTTTCCTGGGTGTTTGTTTCGGGCAGTTGAGCCAGCGTTAGTGCATCGCGTCCGGTGTTGAGAGGCGTTAATAATTGAAAAGCAGCCCCAAGTGCAGTAGTAGCAGCTCCAAGTGCCATGTCCTGCTTTGTGGCTTTATCGTCGCTGATAAAATATACAGCTCCTTGTCCCACAGTAGCAGCACTGTATGCACCCAACCAACCGTACCACCAAAGGTTTACAGGCTTTTTAGACTGATCAAGCATATTCTGAATAGTTTGTATGCGCTCATTTATCAGCACGGAATCAGCGTCGTTAGTTTGCGACATGACATTTATAGCTGTAACTAATAATAGAAAAAGAATTGATTTTTTCATAAAAGGAGTTTATTATTGATCTTTTTCAGTCATGAATGGTGATTCTTTGAGCTGTGTGGTAACCAGTAAACTGAAAACTGTCATTGCAATCATAATAACCAGCGGTTGAGTCATAGAGCCAGTTACGCTATCTTTGAAACTATCCATGCCGAAAATAAAGGCAATACCCGAAATTTGTCCTGCCAGAATCATCAAACCATTCGAAGTGCCTTCGGAAGTTGGATACGTAATTTCAGCTCCATACTGAAAACCAATCGGACCCGCACTCAATAGAAAGAAGCCAAGTATCATCCCCGAAGCAAGAAGTAGACTGTAATTTTCGGCAAAAGTAACTCCTGTTAGCCCTACAATGGCACCCGCGAGGGCAATGATGATAAATAATTTTCTTTTGCGGTAACGGTCGGAAAGTACAGGCATAATCAAAGCGCCGAGTATTCCGCCTACAATCATGATGCCTCCGGTGATGCCTGCTTCGTCGGCAGTAAATCCGCGTGGACGTAGTATATCTTCAATCCAGGTTGTTACACTATTGAAAATGCCCAATCCTACAAAAAAGATAAGCAGCAGCCAGTAAAAGTTTTTGTTGGTCAGTGTATCTTTCAGTCCGTCATAAACCAGCGAACGTTCTTCCTGATCGGCATGACAAGGTGCTGTTCGTGGACGTTCTTTTGAGAAAAGAATAAATATCACAGCAGAAACGATGGCTATAACGCCATAGTCGTAAAGCATGCCATCGATACCCTGACTCTTTGTTATGTAGGGAGTTAGCAGCATGCCCGCCAATACTCCAATGTACATGGCCAGCGTACCAAGTCCGGATGCTGTGGCTCTTTCAGCCATTGGAAACCAGCGCGCAGCCAGTTTGGTGATGGCATTGAGCAAAAATGGCTGACCAACAGCAATACCAATTTGTGCTATGAGCAACCATTGATAATCGGTGCCCACCATGCCACGCATCATGCCAAAAATACCTGTCAGTACAGCACCAATGCCCACGCCAATTTTAATGCCGTAAGCATCAATTATCCATGACGCAGGAATAGATACAATGATGAAAACAATCATAAAACACATCGAAAGCATACCAATTTGAATATCGCTCACACCATAAAACTGTGTTGCGGCAGCAGTGATAGGAGCAAAGGTTATCCACAAAAGCTGGTTGACTATAATAATAAGCATGTATACACTTAGCATTATCCAACGGTACTTGTACACTTTAAAATTAGCTGTTTCCATCTGAAAATAATGTATTAAATTTAATAAGATTATCTGCTGTTTTGAACACATTTTTCATTAAAATGTGCAAAATAGACCCGACAAAAATACATTATTTATTTAATTATGAAACAAAATGACTGTTTAAGTTCAATTTAATTAATGGCTGATATCAATTCAGTTTTGCCCATTTTGGTTTTTTTGTGATTACACAAAATTGGTTTTTAGTGTTTTTGTATTTATCTTTGTGATAAACAAAGAATATTATGTCTGAATCAACCCGACTTCATGTGGTGGATGCCCTGCGCGGATTTGCCATTGTCTCAATCATGTTATTGCACAACATTGAGCACTTCGATTTTTATTATGCTGCCGAAGGAATACCGGCTTGGATGGTTCCCATTGATAAAGGAATATGGGATATCATGTTTTTTCTTTTTGGTGGGAAATCGTATGCTATATTTTCACTTTTATTTGGTTTGACGTTCTTTATTCAATCGGATAATCAAAGACGTAAAGGCAAAGATTTTAGGTTGCGGTTTGCATGGCGCTTGTTACTCTTGCTGGGTTTTGGTATTATCAACTCTGCATTTTACGAAGGCGATATTCTCACTTTTTATGCTGTGTTTGGTTTTGCATTGATTCCTGTTGCCAACCTTAATCGTAAATTGGTTTTGGTCATTGCCCTTTTTTTGATGCTACAGCCTTACGAATGGTTTAATGTGATTTATGGTTTTCAGCATCCTGACTTAAAACTTTCAGATCCTGCTTCGTGGGCTTATTTTGGTAAAGCAGGCGAATATATAACCAAAAACTCTTTCATTGATACAATAACAGGTAACCTCACCAACGGAAAAACAGCTGTCGTGCTGTGGACATGGGAGGTAGGGCGCGTTTTTCAAACTATATCATTATTTATGTTGGGTATGCTTGCCGGACGAAAAGCCATGTTTGATTCAACTAATGCCAATCGCAAACGCTGGACTAAAATCCTGTTGGTAGCAATTCTGGCATTTGTACCATTATATATTGCTAAAAACAACATATCCGTTTGGTTTACAAGTGCAGCTGTTCACCGTCCGTTACAAACCATCGTTGCCTCGTGGAGCAATATGGCTTTTATGCTTGTATTAGTTTCCGGCTTCGTTTTGTTATTTCGAACCATGATTGTGAGCAAAGTGCTTCGGGTGTTTTCAGCATTCGGTCGCATGAGTATGTCAAATTATATAATGCAATCTATATTAGGATCGTTTATTTATTACGGATTCGGACTTGGATTGTATAAGTATACAGGTCCAACTTACTGTATTTTGATAGGTGTGGCACTGGCAATTTTGCAGGGTATATTCAGTAATTGGTGGATGAAAAATCATAAACAAGGGCCTCTCGAAACTATTTGGCATAAATTGACATGGATAGGTTATGAAAAATAATATACTTTTCTAATATCAAAAGAAGTGTATTAATATACATAAAGTGTATAAAGTCCCGATAATTGCTAAATTGTTGGGATTTTTTTGTTTTTTAATTAAACATTTTGCAATTCTCTTTGTTAAGACTAAAGTAAATATATAATAAAAAGAAATGAGATATTATTTTTTTATTATATTTGTAGGTGAAATAATTACAAATTGAATAAAATTACAGAAAGTATGGTTTTCGACAAAGAAATGATTGAGCAGGTTTATGCTGCTCTGCCCGCAAAAATTGAAGAGATTAAGAGTAAATTACAACGTCCGCTTACCCTCACCGAGAAGATTCTTTATGCTCACCTTGATAAAGATGATGTGCTTAAGAGTTACGAGCGAGGTACAGATTATGTAAACTTCAATCCTGATCGCGTGGCTATGCAGGATGCAACAGCTCAGATGGCTTTGTTGCAGTTGATGAATTCTGGTCGTAAAACTGTGGCTGTTCCTTCAACAGTACATTGTGATCACCTTATACAGGCACATATTTCAGCTAAAGTGGATTTGGCTACAGCCAACGATACTAACCGTGAGGTTTATGACTTTTTGAGTGCTGTTTCTAATAAATTCGGTATCGGATTCTGGAAACCGGGTGCAGGTATTATTCACCAGGTAGTACTTGAAAATTATGCATTTCCGGGTGGAATGATGGTTGGAACTGACTCACATACTCCTCACGTTGATGCACTTGGTGTTATCGCTGTTGGTGTTGGTGGATTAGAAGCTGAGAATGTTATGTTAGGAAATCCTTCTTATATGAGGGTACCAGAAATCATTGGTGTAAATATCACAGGTGTTAGATCTGAAGGTATTACAGCAACTGATATTGCATTAGCAATGACATCTTTCTTAAGACAAAATAATGTAATTTCTGCATACTTAGAATTCTATGGTTCAGGGATTCAATACCTAAACTTAGGAGATAGAGCTACAATTGCAAATATGACTCCTGAATATGGTGCAAGTGCTGGTATGTTCGCTATTGATGAACAAACTATTGCTTACTTAACAATTACAGGAAGAGAAGCATCTCAAGTTAAATTAGTTGAAGCTTATGCAAAAGCTAATGGTTTATGGGCAGATGCATTTGAAGAAGCTACATATGCTAGAACTATTGAATTTAACTTATCTGAAGTTACAAGAAGTTTAGCAGGTCCTTCAAAACCTCATAAATTAGTACCTACAACAACATTAAAAGCTGAAGGTATTGTAAAAGAGTGGACTCAAGAAGGTGATTTCATCCCTGATGGTGGTATCTTAATTGCTGCTATTACATCATGTACAAATACTTCAAATCCAAGAAACGTTATTGCAGCTGGATTATTAGCTAAAAAAGCAAATGAACTTGGACTTACAAGAAAACCATGGGTTAAATCTTCATTAGCACCAGGATCAAAAGTAATCGAAGTTTATTTAAAAGAAGCTGGATTATTAACTGAAATGGAAAAATTAGGATTTGGTGTTGTTGGTTTTGCTTGTACTACTTGTAATGGTATGTCAGGTGCTTTAGACCCAGTTATCCAACAAGAAGTTGTAGATAGAGATATTTATACTACTGCTGTATTATCTGGAAACAGAAACTTTGATGGAAGAATCCACCCATACGTAAAAGAAGCTTTCTTAGCATCTCCTGCACTTGTAATTGCTTATGCATTAGCTGGAACTATCAGATTTGATATTGAAAATGATGTATTAGGAAAAGATAAAGATGGAAATGATATTAAATTAAAAGATTTATGGCCAACTGATGCTGAAATTAATGCTGTTGAAAAATCTTGTGTTAGACCAGAAATGTATAACAACATTTATGAGCCAATGTTCGCAAGAAATGGATTAGCAGGAATTAAAGTTGATCCATTCTATAAATGGAATACTAATTCTACGTATATTAATAAGCCTCCTTATTGGGAAGATGAATATATGCAAATGCCAGCTCTTAAAAATATGAGAGCATTAGGTGTATTCCCAGATAACATTACAACAGACCACTTATCTCCATCAAATGCAATTTTACCAACATCAGCATCTGGTGAATATTGTTTAAAAATGGGATTACCTGTTGAAGATTTAAACTCTTATGCAACACATAGAGGGGATCATCATACAGCTTCAAGAGCTACTTTAGCAAATCCAAAATTATTTAACGAAATGGTTAAAAATCCAGATGGATCTGTTAAACAAGGTTCATTAACTATGATTATGCCAGAAGCTAAAGAATCTAGAATGTGGGAAGCTATTGAGACTTACACAACTAGAAAACAACCTTTAATTATCATTGCAGGAACTAATTATGGTCAAGGTTCATCAAGAGACTGGGCAGCAAAAGGTGTAAGACTTGCAGGTGTTGAAGTTTTAATTGCTGAATCAATCGAAAGAATTCACAGAACTAACTTAGTTGGAATGGGTGTATTACCATTACAATTCAAAGATGGTGAGACAAGATTTACTTACGCTATTGATGGAACTGAAGTATTTGATATTGAGGGGACTATTACTCCAAGATGTGATTTAACAGTTGTTATGACAAGAGCAAATGGTGAAGTTGTTAAATTCGATGTTTTATGTAGATTAGATACTTCAGCTGAAGTTGATGTTTACACAAATGGTGGAATCTTACAAAAATTCGCTAAAGATGTTATTGCTTTAGGTAAGTAATACATCACTAATTTTAGGGCTTTGCCCTAAAATTATCTGTAAAGATATTACGAATATTTTTACAGGTAATTTTATATTAAAACAGGAGAAATCATGAGTTATCAACCACAATTTAAAGTAAAAGCAACATATATGAGAGGTGGTACTTCTAAAGGTACATTCTTTAATATTGCTGATTTACCAAAAGAAGCACAAGAAGATCCAAAAAAAAGAGATAAACTACTTCAAAGAATCGTAGGAAGTCCTGATGTTTATAAACAACAAATGGATGGTATGGGAGGAGCAACTTCAAGTACATCTAAAGCTATTTTAGTTGGAAAAAGTTCAGTTCCTAATCATGATGTAGATTACTATTTCTGTCAAGTTGCAATCGATAAAGATTTTGTGGATATGAGTGGAAACTGTGGAAACTTATCAAGTGCAGTTGGTCCTTTTGCAATTAAAGAAGGTTTAGTTGATAATGTACCTGAAAATGGTGTTTGTTGTGTAAGAATTTGGCAAGCAAATATCAAAAAAACTATTCTTTGTTATGTAACTATGGAAAATGGAATGGTTAAAGAAATGGGTGATTACTACATCGATGGTGTTGC
>ERZ1034365.1636-NODE-1636-length-11100-cov-2.604191_pt1 | contig 11100 bp, 22 predicted proteins | sample MGYA00520615_ERZ1034365 | MGnify/ENA primary metagenome ERZ1034365 (study PRJEB33736, sample SAMEA104284505) | Azolla filiculoides | biome: Urban; feature: Water surface; material: Ditch water | place: Netherlands | collected 2015-10-28 | depth 0-0.1 m ... | reverse complement strand
GATCATATTAGCGATAAGACAATACGCTTAATCGAGATGTCATTTGCAGAAGGTGAGCGGCTAATGGCTAAGAAGCTGCGTGATTTATTGGAAGTCAAAAATGCTACTGACTGACAATGAAATAAGCGACATCTACGAGCAGCCTAGCAAGACGCCAAGAGAGTTTGCCAGATCAATTGAGCAAGCAGTCATTGCAAAGATGCGGGAGCAAGAGCCGATTTATCAAGTGTGGCGAATCGATGGCAATGGCGAGTTCTACTCTTGGGAGGATTGTGAAAAATCAGAGTACGAAAATTACCCTGAGCTAGATCGTCGCTGCTTGTTTGAACACCCTGCAACGATACCAGAAGGCTGGCAACTGGCACCAGTTGAACCGACTGATAAGATGCTTGAGGCCATAAAAAAGCGTGACTGCGATGGGTCGCCAGCAAGTTACACAACCATCTACCAAGCAATGCTGGCAGCAGCAAGGAGCGAGTGATGACAAACGATGATAAGAACGCAGAGCAGACGTCACGGAAGATCAAGCAACTAACCGCCGAGCGTGATCGGCTACGTGCTGCGCTTGAGAAGATTGTATCAAAAGCACATCGCGGTTCAGTGTGGCTTGATATTGAAGAAGTAGATCAAGTGCGCGTAGCACTGAAATAAATTTAAACTTGATCTTTCTCTGTTAAGCCTGTATAATAGATTTATTGAATGGGAGACAGTATATGAATGAAAAATGGCTTAAGTTGAAATCGTTATTCACCGTACTGTCAAATTTAGACAACAATCTCAGTAAGTATGGGAAGCCCCAAACTGAGCGTGAGCTGTGCGAGTTAGCCGCTAACCTAGCTAAAGGTGTTAGAGCTAATTCTATGCAGAAGCGTAAACTTGCTGATCGTATGATGTATATCGCTTTCGGAGTATAAAGTGCAAACAATTTATCACGTAACTTCGTCTGAGGGAGAGTTTACTACTAACTCTCTTAAGCAGGCATTGAAGGAGGCGAAAAAACTACTAGAGCGAGACATGCGAGTAGTTATGTTCACCTCAACCGTAAAAACCGACCCTAGCCCCACAGCTCAAGTAATTGAGCGCTTTCTAGAGGGCTGGAATGTGAAAGGAGTAGCTAACTAATGGAAGCTACCATCGTAGGTTTGCCATATTATGGCTACCAAAAACTTAAAAACACGCTTGTAGCAGGTAAAGTGGTATCTTTAATACATGATGAAGATAATAGCCACTCTAAAACTGCCGTAGTAGTACATTTTAATAGTGCTAAGATCGGCTATGTAACTGGTCGAGAGTCTACTGAGGTACTAAAACACATCCATCTCAACTCAAACCGAGGAGTTATGACGCTAGCCTCAATCGTAGAGGTTCGAGAGTCGTGCTTGAAGGTGAAGTTAGAAGATTACGGTATGAATATTCATACTGGACGGAAAGAACCCTTGGCTACACCACAGACTGACACACTGGTAACACTACCAAACCTTTTGCTAGCGGATACAACTACTAATTGGGCTAAGAATCCCGCCGGAGAAGTACCTCTAACTGCTAAGTATGCCTCAGTAGACTCATTTCAATTAAACAAACCTAAGGAAGAAACCATGTTCGATAAAATCGTAAATACCAATACCGCTATGGCCCGCTCTGCTGCATTCTTGGAAGCAGGTCGCATTGCCAATAACACCGCAGCAAAGTTTGTTGCTAGTAAGTCTCCTTTGATGGTTAAAGGTTATGTAGATACTGCTTTTGGCAAGTTGCTGATCGCTAATGCCGCAGCTGTAGCAGCTAATAAGTTCCGTCCTACGGATGCCAAGCTAGCTAAACTTGCAGAGGCTATGATTACTCAAGCCTACCAAGAAGTGTACCAACTAGTTGACATTGAGAAGATGTTGAATGAAATGCTTAGCTCTGAGTCTGTAAAGGCTGCTCTAAGCAAGTTGGATAACTCTGATGAGTATGCAGAGTAAAAACGTAGAGTTCAGGGGTATTGACTCAGCTTGGGACACACCTAGCTTTATTGACCCTAACCCTAAACCGCTACCTCAGGTAGACCCTAAAACGCAGAAGTATACGCGTGAGATAGTACCTGGAATATGGGTAGATGTGTACGATGTGCTATGGGCATGGAAAGTAGATAACCCTGCTCTAGCACATCTCCTAAAGAAGGTTTTGCAACCAGGAGCTAGAGGGCACAAAGATCGTATGGAAGACCTACACGATATCCTAGTTTCAGCAAAAAGAGCTTTAGAATTAGAATCTTGATTAGAGTTCTTATATAGCGTATAATAGGTTTATACGCTAAATTAAGAGTTTTAAGGAGACCAACATGGCAGGATATTCACAAGAGCTTCTTGTAGATGCTTTCATGTCTCGTTACTTTGAGTGCATTGATACCGGGCAGGAAATAAGACTACGCGATAGCGCTGATGCGCTGTACGCTAGTGTAGGTAAAGATAAGTTTAGAGAGTATGCTAGTCTAGATGCTGCCGCGATCCGTAAGTATAAAGAGGAGTTCAAATGCTAGACGGTACTACAGAGGTATTAATAGCTATTGTGTGGGGGTTATTCATTACTTGGGGACTTAAAGGTAACTATATTACCTTTACTTCTGCATTATTTGGGTGGTGGCTCGGTAAGTTTGTTAGTTTACACTTTTTTGGGGTTTAAATGTTAATTGAGGTTAAACCGGACTGGTTTATTGAGTCACAGGAAATTGTGGAAATTTTTAGCTGCTATGAATCCCCTGGTGTACAGTCATGTCTAGGTATTATTTATGGCCATGCTAGAACGCGGATTGAAATTAAAACGCAGAAAACTGCTAAGGAGTTTGCAGAGTATATAAATGAAGTAAACTCAGGTATAAAAATTTGATCTTGATCTTGCCATCTTTGTTTGATATAATAGTATTTATGAATTGACGGAGATATAGTTATGGAAATAAAGATCGGCGACTTAGTAGCAACCCCCGCATACGGACGGATTCTTAGTAGTGAACAAATGGCTAAGAATGCTTGGGAATGGGGGCAGGACTTTAAGATAGTTGACGGCCCCTACTTCTCTGTTCGTGATCTTGAGCGTATCAAGAAAGACTATACCGGACTACTAATTGTATGCCCAATCTCGAAAGTGAGACTACGGATTTTCTAGATGATCTAGATTTTCAAGAACAAGACTGTACTGACCTAATTGATCAGTACGAAGCGCAGTATTCATATGAAGCAGAAAACTTATATTGAAACATATAAAATATGGGAGGTCTATTTCAGTGAGGAGCGAGCAAGATTTTATGCCTATGATAGCTTACTAGATGAGGACAATGCAGTGTGTTGCGCATCTAGTGAGTTTTTAACCGAACTTTACCACAAATTGGATAGGTTGTGGGAACAGGAATAAGCTCTGTAAACATAAATGGTGATGTGCCTCTCTTGTAAGGAGGATAACAGGGTTCAAGTCCTTGACGGAGCACCAAGATAAAGAAAGGAGTACGTATGTTCCGATTGTAAATAGGAGGACATATGTCAAGAACTTTTCGTCGTAAGAACACTACCAATAATGGTATGTGGATGGATTTAGATTGGTTTATCTCTGAGCAGGTATACCCTTGGGAAACCGGAGGTAACTACCATAGTCGCAGAGTACCTTTTGAAAAAGGCACCAAAAAGTATAAAAAAGGGCTAGCTCGCTTCCATTCAGATGGGTGCACTAATACCTTCAAAGAACCAGGACCTTCATATTTTAGAAACTTGTATAATACAAGACCCTCTAGAGCTGGAGCTAGAATACAAATAAACAAGTGGTTACGTAATGAAGAATACGAGGTTGTTGCTGAAACGCATCCTCATCTTCCTTACTGGACTTAAGGGGGATCTGTATGGGACAGACCTATGATTTGCAATCATGGCGGAAGGGATCGTTACCCTTATTCTCCACCAAACATTCAAAAATTTAAACTTGATTAAGCGAGTTTAACCCTGTATAATATCTTTATAGACTGAGAAAAGGAAATAAAATATGATTTACGAAGTTCAGGTAGCTGGCACTACTGTCCAAATGGACAACCGTTATGCCTGCGAAGATGCTTTTAAGAAGTCCCATGGTGATACTCAGATGCTAGAGTATCTTGGTGAAACAAAGAAAGTAATCATGTCCAAGAAAGCTAAGGGCTTTCGTCTCAAAGATATTGCAAGGTTTAAGAATTAACTAACGACTTTAGGCCCGTGCCTTCTGAACCGTTTAGTTATTGGCGGTTACTGTGGTATCGCTGTATAAATTACCCTTAAAAGCAGAGATAGCCTGCTTCATTTAACTATCAGGTGTAAGATCGCAATGCTCACTGTAAAATATTGCAAAAGTCGGGTCGCTCCCGCCCAGGTATACGTTTCTAGGTGATATATCGTATACAATCAACTGGTAAGACTTGTAAGCCCTTTGATAAGGCCTACGAATCTAAAACCTAAACCCCCTAGTAAACTGGGATAAGCGTTTTCGGATTGGAGTTAATCCTATATAACCCTGTATATACCCCGCTGGTATATCCCATGCATATAGGTGTAGATATGTCGTAATGAACTCGATATTCGTTCGGGCTGACCCGCCCTTAAATCGGCTCTTAGCAATGAGTTGTACAGCTCGCTAAGATTAGTCCAATATGGGTATGTTCCGGGCATATTTCTGTACGTCAGTACATATTGAACTAATCTTAGCGGGGGAATGAAACGGATTAATCATGAGAGTCTCATAAGCTCTTTATAGTGGGTTCGACTCCCATACCCGCAACCAGTTCGCGTGTGGCAAGCACACAGTAATATCCCTAGCAGAAGTAAATCTTGGGTGGCAGATGCCGATATGCTAGTGACGCGATACCTTTTAGCCCTAGAAGAGAATACCACAACTTGTGGGGGCTTCCATTATAACTTCCGTCTTGCCGACAAAGGGTTATAGGCACGGTTTTCAACCTCTTTCTGCCTCAAGTGAAAAGGTCATTTAGTAAGATTTCTAGAGTTGCGTATCTAAGGGATACTTCATACTATAGAGCCTAGTTGCGTATGGGTGTTAAACGAAAGGATAGCACTTGAAATACGCCGTTATACGATAGTGGCTGGTCGTGTCAGCCATGACAATAATAAGGTAGTGGATACATTGGGGACTTATAACCTCCCTACCACTCCGGCCCTCAGATGTATTTACTCTCTAGTTGTCTTACTAAAAGAATTTGTTGCGTAGAGAAGGCTTACTTCGTCTCTTAAACGAGTAGTCGGGGTTCGAATCCCTGGTCCCCTGCCCTCAGTAGGGGATTAGTGTAATGGTAGCACACTAAAATGTGTCTTTTCGCTCCTTTCTCAGATTCTTTACAATTTTTTAGCAGTTGCGTAGTTTAAAGTTACTTCTAATGGGATTGAAAACACACTTTAAATACTTTTTACTCTGCTTCACCTCATTTTTCGCTGCGTTGTTGTTAGCTTCTTCGAAGATTAAGCCCCTTAAGGGCTTGCCAGGTGGCGACCTTACGCACTAACAACTATATTTTCTCGAAAGGAATTCAATGTCTCAATTCAATAAAGCTCCAAAAGCTGTTATCGAAAAAGCTGTATCTGCTAATGGAAATGTTCAGGATGTAAAATCTCCTGAGCAGCAATTCTATGAGCTTACCGTAAATACCCTTTATGGTAAAGATCAGTTCTATGCTACCGGCCAAGAACTAGCAGATCGGTTCTCCAAAGTTATTGAAGCTCTAGTAGCTAAAGGTAACTTGGATTATATTGCTAATATGTTTCTGTACGCACGTACTGATATGAATATTCGCAATATGCCAATCTTCGGCTTGGTTAAGTTTGCTAATGCTATTCGTAGCACTGGTAAGTCTTATCCTAAACTGCGTCAACTGGTTAATGACGTAGTTCGCCGTGCTGACCAAATCACTGACGTGCTTGCATTGTCATTGACCGAATTTGGTAGCAAGAAAGCACTTCCTCAGGCTATTAAACGTGGCCTAAGCGACGCTTTCAACAAATTTGACGAATATCAGTTCGCCAAATACAACCGTAAGGGAGCCTGCTCTCTTAAAGACGCTCTGCGTATTGTACATGCAGTTCCTAAGTCAGACGAGCAATCTCAGCTTCTAGCTAAGATTATGACAGATACTCTGTCGACTCCAGATACTTGGGAAGTAGCACTGTCCACTAACGGGCAAAAAGCCGAAGCTGAACAAGTCTCCAAGGCTGTTCTATGGGAAAATCTGATTAACTCTAAGAAATTAGGTTATCAGGCTGCTCTGAAGAACCTTCGCAACATGCTAGACGCTGGTATCTCCCCTGATGCTCAGCGTAAGCTATCCGAGTTCTTGATCTCCAAAGCTGCAACCAGCAAAAGCTTGCCTTTTGAATTCTGGACTGCTTTGAAGCAAGTACAAGGTCGTTCCAATATCATTGATAATGCTATCCAAGGAGCTATGAACGCTTCTGTGGTGAACGTACCTCGCTTAGGTGAGCGCGTTTGGGTTATCGTTGATACTTCTGGCTCTATGCGTGGCCTAGCAGAGGAAAGTGCAAACTTCTTCGCTAGTGTTATTGCTAAAGCTCATGAAGGCTGTGAGAACTTTGCTCTTACAATGTTTGATAGCACTGCGAAACAAGTTAAGCTTGACTTGACTTCTAGTATCTCTGCTAACTACCAGTATCTTTCCCGTATGGGTGGAGGTGGTAGTACAAACTTTGAAGCAGCTTTAGCACAGGAAGCTGTACTAGGCTTTAAGCCTGATGCAGTTATCGTGTTAACTGATAACGAAATCAATACCTTTGGTCAATCTAATGGTTGGTCAGGTAACTCTAGTGAAGGCGCTGTAAAGCGTGCTGCACCTGGAGCAATGAAGTTCGTAATCAATGCTGCAACTAGCGAGTCAACTCCAATGCCGGAACGCTTTGGATGGCATCACCTAGCAGGCTTATCGACTAAGCTTTTTGACTATTGTGAGGCCTTGCAAAAGGGCAGCAGTATAGTTAAAGAACTATCGGTTCCTTATCCATATAAGGAAGCCTAATGACGAAGGGGATTGGTTTATACCAGTCCCCTTTTTCACATTTATAATTTTATATTTGAAATTTCTTTCTTAAGACTGTATAATAGTATTTATTGGATGATTTAAGAAAGGGATTTAAATGACTCAGCGAATGGTATTCTTTCATTCGTCTTGTGGTGTCGGAATGTGCTATAAAGAGCTTTATGACTGCACTGGCATGACTGATGAAGAAATTTCTACTATGTCGTGGGAACTAGGTATTCAGTGTGCTGACTCTTTCGGAACCTTTTATGGTGAAGATACTGAAGCCGCAGAAACTGAAGACGATGATATGTTCCATGGTACTCGTAACTTCACTAATGAGGATATTGAGGTATACTGGGAAGATTACGACCCAGAGAAACACGACGCATTACTTTAAATAAGTGACAACAGACTAACAAGTGAGGCAAGGTTATGCACTCCCCCCAAATATTAGCGTTAACAAAATCAGGACGGCCATTTCAATGGATTGATGTTGAAACGGCTATTCTTTATCATGCAAAAGACATGGTGAAGTGGTCACTAGGAGATAGTGAGATTACGCTTCACGGTGGGGTCAACCGCTGCTCTGGAAATCAGAGTCAGATCACTACTGCTAGTATTATAGCTATTGACGGAGAATTTAAGAAACAGCGTAAGTTTAATGTTACTCGCTCTCTAGTATTCCGTCGTGACCTTCATGTCTGCGCGTTCTGTGGCAATGAATTTATTGACCGCGATCTTTCAGTAGACCACGTCAATCCTAAATACCACGGAGGTAAAGACTCTTGGATGAACTTAGTTACTGCTTGCAAACCTTGTAACCATCGTAAAGCTAACCGTACTCCAGAAGAAGCTAAGATGCCTCTGCTGTACTTACCTTACGAACCAAATATCAACGAAGCCTTCATTCTTAGTAACCGCCGTATTCTAGCAGATCAGATGGAATTTTTAATCAGTTCTGGCCTATCAAAACATTCTAGGGTGATTCGCAATGTCAACTAAACTTGTACTTATTGAACCTAAATCGAAGACTTACACAGTCTTCGAAGGTCGTAATCAAGTAGCAAAATTCAAATCAGAAGCTCTTTTATACCCTAATGAGGTCGAGGAGCTTCGTATAGATCAGTGGGATGGGGAAGACCCTGACGGTGATCTAGTAGCTTAAAACGTGGGATTCATATAGTCCGGTCATTATGAGGCGTTGCCAACGCTTACACTAGGGTTCAAATCCCTAATCTCACACCACGGGTAGTAGCCTGCATGGGCAGAAACGGCCTTGAAAGCCGTCGCCATCCGAAAGGGTGAGGGTTCGATTCCTTTACTACCCGCCACAAAATTTAAACCTGCTCGCGTTAAAGGAAAGTGCCACGCGAAATAAAACTTTAGGCACATGCTAGAATGCAGGTGATCTAGCAAAACTTTAGGGGTATAGCTTAATTGGTAGAGCAACAGACTTTGACTCTGTAGACAGTACGTCTTGTGTAGGTTCGATGCCTACTACCCCCTCCAATAACAACTCTACCATAACTACACTAGATACCGATAAGACTCATTTTGATTCGCGATCATATGAAGAAGGCCTAGGAAGATAGGGTTATGTACGGTTCAATTCCGTAGTAGAGTTCACAATTAATAGTCCCGTCCGGCGGAACCGGTGTTGTGAATACGAATCACGACTAAGAGGGTTCGACTCCTTCATGGGACGCCACACACTTTGAGGAAATATGAGCAAACTACACATTGTATCAATTTTAGATCGTTCTGGCTCTATGGGCGGAACCGAAAAAGAAGTAATCGGAGCGTATAACGCCTTTGTAAAAGAACAGATAGCTATTACTGAAAAGGCCGGTGTTGAAGCAACTATGACACTAGTACTGTTCGATCATATCTACGAACGTCCTTATTTTAAAGTTCCGGCACATAGCGTACAAGAGCTTACTAGCAAAGAGTACTTTGTTCGTGGTATGACCGCTTTATATGATGCAATAGGTAAAACTATTGTAGATTTTGAAGGTAAAAAGAAAGTTATCTTTTTCATTGAAACTGACGGCTGGGAAAATGCTAGCGTTGAGTTTAAGGGTTCTAAGCTTAAAGAACTGATTGAAAAGAAAACAGCAGAAGGTTGGGATTTTAACTTTGTTGGTGCAGCACTAAGCTTCCAAGATACAGCAGCTATGGGTGGTGCAATGGGTATTGATGCTAGCAAGACTATGTCTTTTGATAAGTCAGCCGTTGGATACAATGCTAGAAATACTGCGTTTGCTAACGCAACTATGCTATACTCCGAAACAGTTTAAGAATTCGTTGAAGCAAAGTAAAAAGCGTTCAAGACGGCGGTTCGATTCCGCCCACCTCCACCAAAATCACTCTCATCGCTGGGTTAAGTGACAGTCTGCTTGAATAGCAGGGCACACGAACCTAAGCAGCTTAGTCAGCGCGGCGAAGTATGAACTAGTGGCACTAGTAGAGTGATTCTGATGGGGGTGACCTGGTTTCGATTGGGCGTAGAGTAGCTAAGTGGAGAATCATCTAGAACAGATGTAAAATAGATCAAATACTACAAACGCAAACGACAATGTTTACGCTCTAGTAGCCTAACAGCCTAGATGAGGAGTTCGCCGTCCTTATAATCGAAACGGCTCTTCCCTTCCGTAGTGTAATTGGCAACACGAGAATCTCCAAAATTCTTATTTGCGGTTCGAGTCCGTACGGTTGGGCCATACTTAATAAGTTTCTAAGGAGAAATATTAATTATGGAAGAAAATGAAGTTGTACTAGAGTTAACCGACTCTGAAAAATACGCGAATGAGAACCAAGCATTTGATGAAATTAGAAACATTTTAAGTCACCCTGGATTGCGTAACCAGGATAATTTACGTAGACGAGTCTGGCTGTACCTTCATACAGTTATGGGTTCAAAGTTTTAAGGAGTTTATATGCCCAAGTATCCTCTAGTGCTTCCTTGGAAGGCTAAGCAATACTGTGTGGAAGACGATCAAGCTAAAGTAGCTTGGGGTTACACGAAACTAATGGCTATGTGTTTACTAGCCGATGAAGATTATGAATATCAGAATCTTCAATTTGAACTTAGATTACGCACTATTGGTGCTATAAATAAGATTGTAGGTCAAGTAGCTTTAATGACAGAAGTTCAGAAAAACAGACTTGCCTTTAGGTAGTTAAACCTGTATAATAGAATCTAACGGTGAGGGAAACAAGAAAAACCCTTACCGCGAGATTCAAAAAATTAAACTTGATTCATTCAGTAAAACAGCGTATAATAGATTCATAGACTGAGAGATTAGTTAAAAAGATAGTTTCAACAAGTATCAGGAAACAATAGGCCGTTGAGAGTGTGGAAGCTCAAATAGCACGGTGAGAACTACTGAGAACGTGTATAGAAATGGCGAGAACAGGAATAAATGAGTGTCTTCCACCTCAATAAACTGTCAGGGTGAAAGTACATACAGAAACTATCTCCTTAACGAATTTTATACTCCGTGAGGCAGCTGACGTGGCCACTAGTCCTTCAAACTAGGGAGATGGGATTGAAACCCATACGGAGTACCATTAATGTGAGGTTAACATGGCAAGAAGTTTTGATGAAGTAATGCAGGACGTATCAAACTACTTATCTCCTGAGCTTTTCCTAGAGCTTAATGATGTGATAGTAGATGAAATTGCAGTGTGTATCTTGAATGGAAATGAAGAGTTGTTAAATAATACGCTTGATTCTGAATGTTAAACAGCGTATAATAGAATCTTAGAGTGAAAGACAAGGCAATAAACTAGTAAGGTGTTGTGAGGCGTATTCTAGTATAGGCTAGATAAGCTAATAGCTGATCCTGAACTTGAGCTTTACAATAACTCTAAGCATAGGTCAGTAAATCAGATTAACGTCTGTGCGGGAGCAAAACCTCGGTAGAGGTACTGATCTTTCTTGTGTTCAGCGCAATGCTGTCCTAAGTAGTAATAGACTAGACTAGGCTACGTTCTATAGACAATGCAGTGTTCAGGACAAACCCGCATGACGGTAGATATACCATAGCTCTGGGGCAAACCTCGTC
>ERZ1034365.1634-NODE-1634-length-11107-cov-4.213962_pt1 | contig 11107 bp, 8 predicted proteins | sample MGYA00520615_ERZ1034365 | MGnify/ENA primary metagenome ERZ1034365 (study PRJEB33736, sample SAMEA104284505) | Azolla filiculoides | biome: Urban; feature: Water surface; material: Ditch water | place: Netherlands | collected 2015-10-28 | depth 0-0.1 m ... | reverse complement strand
TCCATTAAAGGTCGCAGTACAGCCATGACTCCACCCCCCGACCTCACCCGCTTCCTCACCGCCCAGTCCTCCGTCATCGACACCGTGCTGGCCGAGTTGCACGCCGGCTGCAAGGAGAGCCACTGGATGTGGTTCGTCTTCCCGCAGCTCGGGGCTCTGGGGCGAAGCGGCACTGCCCGCTTCTACGGCATCGAGGACCTGGAGCATGCGCGCCGCTACCTCGCGCATCCGGTGCTGGGGCCGCGCCTGCTGGAATGCACCCGCGCGCTACTGGCGCATGGCGACAAGACTGCGCACGCGATCTTCGGTTCGCCCGATGACCTCAAGTTCCGTTCCTGCATGACGCTGTTCGAGCTGGCCGGGCCGCAGCACCCGGAGTTCCGTCAGGCGCTCGAACTGTTTTATGGCGGTGCGCCCGATCCAGTGACGGTCAGGCGGCTGGCCTAGCCGGCAGCCCGGCGTGCTTTCCAGGACTCGAACTGCGAGGGCCGCAGGCCGTAGCGTGCCAACACGCCCTCGTGCAGACGTCGCAGTTCATCGACGATCAGGGCGCGCAGGTCGGCCAGTTGCTGGCGTATGACCCGGTATTCCTGAATTGACCGCTCGTAGGCCCAGATGAACAGGTCAAGGAAGGCCGGCGGGTACAGCTTGGCCCGGAACAGTGGCATCTTGGCCGCCAGTCTTGTCGGTCATGGCGCAGTTTCAACAAGAAGTGGCGCGATTCTGGCGCAGTTCATGAAATCGCGCCAGAAGTCATCGGTTTCATGGCGACCGTGCAGTCAATGAAGACCGGCCTCAGCCCGTGAACCCCATGCTGCGCCGTTCCCTGACCTCGGGTTTGAGCCGGTGTTCGGCCTCGAGCTGTTCCAGCCAGCCCTCGGGGTCCATCGACTCCTGCAGGATCTCGAGCTGGCGGCTGACCGCCGCGTAGTCGCCCAGGCAGAGCTGGTCCAGCCGCAGCAGGCGCGCGCGCCAGGACGGCTCCAGCGGTGCATCGACCGCGCCGAGCGCCTCGCGCGCGAACAGCGCCAGCCGCTGCTCGGGCCGCAGCGGCTTGAACAGGATCTTGAAGCTGAAGCGGCGCAGCGCGGCGGCATCGATCCGGTCCAGCAGGTTGGTGGTGCAGACGAAGACGCCGCGAAAGCGCTCCATGCCCTGCAGCATCTCGTTGACTTCGCTGAGCTCGTGGTGGCGCTGCGCCCCGCGCCGGTCGAGCAGGAAGCTGTCGGCCTCGTCGAGCAGCAGCAGGGCCTGTTCGGCCTCGGCCTCGGCGAACATCGCGGCCATGGCCTGCTCGGTTTCGCCGACGAACTTGCCGAGCAGGTCGCTGGCCTGGCGCACCAGCAGCGGCCGGCCCAGTGCCTGTGCCAGCTGCTCGGCCAGCGCGGTCTTGCCGCTGCCCGGCACGCCGTGCAGGCAGAGCGAGCCATGGCCGCGCACGCGCAGTGCCTCGATGATGCGCGGCAGCTCGTGGCGCGATTCGGTATTGAGCCATTCCAGTCCGTAGCCGAGCGGATTCGGCCGGCTGGCCGTTCCCTGGTGCCGGCCCAGCGCCTGGTCGGCCTGGCGCAGCTGGCGCTCGATCAGCTCGTCCCAGCGCCGGGCCGTTGACGCGTCATCTGGCGCCAGCGCGTCGCTGTCGGTCACCAGGCGCGCGAAGCGCACCGCGGTGCCGATCTGCGCCGGCGTCAGCCCGCTGCGCCCGCTCAGGCGCGCGACCAGCTCGGCCGAGCTCGGTACCCCTTCGAGCGCCTTGCGCACCAGCTGCTCGCGCGCGCCCGGCGGCGGGCTGCCGAGCTCGAGGTGGTAGGCGAAGCGGCGCCGTACGGCCGGGTCGATCTGCTCGATCCGGTTCGTCACCCAGAGCGTGGGCACCGGGTTGTGTTCGAGCAGCTGGTTCAGCCAGGCCTTGCCGCCTGTGCCCGGTGCAGTCGCACTGCCTTCGCCGCGCCGGCCGGCCGTGTCCAGCGCCGGGAACACGTCTTCGACTTCGTCGAACAGCAGCGCCGACTGGGCCGTGCCCTGCAGGAACACCTGCGCGATCTGCAGCGAGCGGTAGCGGTCGCGCCCGCTCAGCGCATGGCCCTCGCGGTCGGCGCATTCGACCTCGAACAGCTCGAGTCCGGCCGCCTGCGCCACCACGCGCGCGAGCTCGGTCTTGCCGGTGCCGGGCGGGCCGTAAAGCAGCAGGTTGACGCCGGCTTGCCGGCGCGCGACCGCCGCGCGCAGCAGCGCGCAGAGCAGGGCGGCGTCCTCGCGCACGAAGTCGAAGTCGGCCAGCGCCAGGCCAGAGCGCGGCGCCGGCCGGGTGAAGACCGCCATCAGTTCGTGGCGGTCGCGGTACTCGCGCAGCAGCACCGGCGGCAGCCGTTCGCTGACCTTCATGAGGTCGGCCAGGTCGGTGATGTTGTGCTCGGGCAGCAGGTTCTCGAGCAGGCCGATGCGCTCGAGCCGGCCGCCAGCGCGCAGCGCCTCGGCCAGCTCGGCCGGTGCGGCGCCCGCGACCTCGGCGATCGCCGCGTAGGCCTCGTGCGCATTGCCGACCTTGAATTCGAGCAGCAGCGCGCGCAACTCGCGCTGGTAGCGCGCCAGCGTGCCGTAGCGCAGCAGGGCGCGTTCGGCCGGATTGAGCTGCAGCAGTTCGCCGAGTGCCGCGATGTTGCGGTCGAGCAGGCTCTGCTGGCCGCTCAGGTGCCGGCCCAGCCAGGCGCCTGCGCTCGCGAGCAGCACCCGGATGTCCTTGGGCGCTTCGCGCGCATAGTCGTCGAGGTGGAAGAACAGGGTGCCTTCCTCGTAGGGCCCGAGCCAGATACCGAAGCGGTCGAGCCAGGCCCGGTCGTCCAGCCTGGACTGGCCTTGCCAGAGCCCGTCGTCGCCGCAGCGCCGCAGCAGGAAAGCGCGCAGGCGCTGCAGCACGCCCAGCGGCCAGACCAGATGACGGCCGGTCAGTCCGAGCAGCGGTACCAGTTCGCTGCGCAGGTTGAAGCGCGGACCGAGTCGTGCCGCCAGCGCCAGCACGAACTGCGAGCACATCAGGTCCAGCGTCGGCGCCTGTTCGAGTCCGGCCGGCAGCAGCAGCCGGTCCTGGCCCGGCGTCAGGGCTGGGCCAGCCTTCGGCTCCTGTGACAGGAGCGCGGGCGCAGCCGGCTCGGGCGGGCAGGCCGGGGCCGCCACCCATGTCTGCGCCGGCGATGTCGAGCGTTTGGCCATGCTGCTACCTCTTGCGGGCGACCCCGAGGTCGCCGATCCGCGAACCATAGCGCAGCCCGGCCTGCACGCCAATAGGGGAAGCCATGCGGGCCGACCCGACCCCGGGTGCGAGGCGGCATGGATCCATGCATTTTTTGCATGATCTGGCGCTAGCCAGTTTCATGGCGGTTTCGTAAAATACTTCTCCTTGGCCGACACCAGAGCAGCTTGCGGTTTGAAGCCGTGTCTGACAGCCCTTTGCTTGCGTGAGCACGAGCGAAACCGGGCGCCGACCGAGGAAAGGTTTTTTGCCGGAAAAGAGATATGGAAAGCCGACATGGCGAGTCGGCTTTCCATATCGCTTTTTATTCTCTGGAGCCTCTCCCATGAACGCACCCGTGCTGCAGGGCATCAATGCCCCCGCCTACGTCAAACATGCCAAGCTGATCGCCTGGGTCGCCGAAATGGCCGCCCTGTGCAAGCCCGCCAGCATCCACTGGTGCGACGGCTCCCAGGAAGAGTACGACCTTCTGTGCCAGCAACTGGTCGACGCCGGCACCTTCAAGAAGCTGAATCCGGCCAAGCGCCCGGGCAGCTTCCTGGCTTGCTCCGACCCGTCCGACGTGGCACGTGTCGAAGACCGTACCTATATCTGCTCCGAGCAGAAGGAAGACGCCGGCCCGACCAACAACTGGATGGCCCCGGCCGAGATGCGCGCCACGCTGAACCCGCTGTTCGACGGCTGCATGGCCGGCCGCACGATGTACGTGGTGCCGTTCTCGATGGGTCCGCTCGGCTCGCACATCGCCCACATCGGCGTCGAGCTGACCGACAGCGCCTACGTGGCCGTCAACCAGAAGCTGATGACCCGCATGGGCAAGGCCGTCTATGACGTGCTGGGCACCGATGGCGACTTCGTCCCCTGCATGCACACCGTCGGCGCGCCGCTGGCCGAAGGCGAGCAGGACAGCACTTCCTGGCCTTGCAACCCGACCGTCAAGTACATCGTCCATTACCCCGAGACGCGCGAGATCTGGTCCTACGGTTCCGGCTATGGCGGCAACGCGCTGCTCGGCAAGAAATGCCTGGCGCTGCGCATCGCCTCGACCATGGGCCGCGACCAGGGCTGGCTGGCCGAGCACATGCTGATCCTGGGCGTGACCAACCCCGAAGGCAAGAAATACCACATCGCGGCCGCCTTCCCGAGCGCCTGCGGCAAGACCAACTTCTCGATGCTGGTGCCGCCGGAAGCCGGCTTCAAGGGCTGGAAGGTCACCACCATCGGCGACGACATCGCCTGGATCAAGCCGCATGCCGACGGCAAGATGTACGCGATCAACCCGGAAGCCGGCTACTTCGGCGTCGCACCGGGCACCAATATGCAGACCAACCCGAACTGCATGCTGTCGCTGAACAAGGACGTGATCTTCACCAACGTCGCGCTGACCGATGACGGCGATGTCTGGTGGGAAGGCATGGAGAAGGACGGCGGCGGCGTGCCGGCGCACCTGATCGACTGGCAGGGCAAGGACTGGACGCCCGAGATCGCCAAGCAGACCGGCGCCAAGGCCGCGCACCCGAACTCGCGCTTCACCGTCGCCGCGACCAACAACCCGGCGCTCGACGCGCAGTGGGATGACGCCAGCGGCGTCGCGATCGACGCCTTCATCTTCGGCGGCCGTCGCTCCAACACCGTGCCGCTGGCGACCGAAGCCCGCACCTGGATCGAAGGCGTCTACATGGCCGCGACCATGGGCTCCGAGACCACCGCGGCCGCCTTCGGCGCCCAGGGCGTGGTGCGCCGCGACCCGTTCGCGATGCTGCCGTTCTGCGGCTACAACATGAGCGACTATTTCCAGCACTGGCTGGACATGGAGAAGAAGCTCGAGCAAAGCGGCCACACCCTGCCCAAGATCTTCTGCGTCAACTGGTTCCGCAAGGGCGCCGACGGCAAGTTCGTCTGGCCGGGCTACGGCGAGAACATGCGCGTCATGAAGTGGATGATCGACCGCATCGAAGGCCAGGCCCAGGGCGAAGACCACGCCTTCGGCATCAGCCCGACCTACGAAGAGATCAACTGGGAAGGCCTGGACTTCAGCCGCGAGCAGTTCGCGTCGGTCACCGACATGAACGCCGAGCACTGGAAGGCCGAGCTGGCGCTGCACGACGAGCATTTCGACAAGCTGGCCTACCACCTGCCCCAGGCGCTGGTCGCGACCAAGGCCCAGATGGAAGCCCGCATCCTGGGTCAGTGATGACTCCAGGCGGGACCTGAGTCCCGTCCGGTCCTGCGGGACCGAACCCACAAAGCCCGCTCAAGCCCCGGCCTGAAGCGGGCTTTGTGCCGTCCAGGGGGCGCCAGCCCTTTCAGTACAATCGCCGGCCCGACGATCGGCTCATTAGGAAGTTCCATGCATTACTCAGTCTCCCACCACAAGCTCAACCTGGTCCTGGCGGCCCATGGTCTGTCCTCCGGCGATGCCGGTGGCATCGACAAGCTGTTCGGTGGCGCCGATGGCTACTACTGGTTCGGCACCCTGCGCGACCTGTGCCCGAAGGGTGCGACCCTCTCCTGGGAGAACCAGTACGACATGGTCAAGGCGATCCAGGCCCACGAGAACGCCACCGCCGAGGAAGACGAGATGAAGCCGCAGGTGCCGAGCGCGGCCAATATCGCGGCCCTGTCCAAGCTGCTCTGCGATCCGATCTGAGTTGAGCTGAACCGGCCTCGATCTGTGCCGTCATGACCCGGGCCCCCGCCGCATAATGGGGAAAAAGCTCAGGGATCTGAAAATGACAAGTCGGTGGAAGTCGGCCTTCTGGCCGCTGATCTTGCTGGCGGCGGTCGGCCTCGGGTTGTTCTGGTGGGCGCCCTGGCGCGATTCGGGCCTGCCCGATGGCCTGGTCAAGGGCAATGGCCGCATCGAGGCGACCGAGATCGCGGTCGCCAGCAGGCTGGCCGGCCGGGTGACCGAGATCACGGTCGGCGAGGGCGACTTCGTCAAGGCCGGCCAGGTGCTGGCCCGGATGCAGGTCGACAGCCTGCAGGCGCAGCGCGACGAGGCGCTGGCCCGCCTGCAGCAGGCCCAGCAGGCGGTCGGCACCACCGAGGTCCAGGTGGCGCAGGCCGACAGCAACCACCAGGCCGCGCTGGCGCTGGTGGTGCAGCGCGAGAGCGAGCTCGACATGGCGCAGCGGCGGCTGCTGCGTTCGGAGCAGCTGGCGCGCGAAGGCTTCTTTTCCGATCAGCTGCTCGAGGATGACCGCGCCAAGCGGCGCAACCAGCAGGCGATCCTCAGCGCGGCCCAGGCCCAGGCGCGTGCCGCCGAGGCCGCCGTCCGGGCGGCGCGGACCCAGATCCCCGCCGCCCAGGCCCAGGTCCGGGCCCTCGAGGCGACGCTGGCCCGGATCGACGTCGAGCTGGCCGACAGCGTGCTGAAGGCGCCGCGCGATGGCCGGGTCCAGTTCCTGATCGCGCATCCGGGCGAGATCGTCGCCGGCGGCGGGCGCGTGCTCGATCTGGTCGATCTGTCCGATGTCTACATGACCTTCTTCCTGCCCGAGACCGTGGCCGGCCGGGTCGCGCTCGGCAGCGAGGCGCGGATCGTGCTCGACACCGCGCCAGAGTTCGTGATCCCGGCCAAGGTCTCGTTCGTGGCCAGCCAGGCCCAGTTCACGCCCAAGACGGTCGAGACCGCCAGCGAGCGCCAGAAGCTGATGTTCCGCGTGCGGGCCCAGGTCGACCGCGAGTTGCTGTTGCGCCATCTCGACCAGGTCAAGACCGGCCTGCCCGGCGTGGCCTGGCTCAAGCTCGACCCCAAGGCCGCTTGGCCGGCTGAACTGGCGCTCAAGGGGCGGCCGTGACCGGGCCGTCGCCCCTGGGCGCCGTGCTGGCGCCGGTGGCGCGGCTCGAGGGGGTGGTGCAGCGTTACCAGCAGGTGGTCGCGCTCGCGGGCGTGACGCTGGAGATTCCGGCTGCCTGCCGGGTCGGCCTGATCGGCCCGGACGGGGTCGGCAAGTCGAGCCTGCTGTCGCTGCTGGCCGGCGCGCGCGCGCTGCAGACCGGACGGGTCGAGGTGCTGGGCGGTGACATGGCGCGCCAGCGCCACCGCCAGCAGGTCTGCCCGCGCATTGCCTACATGCCGCAGGGCCTGGGCAAGAACCTCTATCCGACCCTGTCGGTCGAGGAGAACCTGCAGTTCTTCGCCCGCCTGTTCGGCCACGACGCGGCCGAGCGCCGCCAGCGCATCGACCAGCTGACCCAGGCCACCGGCCTGCAGCCTTTCCTGGCGCGCCCGGTCGGAAAGCTGTCTGGCGGCATGAAGCAGAAGCTCGGCCTGTGTTGCGCGCTGATCCACGACCCGGACCTGCTGATCCTCGACGAGCCGACCACCGGCGTCGATCCGCTGGCCCGGGCCCAGTTCTGGCAGCTGATCGATGGCATCCGGGCCGAGCGCCCCGGCATGAGCGTGCTGGTGGCGACCGCCTACATGGATGAGGCGCAGCGCTTCGACTGGCTGATCGCGCTCGATGCGGGCCAGGTCCTGGCCGAGGGCCGGCCGGCCGATCTGCTGCAGCGCACCGGGGCCGCGACCCTGGAGGCGGCCTTCATTGCCTTGCTGCCCGAAGCCAGGCGGCAGGGCCATCAGGCGATCGAGATCCCGCCGCTCGAGCCGGATCAGGACCTGGCGATCGAGGCCGACGGCCTGACGATGCGCTTCGGCGATTTCGTCGCGGTCGATCAGGTCAGCCTGCGCATCCAGCGCGGCGAGATCTTCGGCTTCCTGGGCTCGAACGGCTGCGGCAAGTCGACCACGATGAAGATGCTGACCGGCCTGTTGCCGGCCAGCTCTGGCCAAGCCAGGCTGTTCGGCTATCCGGTCGATCCGAAGGACATGGCGACGCGGCGCCGGGTCGGCTACATGTCGCAGTCCTTTTCGCTCTACGGCGAGCTGACGGTGGCACAGAACCTGGCGCTGCACGCGCGCCTGTTCCATGTGCCCGAGGCCGAGGTGGCGCAGCGCGTGGCCGAGATGGTCGGGCGCTTCGGCCTCGGCGAGGTGCTGGCCGAGCTGCCCGAGAAGCTGCCGCTCGGCATGCGCCAGCGCCTGTCGCTGGCCGTGGCGATGGTGCATAGACCTGAGCTGCTGATCCTGGACGAGCCGACCTCGGGCGTCGACCCGATCGCGCGCGACCAGTTCTGGCGCCTGATGATCGAGCTGGCGCGGCGCGACAAGGTCACGATCTTCATCTCGACCCATTTCATGAACGAGGCCGAGCGCTGCGACCGGATCTCGCTGATGCATGCCGGCCGGGTGCTGGCCAGCGCGGCGCCAGCAGCGATCGTGGCCGAGCGCGGCGTGGCGACGCTGGAACAGGCCTTCATCGCCCACCTGCTGGCGGCGGGTGGCGGCGCCGGGTCTGCCACCGACGCCGCGCCAGCCGGGCCGCTGGCCGCCGACGCGGACAACACGCGCGTCGCCAGCCGTCCGGAACCCTCAAGCCGGCTGCGCCGCAGCCTGCGCCGGATCTACAGCTACAGCTGGCGCGAGGCGCTCGAGCTGCAGCGCGACCCGGTGCGCGGCGCGCTGGCGCTGCTGGGTTCGCTGCTGCTGATGTTCGTGATGGGCTACGGCATCAGCATGGATGTCGAGCATCTGCGCTACGCCTTGCTCGACCGCGACCAGACCGCCCTCAGCCGCGACTACGCGCTGAACCTGTCGGGCTCGAACTACTTTGTCGAGCGGCCGCCGCTGCAGGATTACGCCGAGCTGGACCGGCGGCTGCGCAGCGGCGAGCTGTCGCTGGCGCTCGAGATCCCGCCGGGCTTCGCGCGCCGGGTCGAGCGCGGCGACCCGGTGCAGATCGGGGCCTGGATCGATGGCGCGATGCCGCAGCGCGCCGAGACCGTCAGCGGTTTCGTGCAGGGCCTGCATCAGCATTGGCTGGGCCAGCAGCTGCGCCAGCGCACGGGGATGACGCCAGCGGCGGCGGTCGCGGTCGAGACCCGCTTTCGCTACAACCCCGACATCAAGAGCCTGCCCGCGATGGTGCCGGCGGTGATCCCGCTGCTGCTGCTGATGCTGCCGGCCATGCTGACGGCGCTGGCGGTGGTGCGCGAGAAGGAGCTCGGTTCGATCATCAACCTCTATGTCACGCCGACCACGCGCACCGAGTTCCTGATCGGCAAGCAGCTGCCCTATGTCGCGTTGGCCATGGTCAACTTCGGCCTGATGAGCCTGGCCGCCGTCACGGTCTTCGGCGTGCCGATGACCGGCAGCTTCGCGACGCTGGCGCTGGCCGCGCTGCTCTACAGCCTGAGCTCGACCGGCATGGGCCTGCTGGCCTCGACGCTGGTGCGCAGCCAGATCGCCGCGATCTTCTTCGCGATGGTCGGCACGCTGATCCCGGCGGTGCAGTTCGCCGGCCTGATCCACCCGGTCTCGTCGCTCGAGGGCATGGGGCGCTGGATCGGCGAGATCCACCCGGCCAGCCACATGTTCGTGATCAGCCGCGGCGTCTTCAGCAAGGCGCTGGGCTTCAATGACCTGGCGGCCAACTTCTGGCCGCTGATCGTTGCCGCGCCATTGATCCTGGGCCTGGCCGTGCTGCTGCTGAGGAAGCAGGAGGCCTGATTGCGCTACCTCGCCAACATCTACCGCCTCGGCGTCAAGGAGCTCTGGAGCCTGTGGCGCGACCCGATGATGCTGTTCCTGATCGGCTACACCTTCACGGTCGCGGTCTACACCGCCGGCACCGCGATGCCCGAGACGCTGCACCGCACGCCGATCGCGGTGGTCGACGAGGACGATTCGGCGCTGTCGGCGCGGATCATCGGCGCCTTCTATCCGCCCTCGTTCACGCCGCCGCTGCGGATCAGCCAGGCCGAGGTCGACCCGGGCCTCGACGCTGGCCGCTACACGCTGGTGCTGACGATTCCGCCCGATTTCCAGCGTGACCTGCTGGCGGGCCGGACGCCGACGCTGCAGCTCAATGTCGACGCGACCCGCATGAGCCAGGCCTTTGCCGGCAGCGGCTTCGCGCAGCAGATCATCCAGGGCGAGGTCGCCGAGTTCCTGCAGCGCGACCGCTCCGTGCCGGTGGCCCCGGTCGAGCTGGTGAGCCGGATCCGCTTCAACCCGACCCTGTCCAACACCTGGTTCGGTGCGCCGATGGAGCTGATCAACCTGATCACGATGCTGTCGATCATCCTGACCGGCGCGGCGCTGATCCGCGAGCGCGAGCATGGCACGGTCGAGCATCTGCTGGTGATGCCGGTCACGCCGACCGAGATCATGCTGGCCAAGATCTGGTCGATGGCGCTGGTCGTGCTGCTGGCGTCGGCGCTGTCGCTCAACGGCGTGATCCGCGGCGTGCTGCAGGTGCCGATCGAGGGTTCGCTCGGGCTGTTCTTCAGCGGCGTGGCGCTGCACCTGTTCGCGACCACCTCGATGGGCATCTTCATGGCGACGCTGGCGCGCAGCATGCCGCAGTTCGGCCTGCTGATGGTGCTGATCATGATGCCGCTGCAGATGCTGTCGGGCGGCGTGACCCCGCGCGAGAGCATGCCGACCTGGGTCCAGTGGGCGATGTCGCTGGCGCCGACCACCCATTTCACCGAGCTGAGCCAGGCCATCCTCTACCGCGGCGCCGGCATCGACGTGGTCTGGAGCTCCTTCGTCGCGCTGGCGCTGATCGGCTCGCTGCTGTTCGCGCTGTCGCTGCGGCGTTTCCGGGCCACGATCGCCCAGCTGGCCTGAGGCACGGCCCGGCCCGGCACGGCCAGTTGGGCATTGATCTTGCATGATGGCGGGGTTTGTCCGTCTACCTTCCGATCCATGCCCTGGCAAGCCCATCTCGATCTCCAGTATCGCCGCGATCCGAGCGGCCAGACCCTGCTGCGGTACCGCCACAGCGG
>ERZ1034365.1633-NODE-1633-length-11114-cov-2.511371_pt1 | contig 11114 bp, 7 predicted proteins | sample MGYA00520615_ERZ1034365 | MGnify/ENA primary metagenome ERZ1034365 (study PRJEB33736, sample SAMEA104284505) | Azolla filiculoides | biome: Urban; feature: Water surface; material: Ditch water | place: Netherlands | collected 2015-10-28 | depth 0-0.1 m ... | reverse complement strand
CCCGCAGCGACGCCGGCCGTGACGCCGGTCGGTGTGTCCTCGATCACCAGGCAGCGCACCGGATCAGCGCCCAGGTGCGCGGCTGCCGCCAGGTAGACATCGGGCGCCGGCTTGCTGCGCGGCATCTCGTGGCCGCTGAAGATGCGCTGGCCGAAATAAGGCCGCAGGCCGGCCATGTCGATCTGGAACTCGACCTTGTAACGATCGGCCCCCGAAGCGCAGGCAATCCGGCCACCAGCATGGGCGTGCGCCGCGGCAACGGCGGCCAGCGCGCCCTCGATCGCCTGCAACTCTGCCTGCAAGCGCTGGTTGCGGCGCTGATAGAAGGCGTCCATCCAGGCGTCGGTCAGGGGCTGGCCGGTGCGCGACTCGATCAGCGCGCGCTCCTGGCGCACCATCTTGCCGACGAAGGTCCGCATGCATTCCTCCTGCGTCATCGACCAGCCCGACTCCTCGAGCATGTCGCGCAGCACGGCCTGGGTGATCGGTTCGCTGTCGACCAGCACGCCGTCGCAGTCGAACAGCACGGCATCGAAGCGCACGACCGCGAGGCTCAAGCTCGGCGCGCTCACAGCAGGTCTCCGTCGAGGTAGTACCAGCGGCCGTCCTGGCGCAGGAAGCGGCTGAGCTCGTGCAGGCGCTGGGCGCGGCCGGCGGTGCGCGAGCGGGCGACAAACTCGACCTCGGCGCTGTCGGGGCTGGTCGAACGAGCGCGCCGGATTTCCAGGCCCAGCCATTTGCAGCCGGGCTCGAAGTCGATCTCGACCGGGCGCCGGCTCGCGTGCCAGGTCGCCAGCAGGTAATCGGCCCGGCGTTCGACGAAAGCACTGTAGCGCGAGCGCATCAGGCTCTCGGCGTCGGCGGCCGGATGAGCAGCGAAATCGTCGAGACAGGGACCGCAGCAGCGGCTGCGAGCGAGCGGACGGCCCTTGGCGTCGGAGCGGCCACAGGGACAAAGATCGAGGGTCATGGCTACAGATTGTCGCAGGGCTGCCGCCGCGCCCAGGCTGATGAAAACTTTTATTCTGACAATCAAAGGAATTCGGCATCCGGCCAAAAGAATCACGCACCAGGTGCGATAGATTGATAGCACTCAGGAGACTGGCAACGATTCACTGGCTATAGACGAACGCCAGCCATAACAACAAGCTTGCCCCAGGCAGATGAAGAGAGGCTCCCCATGTTCAGAAACTGGATTCGAGTGGATCGCTTGATGGGCGATCTCATCCCGCGTCTGGGTCCCGATTCCTCGGGTGGCGGCCAGGCGCTGCGCAAAGCCTGCGAGCAGCCGAAATCCCTCGACAGTCGCTGGATCAATGGCGCCCAACCGACCTGGCTGACGCCGGCCTACCTGCGCCAGCACCGTTCGGGTGACCGCATCTCGCGCTTTCGCTGAGCCCCACCGGCCAGGCGGGGCCATGCAGTAGTGCCGCTCAGGCACCCGCCAGGCGCCTGAGCTCGCTCAACTCGAGCCGGCGCGCGGCCTGCCGCCGGCGCGGCGCGGAACCATCGAGTTCAGGCCGGCGTTGGCGCAATTCGTCCGCCCACTCCTCGATCTCGGTCACGGCACCGGCACACACCAGCGCGGCCAACGCCTCGCGCTCGGCCGGCTCGAGCTCGGCGCGGCCAGACTCGACCGACTGGCCGCGCTGCAGCGGTGGCAGCAAGCGCTCCAGGGTCTCGAACAGCAGCGACGGATCGACCGGCTTGGCCAGGCAGGCATCGAAGTCCAGTCCAGCGGGACAGTCGGGCGGACGCAGCAAGGCCATGGCCGAGAGCAGCACCACCGGCACGGCAGGCCAATGGTCGCGCATATGGCGCAACACCGTCCAGCCATCACCATCGGGCATCAGCTGGTCGGTCAGGATGGCATCCCAGCGCTGCGTGTCGTCAGCCAGTAAGGCAATCAGCGCGTGACCGCTGCTGGCGGCCTGGACCGTGAAGCCCTGGGCCTCGAGCAGGTCGACCAACGACAGGCGGGCGGCCAGATCATCCTCGGCGATCAACAGGCGCAACTCGCCACGGCGTCGACTCAAACCGGCTGGCAGCCGCTCGACCACGACCGGAATCAACGGTCCGTCTGGCGCCTCGCACTCGGGCAGCAAGGCGCAGGCGATGCTGAAATAGAAGATCGAGCCTAGGCCAGGCTGGCTGCGCACGCAGAGGTCTCCCCCCATCAGGCACACGAGGTCGCGCGAGATCGACAGACCCAGCCCCATGCGCTTGGCGCGTATGCCAGACATGTGCTGTCCCCCCTGCCCCATGAAGAAGGGTTCAAAGATGCGCTCGAGATCGCTCGGCGCGATACCCTCGCCACTGTCGCTCACGGAAAAATCCAGTCTGATGCAGTCATCGAGCTCGGTCGGACAGACCGCGCAACTCAGCACGATGCGTCCGCCATGGGTATGCCGGTTGGCATTGCCGAGCAGGTTGTCGAGCACCTGGCGCAGGCGCTGGCCATCGGCCTCAATGGTCTGCGGCAGCTCGTCTGGCAGCAGCAGTTCGAACTGGTTGCCCGCCGAATCGGCCATCAGGCGGCCGGCACGACCGATCTCGTCGAACCAGGGTCTCAACAGCAGCGGACCGGGCGCCAGCCGCATGCCGCCGGCGGACAAGCGGGACTGGTCGAGCAGCTCCTCGATCATGCCGAGCAGGCGCATGCCGCTGCGCTCGATGTCGGCCGAGCCCTCTTGCAGCGTGATCCGGTCCGAGCCGCGGCGCAGCATCCGGGCATAGCCGATGATGGCGTTGAGCGGCGTGCGCAGTTCGTGGCTGACACGCGCCAGGAATTCGGACTTGTCACGCGCGAGCTGGCGGCTGGTCGCAAGCTGGACGTCGAGTTCATGCGCCTGGCGCCGCGACTCCATCGCCTGCGTCTGGAAATCGAAAGCGCGCTCGCGTTCGAGCCGGATCGTGTCGGCCAGCGCCAGCGACAGCAGCAGCATCTCGAGGCCGGCGCCCATCTGCAAGCTGTAGGAAGTCCAGAAATTGGCCGGTATCCAGCCCAGCAATTGCAGGGTCGCGATCAGGGCACCCAACCACAGCATGGCCCAGGCCAGCAGGAAAATGCCAGCGCTGCGGGCCCGTCGACGCCATATCAGCCAGCTGGCAACGCTGACCAGCAGCCCCATCAGCATCGCATTGAACAGGTTCAGCTGCAGCAGCCAACGGATATCGAAATCCAGCGCCAGCTGGGCCAGCAAGACCAGCACGACGGCGGCAAAACCCAGCGCACAGGTCCTGAGCCAGGCATGCAGGCGTGGAAACTGGTCCCGGGTCTGCAGGAAATCACAGGCAAATCCGACCGAAAAAACGGCCGCCAGGCTCAGGAACAGGGCCTGGGCCGTGATGTCGAAGCGCGGTGAATCCGGCCACAGAAAAACGCGACCGAAACCATTGCCCGAGAAGATGCCGAGAGAGAAAGTGGCCGCGTAGAGCGAATAGAGCAGGAAACGCCGGTCACGCAGCGACAGGAACAGCAGCAGGTTGTAGAGCAGCAGGGCCAGCAATCCGCCATGGTAGAGGCCGTGCAGCAGCAGCTCCTTGTGCTGGCTGTTCTGGTATGCCACGGGTTGCCAGGCCAGCAGTGGCAGCACCAGCGCTTCCTGCGAAACGGCCCGCAGATGGAAGCAACTCGGCTTGTCATCCAGTGTGATCGGAAAAACGAAATAGCGGTCCGGGACCGGACGGCTGTCGAGCGGCAGCAGGGCTCCGGTCCTGATCACGGACTGACCGGGGGCGTGGAACTCCAGATCGGACAGCAGCGGATAGGACAGCTCGAGCAGCCAGTCGGCAGGCGCCGCAGGCGTGCGGCTCAAGCACAGCCGCAGCCAATAGGCCGAGGCGGTATAGCCGAAACTTGGCGCACCCTGGGCGGCCTGCCAAGGCAGGAAGCGCGCGGCGACCGCCGGCTGCTTGAGATCCTGCCACTGCAGTTGTCGCGTGGGATCCTCGAGATACTCGACTGCCCCAGCCAGGTCGACCCGGGTGGACTGTACGTCCAGCTCAATCGCCCCGGCACTGCCGATGCCGAACAGAAGTCCCAGCACCAGCCAGCAGCGACAGACACAGACCAGCAGCTGCAGCGGCCTCACGGCGCAGCCCCGGGTTCGTTGGCCCTGACATTCCCGGCTTCACCGACCGGGTCGGCTGGCCCAGCAGGGCCGAGCAGCAGCGCCAGACCGCGCAGGTCACCGCGTTCGGCCAGTTCGGCGACGCTGCGCGCAAAGTCCGCGTGCTGCGGCTGGCTGTCCTGCAGGCCGGCCGCCCAGTCCAGCAGATCCGACACCGCCCCCAGGGGTAGCAGGGCCGCCGCCTCGGCCAGCAGTTCGGGGGCCGGAACGGCAGGACCCCGCACCGACACCGCCATGTCCTGCACAGCGGACTCCGGCGCAGCACACACCTCGGGCAAACTCACAGGCAACAGGACCCGCATCGTCGTGCCCTGCCCCGGCACACTGTCGGCCAGGATCTCGCCGCCCATGCGCTCGGCCCAGTAGCGCGCGATCGCCAGACCCAGGCCCAGGCCAGGGAAGCCAGCCGACTCGTCGGCGCGGCGATAGGGTTCGAACACCATGGCCAACTGGCTGGGGCTCATGCCCGGCCCAGTATCGCGCACGGTGAAGATCAGCGTGGCCGGCACAGGCCCTGGCTCAACCTCGGCCCTGAACTCGACCCGGCCGCCTTGAGTGAACTTGGCCGCGTTATCCAGCAGGTTGATCAGCACCTGGCGCAGACGTTTGGCATCCACCAGCAGCTGCGGCGGCAGACCAGGCCCGGGGGAAAAGTCGAACTCGTTACCGCCGGCTCTGGCCAGACCCTCGGCCTCGGCCGCCAACCCTTCGAGTAAGCCGAGAATCTCGACCGGCTCGGGCTTGACACCCCCCAGCGGGCAGCCAGCACCAGCCTCGACGATCAGGTCATCGACCAGCCCTTGCAGATGGGTCGCACTGCGACGGATGACCGCACCGCACTCCTGCTGCTTGCCCCCCATCTGCAGGAGCGGCGCCACTAGATCGACGATCTCGGCAGCCGGCCGGCGCAGGTCGTGGTTGACGCGTGCCAGCAGTTCGGCACGGGCACGGTGGGCCTCGTCAGCGACGATGACGGCATCCTGCAGCGTCTGGGTGCGCTCACGCACCAATGCCTCGAGTCGTACATGCTCGTCTTGTCGAGACTTGAGCAAAGCCGCCTGCGCCACACGGTAAGCCCTTTGCTCGGCCAAGGAGCTCCGGACCAAACCGAACACCATCACCAGCGCCAGCACCAGCGAAGGCTGCGTAGTCACGTTGTCGGTGAGCATCGCCTCGTTGAGCGACCAACCCATTTGCTCGACCAGCCGCAGAACAATCGTCAGACACAAACCGGCGGATGCCAGCGAGAACAACCCGGCATTGGCCACGCCGCGGTACCAGGCCGACAGGATCGAGATCGGCCAGATCACGACGAACAGCCCCAGCAGGGGAACAGTCAAGACATTGGCTATTCGCAGATCACCGAAGGCAGCCAGCAAGATCAGCAACAGTTTGATCACAATAAACAGGACATAGCTGAAGCGCCAGCCACGCTGCAGGTACAGACGCAAAAACAAGAGCGTAAAGCTCGCGCACAACACCATGACGAGATTGGCAAACACTACCGTGGCACGGACTGCAGGCTCACCGCCCTCGTAAAGAATGACACGGTACAGATGGCCACGGAAGGAAAATTCGAACAGGGCCAGCACGGACAACCAAGTCGCGAGCAGCAGCAAACTGCGATCCCGGCGCACCAAGCTGTGCACCAACATGCAAAGAGCCACGCCCAGCAGGGCACAAAGCGGCACCAGTTGGCGCACGCTCAGATCAGACTCCTGCGCGCGGTAGGCCAGCGGTTCCCACAAGCCCGGCTCCAGCATCATGCGGGTGCGGCTTGTCACGCGCAGCAGCAGCGTGGCGGACTCGCCGGAGTCCAGTTTGACGGGAAAAATCGAAACCAGCCCGGCTTCCGGTCTGCGCGCCAGCGGATGCGCCAAACCGCTCACGGCAGTCTCAACAACTTGCACGCTGCCCGACCTCAAGCGGTAGTAATCCACCTGTTCCAGTCGGGGCGAGCCCAGTGTGAGCCAGCGCTCCAGGGGCTTGCCTGACCGATTCTCGACCTGCAATTTCAACCAGACCGCGGCATTGGTGACACCGCGATTCAGGCTTCGAGGCATGGCCGGCTGCCAGCCTGGCTGAAGCAGCACCTGCTCAGGGGTTAGCCTGGCAGCCCCATCTTCCAGGATCGCAAGACGAGACGTCAGATCCAGAGACGACCCGACCTCGGCGAAATCGACGGAATCGTCGGCCCGAGCCGCTGCAGCAGCGAACCCCAGACAGCCAACCAGCCAGCAGGCAAGCGCGAAACGGCAGAGCCGGCTCATTCCGGCCCTCCGCTCTTCGAGGTTTCGGACAACTCCAGTCCAAGCAGACGGGCCAGCGTCCGGCGCAGTTCCGCTCGGCTGACCGGTTTGTCCAGCACCGCAGCAAAACCATGGTCCAAATCAGCCACGGCCTCGGGAGCAGAAGTCAGCAGCACAACAGGCAAGTCTGGCCAGCGCCCGCGCGTACTGCGCAGCAGGGTCAGCCCATCGACGCCCGGCATGCTGAAATCCGTCAGCAGCAGATCCGGGGCTTGGGCACGTGGATCGCGCAGGCACTCCAGCGCCTCGCGACCATCACTCAGGGCCTTGACTTCAAAACCCAGGCCAGACAAATCGGCCTCCAGCAGTTCACGCACAAGCCGGCTGTCATCCGCCAGCCAGATGCGCCGTCCGGCCCCGCTCAAATCGGGCAGCTGTGCATCCTGGCGCTGCAAGCGACGCGGCGCGATCGCATCCTCGCTCGACACCAGCACCGGCAAGGTAAACCGCAAGCTGGCGCCTCGGCCAAACAGGCTGGCGGCCTGCAGCCTGCCCCCCATGCGCTGCGCCCACTGATGCGCGATCGCCAGCTCCAGGCCGACCTCATGGTGACTCTGGCCGATGTCCAGCCGCAGGAAAGGTCGAAACAGCGTCGGCAACTGATCGGCCGGAATGACCGGACCGTCATCGCGCACGGTAAAAAGCAGGCAGATCGGAGCCCCAAGTTCCGCGCGCCCCGAAGGTAAAGACTCAACCCTCAGTTCGATCCGGCCCTGATCGACACGCCCGGCGGCATGGGTCAGCAGCAGGTCCAGGACCTGGCGCGTACGCTTGGCATCGAGCACCACGACATCGGGCAAGTCGCCTTCGACATTGAACTCGAAGCGGTTGCCTTGCCCGGCGGCCAGCAGGATCGCCTGCTCGGCAATGCTGTGGAGCCAGGCCCGTAGATAAAGAGGTTGCGGCAACACCGCATCAGGCTGCACGCCGGCACGGGCATATTCGATCAGACCGTTGATCAGCGCCAATTGCTCGCGGGCACGGCGCCCAATGGCCAGCGCGCGCCGGCGCGCAGCTCCACCAGCCGCTTCGAGCCGGGACGCGTAGGCCATGATGGCCGTGAGCGGAGCGCGCAGGTCATGACCGACCCGGGCCAGCAACTCACCCTTGGCGCGGACCGCCTCGTCGGCGTCAACCGCCGCCTGACGCAGAGCCGCGCTGCGCACGCGTACGGCCTCCTCCAGCCGTTCCTGCTCCATACGCTGCACCCCCAGCAGTTCGGCCTGCATGGCGACCAAGGCTCGGGATTCCGAAGTCGATTGGTGCACCGCTGCGTACAGCAGCACTAAAGCCATGAACAACTTGAACAGGACTGCCAAATAAAGCGCTGTCAAGTTCGGCATGTGAATGAGCCCCATGAAGCTCAGGATGCGTATGACAGTAAATATCCAGATGCAGCCCAGGACAAGCGCGAACAACCGCACATAAGGCATGCCCTCGCGCCAGGGCTGGAGCAGCGAAAAAGGCCAGATCAGATAGAACAGGGCCAACACCAGCGTGGACGCCACGATCGACCAGCGCAGGTCACCGAACAGGGTGGACAAGGCAAAGGCCGCCAGCACCGCCGTGACCGCCAAGAAAAAACGACCCCACCAGCCTCGGCGCCTCATCGCCAGGTAGATATACAGGTAAACCGAGAACATCATGTTCACCAGCAGTGCCAGCAAATGCGGCAAGCGAGCGACCATGTCACCGCCATCGGGAATCAGGTAACGACGCAGATGGCCGTGAAACGCGAAATCGTAGGCCGTCCCGAACAGCAGCCCAAGCGCTAGCAGAAACAGCAAGCTGTGACCACGCGCCAGCGTGGTGGTCAGCAAATACAAGACCAGGCCAAACATCAATCCAATCGGCAGCAGATAGAACAGATCGTTGACCGCTTCCTGCTCCAGGTAGTGCAGGGGCGCCCAGAGCTCGGGCTGCATTCTCATGACGGTCCGACTTCGCACTCGCAACAACAAGCTGCTGTGCTCACCGGGCACCAGGGTGAGCGCGAAAACCGCATCCATGCCACGCGCCAACGGGACCGCTGGAGGATAAGCCGTGCCTGACTGCCGCTGCTCGAGCAGCAGACCGCTTTCGGGATCGAAGCGGTACAGCTGCACCTGTTCCAGACGCGGGTTGCCCATCGAGAGCCAGCGCGTCACTTCGTCCGGCCCCTGATTCACCAGCTCCAGCCTCAACCAGAGCGTCGCTGCCGAGCTCCCCCGATTAAGCAGCCTGGTCGTCGCGGCCACCCACCCTGACTGCCGCAGGGCCTCGACAGGCTGCAGGGCCGCTTCATGATCGACAAGCAGATGCAACCGGGACACCAAGCCGATGCGCGGGGGCTGTTGTGCCAGATCCAGCGGCAGCTGCTGCGCCCAGACGCCCCCCCCCCAACAGCCAGCCACCAGTGCCAGACAGGCGAACAGGCAACGCCGCCAAGCCCGAACGACCAGGGCCAGGGTCATGCGGCGGTGATCTGGCCCAAGCCGGAGAAGGTTGGATCGTCGGGCGACTTGCGATAATCGCGCGGTGACAGGCCAAAGCGGGCGCGAAACGCCGTAGCAAAATTGGCGGGGTTGTCGTATCCCAGGTCGCTGGCGATCACCTGCACCGCCAAGCTGGTCTCGCGCAACAGCTTGCGCGCCTGCTCCATGCGAGCCTCGCGCAAGTATTCGAACACTGTCGCGCCCGCGCAACTGCGAAACGCCTCGTTCAGGCGACGCGCATTGGTGCCTACCGCTTTGGCCAGGCTCATCAGGTCGGGGGGCTGCGCCAAGTCCTCGTGCAATAAACGCTGCGCGGCACGGAATACCATCGCATCGACGTTAGATGCCGGAGCAGTAGCATCGTTCATCAGTCGTGCAGAAAGCAAGGCGTCCTGGGCCACTGCACTGGGCGAGCTCGGTACTGGCGCCTGACGCCAAGCCTGCAGGTGGATGCTGACACGCAAGCGGACCTCATCAAAGTCGAAGGGCTTGGCGATATAGTCGACCGCCCCCACCATCAGACCGCGCACGCGATCCTCAGGCTGTGCCGCGGCGGTCAGGAAGATCACTGGCAGGGCGGCCGTGCGCGGATCGGTTTTGAGCAGGCGACAGGCAGCAATGCCATCGCACACTGGCATTGATACATCAAGCATCACCAAGTCGGGCTGGACCAGGCGCGCCTTCTCGATCCCGTCGTGACCATCCTCAGCCACGTACACGCGATAGCCCTGTTCGCGCAGGCAATCGGTCAGCAGACGACGGTCGTCTGCATTGTCATCAACCACCAGTATGCGCAAGCCTTTGGGAAGCACGGAGTTCAAAACCATAGGAATATTTTTTCACTTTACTGCAGATTTTCAATCAAAATCGACAGTTCAGAAAACAAAAAATCTTCCAATCAAAGTTTTTTCCCGAAAGGAAAAGTATTGGCACAGGCAAGCGCCCGGCTTAGGCTCACCTAGCGACGTACTTCAGATCAACACGCCGGTTACGGGCCCGGGCTTCTTCGGTAGGAGCGGGATCGACCGGGTTGTCCTTGCCGTAGCTGAAAGCCTCGAGCGCCATCGGCGCCACGCCGGCCTGCAACATGAACTGACGCACGCTGTCGGCACGCCTTTGCGCCAGCAGGCGATTGGACTGGGTGCTGCCACGATCATCGGCATTGCCCTCGATCCGCAACCTGGCACTGGGATTGGCACGCATGAACTCGGCGTGCGCCCTCAGCAGCGATCGATCGGATTCACGCACCTCGACAGCGTTGACACCGAAGTAGACACTGCGGCGCACCAGCACGGAATTGGGGTCATCCAGCGGAGAGATTGGTGCAGGCGGCGGCGGCGCGGGTCGGTAGATGTGGTGCACATAGACTGCCGTCTCGGGGGTCTGCGTAGCAGGCACCGTATTGCAAGCCGACAGCACCAACACAGCACTAACCAAAGCAGCATACAGGACCGGATCGAACCGGCGGCTACTCATAACAACTTTCTTTTTTTGCACGCGGCACCCCATCATCAAGTTTCGGAAAAACGACGGGCACAGCCCGTCAGCTCATCAAGCTGGCCCAGTCGTCAGCGGGCCAGGTAGCGCAGTTCCACGCGCCGATTCAGTGCCCAGGCCGACTCGTGATGTGCAGGGTCGACCGGCATTTCCTCGCCCAGACTGACTGCTTCAAGCGCCAGTGGCGGCACGCCAGCCTGCATCAGAACCAGACTCACGCCGTTTGCACGCTTTTGACCGAGCGCCAGGTTGTACTCGGTGCCACCACGTTCGTCGGCATGGCCCTCGACTCGCAGCCTCGAACCAGGGCGCGACACCATGTACTGCGCGTGGGCTTGCAGCAGCACGAGATCCGATGGGCGAACTTCGAAAGCATCAAAATCGAAGTAGATCGTGCGTCGCGACAGCAGGGAATCCGAATCGTCCGGCAGCGGCACCGGAAGCACCGGCGCTGACACATGCGGGTGGCGCACGTAGACCGCCGTGTCGGAGGTGGATGCCGGTACGGTGCCGCAGCCAGACAAGGCAAGCAGCGCGCTGGCAGCGAGCAATGCAGCCGTGCCAAACTTAAAAACGGATCTTGATAATCTCATCTGGTCGTCCGAGAGCGGGGTGACTGTGCACGATCCACCAGTAAGGAAACCAGCCGGGTAGCACAGCGTGCTGCTGCCCTCAGGCTTCAGGACTGCGTGACATTTCGC
>ERZ1034365.1632-NODE-1632-length-11114-cov-2.523602_pt1 | contig 11114 bp, 9 predicted proteins | sample MGYA00520615_ERZ1034365 | MGnify/ENA primary metagenome ERZ1034365 (study PRJEB33736, sample SAMEA104284505) | Azolla filiculoides | biome: Urban; feature: Water surface; material: Ditch water | place: Netherlands | collected 2015-10-28 | depth 0-0.1 m ... | reverse complement strand
TGAACGGCCATGAAGCCACCGGTGAAAAAGAACCCCATCGGAGCGTAACGCCAGAAATGGCGGTCACAGAAAATATGTTTGACGCCTTGCATCTGTTCGGAAAAACCGGTGCCTGTCCCTTCAATTTTCTTTTCCGGAACGAAGTGCCAGAGTGCGGCGGCCACCAGCAGGGTGATGGCAGACAGGGCAAAGACAATCTCCCGCCAGCCGGTATGACCGAGGGCCATTTCCAATGGTTTGGCCGCGGCGAGCGCCCCCAGACCGCCGGAAGCCATGACCCAGCCGGTGAGTGAGGCCTGACGGTCGGCTGGAAACCATTGTGAAAACGCTTTGAAAGAAGCCATCAGACAGGCGGCGACGCCCAGCCCGATTAACGCACGACCGGCTGCCAGACCGGTCAATGACTCGGAAAGGGCAAATACGGCCGTACCGGCCGCCGCGATGACCAGTAATCCGGCTTCAACCCGGCGCGGTCCGAAGCGGTCAAGCAGAATGCCGATGGGCAGTTGAGCCGCACCAAAGGCCAGAAAGTAGGTGCTGGTAATCAGGCCGAGCGCGTTGTCAGGCAGGAGCAGTTCGCGCGCAAGCACCGGGCCGATCACGGCATTGACTGTCCGGTACAGGTACGAAAGGAAATAACCCGCAGCGAAAGGAAGTAGAAGCCGCAGGAAATGCTGTCTTGAGTCGTCGTGGCTCACAGGGACTCGAGTTTCACGTGAAACGGTATTTTCCCATTAATTCCAGAGCCAGGCCGCACCGCGGACCCCCGAGGAATCCCCATGTTGCGGTGGACGGAATTGCGTGTTGAAAACGTCAGAAAAAACGTGTGGACCGCAACATTCCGGCAGATTTCGGTACAGACGTTGCAGATGAGACAAGCCACCCCCCAGAACGATAACTTGCGGGTCGATCAGATTAATGACGCTGGCTAAAGCTCGCCCAAGGCGATTTTCGTAGCGGCGCAGCGTCGCTTCACAATCGCCGTTGCCAGCGGACGCAGCCTGGTCGATCGCCTCGGGGGAGAGCGTTAATCCAGTTTGCTGGAAATGGTCACGACTTAGCGCCGGGCCGGAAAGATAGGCTTCGATACATCCATGACGCCCGCAATAACAGGCCGGAAGCGGCAAATCATGGCTGACTGGTAGCGGCAATGGATTGTGTCCCCATTCCCCGGCAATGGCATTGGCGCCATTCAATATCCGGCCGTTGACCACAATGCCACCGCCCACACCGGTACCCAAAATGACACCAAAGACAATCTCGGCGCCCTGACCGCTGCCATCAATCGCTTCTGACAAGGCAAAACAGTTGGCGTCATTCGCCAGCCGGATTTCCCTATGGAGCAGGGATTGCAAGTCGGCACGCAGCGGTCGACCGATCAAACAGGTCGAATTTGCGTTCTTGATCAATCCGTTGGCCAGAGACTCGGCCCCGGGAATGCCGATGCCGACTGTTCCCTGTGATTTCAGTTCTGCTTCGACTGAACGGATCAGATCGTGAATCGCTTGTAAAGTCGCCGTGTAATCGCCTTGGGGCGTCAGGATGCGCTTGCGTAAGAGGGTGTCGCCACCATCCGCCAGCGCGATGACTTCAATTTTAGTGCCGCCAAGGTCAATGCCGATTCGCAAAGGTCAGACCCGGACGGCCACAGCCTTTACATTGCCGTAAGTGGTCGTCGAAGTGCGCAGGACGCTGGCGCCGGACTCAAGTAGCAGCATGAACAGATTACGTTCGGTATAAAGGCAGACCGGACCTGGAATAGCGTATTTCTTGCGGATGGCCGGTGAAAGCTCGCAAAAACGGTTGCTGACATCTTCATCCGCATCGGCATAATCTTCACCAAGCGCAGAATGCAGGCCGAGAATCGACAGGTACAGCTTGCCGCCGATCCGTAATTTTTGCATCAGGGCCCGGATGACCTGCTTGGCTTCGCTGTAGGTTAAACGGCAAAGGCTACGGCGGAACATAATGATGTCGTAGGGCTCACCGTCTTCATCACTGGGCAGTTCGGGCAGGCTGTAAGGCGCAAAATGAATTTGATCACGCAGGCCGCTGGACAGGATGCGGCCTTCAATATCCTGTTTTTGCGCTGGCTCGTCAGCCATGACAACCTGCGCTCCCATGCGGGCAAATTGTGTCCCGAGATCGCTATGCAAAGCCGGCATGATCAAGACGGAAACGCGCCGATCAAGACGCTGACGCTTTACACATTCTTCAAGTGCGAGCTGATTCAGTTCATCAGGTCCCGTCTCGAAGGGATTGGCAGTAGTATTTGTATTCATGTTATGTCTCCCACGGACCATTTTGCTATACGCCGTGGCTGCTGACAACAAACCATTGGCCGGGGAGAAGGAAGATGTTGGTGCGTTTTTTATCAAGCGAAACAGGTGAGCTGCTGATGTATGACAATGCGGCGGGACAGCTCTTGCGGATTCTCGGCAAGGAAACCAAGGCCCGTGGCAGCTTTATTCAGGACGAAATGCTGGCCGCGTCGGTGACCTTGCGTGAAGCCGTCAAGCGGGGTGAAGAAACCGCGGCCAAACCGACGGTCGATGAAGATGACGAAACGGTCAGTTTCATGGATAAGCCGGTCGCCATGGGTCAGCGTGCGTGGCCGCTGATCGATATGCTCGAGCGGAGCAGCCGTGGTGGTCCCAAGGCAAATATCGTTTGGGAAGCCGCCAAGGATTTTTGATTTTCAGGCGGAAGGAAAGACCTGATTGATGCCGTCGATGACCGTTTTCAGCGCGGCTTCGTAACGTTGTAGCGCATCTTCAGGATAACCGGCATTCGCATGGATTGCTTCTTCCAGAGCCAGTGAAGCCGCCTGCAAATCCAGTGCGCCAATCGAGCCGGATAATCCTTTGGTGCTGTGCGCGTGCCGTTCGGCTGTGGCTAGATCGTTGGCAGCAAGCGCGGCCCGAATGAGCGGGGCTTCACCCGCAAAACGTTTATGGAAATCGCGCAAGACCCGTTCGTAAAGTGAGGGCTTGTTCATCATCCGGCGCATGCCACTTTCTGTATCGATCCCTGGTAGTTGAGGGAATGGAGCGGGATGATTTGTGGTTGTCACGATTTTCTCCGGATCTGGAAGTGCTTTGGCTGCCTGAACCTGGGCAGGTTTCCAGCGAAGCAGTGTTGCTTCGAGAAGTGCTGGGTCGACCGGCTTGGTAATGAAATCGTTCATCCCGGCGGCCATGCAACGCTCGCGTTCTTCATCCAGCGCGTGTGCCGTCATGGCGATAATCGGAATTTTACGGTCAGAAAATTGCGTGCGAATGCGGCGTGTGGCCTCCAGACCATCCATTTCCGGCATTTGCATGTCCATGAGGATCAGGTCAAAACGACTGCTATGAGCATTCATGGCCTCTACGGCCAGTCGACCGTTATCAACCACATCAACGGTGATGCCGTAAGCCTGCAGCATTTCCGTCGCGATGAGCTGATTGGTCGGAATATCCTCGGCAAGCAGAACGCGCAGACCTTTCAAGGCCGATGACTGATGACCGAAGGCCGGTTTCGGCTGCGCAGGGATACCCGTCAACATTTCGCCGATTTGAGCTGCGGTAATCGGTTTGTTGAGAACGTTATCGAAATTTTTTAACTGCCCTGACTCTTCCATTGCGTGCGTATCAGATGCCGTAACCAGTACCAGTTTGGGACTGATGGGGAGTGATTCGCGGATGTTGCTGGCCAGGGTGAGGCCATCCATGCCGGGCATGTTGAGGTCGATGGTAATGAAGTCAAAGGGCGGAATGTCCGGATTTTGCAGAATCTCCAGCGCGGCGGCACCGGAATCGGCTGCCTGCGTTTCGCCCCCAAACTTTTCGAGCAGGCGCATAAGCACCGTGCGGGCGAGCGGGTTGTCGTCGACCACCAGCGTGCGGCGTGACTTCACGGGTGTTTCGCTGACTGAGTGTGATGTCGATTTTCCGGCGATTCCGAGCTTCACCTGAAAACTGAAGGTGCTGCCAATATCCGGCTGACTGGTCAGCCAGATTTTGCCGTCCATCAATTCAACCAGACGTTTTGAAATGGTCAGGCCGAGGCCGGTTCCGCCGTAATTGCGGGTAATCGATGTGTCGGCCTGTGTGAACGCCTGAAACAGTGAACCTTGCTGTTCGATCGACATGCCGATGCCGGTATCCTGAACATCCACTTCAAGTACAAATTCACCATTGTCTACGTTGGTTTTGCGGAAAAATGCAGTCACCGTGCCCTTGGCGGTGAATTTGATGGCATTGCCCAGCAGGTTGACCAGAATCTGGGTGAGGCGCAGCGGATCGCCAATCAGGTGGGTCGGGACATCCGGCTCAACGACGTAATGCAGCTCCAGCCCTTTTTCCTGAGCGCGCGTCAGGACAACGGTTGCTACATTGGTCAGCATGCTGTCGAGCGAAAACTCGGTCGATTCAAGCTGCATTCGACCGGCTTCAATCTTCGAGAAATCGAGTACGTCGTTGATCAGGCGCAGCAGGATTTCGCCGGCCCCATGAATGCGCGACACATAGTCGTGCTGCTTGCGTGACAAATCCGTCTTGAACAGCAAATGGGCGAGGCCGATGACGGCATTCATCGGGGTACGGATTTCGTGGCTCATATTGGCCAGAAACTCGGCTTTGCTCTTGGCGGCCAGTTCAGCAATGCCCTTGGCGTCGCGCAGAGCAATTTCCGCCTGTTTGCGTTCGCTGACATCCTGCAGGGTTTCAATCGCACCGATGATTTTGCCTTGCGGGTCGCGTAGCGGGGCGGCGGTGAAATAGAGCCAGCGATTGAAGGAGGAAAAATAATCTTCGGCTTCAAAACCATCCGGTATCAGCTGCGAGCGCTTGTACTTTGACTGGTAGTGTTTTTCAACCAGATCCATGTCGCCCGTCATCACCAGATCGGCCATGACCGGGCGCGGGGCATCGTAGAAGGCTTGCCACTGGTTGCGCGTACCAATCATTTGCGCCGCACGGGCACCGATGACGTTTTCGCAGGCTTTGTTCCAGTGCGTGATGGTGTGATTGGCATCGAGGACGAAGGTCGGCACCGGGTTACCATCGATGATCTTGGCGAGCGCGTCGTGGGCAACTTCGAGTTCCTGCGTGCGCTCATGAACCAAGGCTTCCAGGTTCTTCCGGTAATCATCGAGCTCGCGTTCAGAGCGCAACTTTTCTGTGACATCGCGGGCAAAAAAGACAATTCCATTCGGTTGACCGCGGGAGTCGATGATCGTGGTGAAGGCTGAAGTGGCATCAAATCGTCGGCCATTCAAATGGCTCATCTGCATGTTGCGATTGACAATGAAACCGCTGAATTCTTCCGGGTGCTCAAGAAATTCCTGCGCGTCCGGATCATTTTCCGGCGTTGGCAGGAGTTGCCGGATATTGATGGCGTTAATGTCGTCCAGCTCATCAAGACCGAACAGTCGTTGTGCCTGCTGGTTGGCCATGGTCAGGCGGCCATCAAGGTGCAGCAGAAGAATCGCATCCGGCGAGGTTTCGACCAGTGTGCGGTAAACCTTCTCGCTTTTCTGCAGGCGCTGCTGGGCGAGCTTTTCTTCGGTGATGTCGAGAACGAGCGAGAGAATCCCGATCAGATTGCCCTGTGGTGTGCGCAGGGCGACGTTGTACCAGGTGCAATGCAGCAGCAGACCATCTTTTCCGAGCGCCGGGCCGGTAAATTCAACGTTGTTAGTGCCTTGCGTGAGTTTTTTGACGTTGGCACGAAAGTCATCGTGCTCTTCAATGGGCAAAAGCAAATGGTGGACTTGCTTGCCGATGACTTCATTCGCCTGCCAGCCGAACATGCTTTCAGCGCGGCGATTCCATTCGGTAATCTGGCCCTGTCGATTCCAAAGAATGAAGCTGAGCGGGGCTGTCGAATACAGCGCGCGAAAGCGCACTTGGCTGTCGCGCAGCGCCGCTTCAATCTGCTTCTGTTGCGAAATATCATTGAAGGTGATGACGACGTTGTAGTTGAGCAGGTCATTTTGCCGACGAGCTTTGACATCAAACCATGACCAGCTGCCATTTTCATGGCGCAGACGTAGCGTGAAACTGCCGCAATCCCAGCAGTCGATATCACCAATTTTTGTGAACAGCTTGAGCAGGTTTTCCCGGTCATCCGGGTGGGTCAGGGCCAGCCAGGCTTCCTGAGTGTCCGGAAGCGCACTGGATGAGCAGCCAAGAAGCAGATGAAAGTCATCGGAAACCAGCAACTGTTGCCCGCTTGGTTGATCGGGCTGCCAGATCCAGCAGCCCACGCCGGCAATGGCTAATGCTTTCTCCAGCGCGGCCGGGCTGATCTTGGCTTGTACAGACATCAGGAGAGCGCGACGATCCGTTTAAAAGAGCTCGATGTCGTCGCTCTTTTCCTTCATTTCGGCCATGAACTGATTGACTGCTTCCTGAACCGGCACGCCGCGCATGACGGCTTCAAACATGGCAATTTCTTCGCGTGTCGAGTATTTGGATTTGATCTTGCCTTGCAGATCAACCCATTCGCTCGGATTGAACAGGCGGCGGGTGTCAGAGACGAGGTTGCTCAGATCACCCAGGCTGATGCCGACGTGTGCCAGGCGCTGTACCAGTTTGTCGTAGAACTGGAAGGCGATGATGGCCTGATGCACCATGCCGGAAACGTGTTCGGAAACGCCGATGAGATTTTGTTTTGCCGCGCCGACTTCGCCTAGATCCGGCAGCGTTTGCACGGTATCTGAAATCATCCGCATGTAACCGGCCATTGTCGTGAAGGAGTCTGTCAGCACCTCAACCGAGGCATTGCTATCCTTCATGGCGGCTTCAATCTGCACGGCAGAAAGTTCCAGCATCAACACGGTCTCGCGTACCTGACTCCAGTTGAGGTCGGGTTGATGGGCAGAAGTGCCACGCGGCAGATTGGTCTCGTCGGTCATCTTTGTATGTCTCCAAATACAGGCGAGAGACTATAGCGTATTTTTACGTGAGCGTTCCAGCGCGCCCATCGGTGATCCCTGATTTTTTTGAGACTCAGAATCCACACATTTCATGCTTCGGAAAGAAGCAGGTTTGCCAATATTTTCTGGGCCCCCTGAGTCAGCGAGTGGTCTTTTTTGTTGAAAATAATCAATGATTTGTGAAATTCAAGATGAGTTTTGCATAGCGCACTATATCTTTGGAAATATTGCTGCCTTGGCGTATCTGCCGTAGACTCGCCGCCTGTTACTCAGAAACATTTCATATCATGTCTAGCGACGCGACCAAACGCAAATCTGAAGACCGGCGTAATGAAGATATCGGCCCCCCGAATGGTTGGCGTGATCGCCGTCGTACGGTTGAACGTCGCTTGCCGGCGGTTGAGGAAACCGTGATTTCGGATGCTGAATGGCATGCATATTTCGTTGCCGGCAAACGGGCCGTCAAAGAAACCGTTGATATCGCGCTGGGCGAAAGTAACGGCGCACTATCACAGGCTTCAGCCGCTTGAGTCTCAAACGGCTTTGCCGGTGACTTAGACTTACTCCACAACCACCTTCCGCAGCGAGACATTGATTTTTTCATAAGCCGGGCAACCGTCCTTATGTACCGGCGAATCAACCATTTCAAACATGGCATGGCCACCGGGTGGGATATCTGTCACCGGATTCGTAATGTCGCGGAAAAGCTGTTTTCCCTGATACATCACAATAAAATCGAGCACCGATTTCCGGCTCAAGGTCTGGCTGGATTGATTATTGAGTGTGCCGGTGATGAAGGCATAGCAACTCTTGCCGTTCATCGACGAAATCTTCCGCTCCAACTGATAGTCGAGTGAAATGCCCGCGCCGAATTGCACCGTGAATTTTTCCCGGCCGGGCTGGGCCATCGGTTCCGTCGTGGGTTTGGCTACCGGGACACTGCCGCAACCGGCAAGAATCAGGGACATCAGGGCAGCGGTGCCGAGAAAGCGGGTCAGGGATTTTGTCTGGATCATGGTAGGTTTACCGGCCTGTTGCTGAGAGTCGCGATGATAATCCGTCCCTTCCTGCGCTGTACCTTTTTTGTGCTTTTATTGCTGTCGACCGCAGCAATCCATGCGGCCCCCTTGGTGGCTGTCGATGTGGGGCATGGCGTGCGTGACGCCGGTGCTTTTAGTGCGCGTGGGCGGAGCGAGTTTGAGTTCAACCGTGACTTTGCCGTGATTTTGGCTGGAGCGCTCCGGCAGCGTAAGTTCGCTGTACGGGAAGTCAATTTCTCGGGAAACGTGACAGTCCTGGCAGACCGGCCACTGGCTGCACGCGGCAGCAACTTCTTCATCTCCATTCATCACGACTCAATCAGCGAACGTTATCTGCAGTTCTGGGATTGGGATGGTTCGGAAGCCAGCTATACAAACGACAAGCGCGGCTTCGGCTTGTTTGTCTCAAAGGACAATCCGCATCTGGCGCTGAGTTTGCGTTGCGCCTCCCTGATCGGCGCTTCCTTGCGTCAGCAGGGGGTGCTGCCCACGCCGTGGCATGGCCGGAAACATCAACCGGCGGACGCGGAAAATGGGGTGTGGTTTTACGACAATCTGGTGGTTTTATACCGGACAACCTTGCCAGCCGTCTTGTTCGAAGTGGGCGTCATCAAGCACCGGGAAGAAGAACTGGAATTACTTGATCCGCAGCGACAGGAGCGCATGGCCGAGGCCGTTGCCGGAGGAATTGCCGAATGTCTGGACGTTAAAGAAAAATCGGCTCTGGAGTAAGGTCGACCGCAAAACGCGCATTGACGTCGTTTTGAACCGCACACATCGTACGTTTCACATCTTCGCCCGTCGCGCCTCCGCGATTGACCAGCACCAATGCCTGCTTTTCGTACATGCCGACCGGCCCAAGGTTTTTGCCCTTCCAGCCGGCTTGCTCGATTAACCAGCCAGCCGCCAGTTTGACGCGTCCGTCCGGTTGCGGGTAGCAGGGCAGCGCGGGATGGGCCGTTTTCAATTGTTCGGCTTTGACGCGGTCGACCACCGGATTATGGAAAAAACTACCGGCGTTTGGCGTGATGGCCGGATCAGGCAGTTTGCGTTGACGGACGGCAATGACGGCACGGGCAATGTCTGTAGCGCTCGGCTGATGGAGATTTTGCGCAGCCAGAGCCTGCTCGACATCGGCATAGCGCGTGTTCGCTTGCCATTTTTTGCTTAGCCGGAAAACGACCGAAACAATCGCCATGAAACCGTTCAGATGCCAGCCTTCCTGCTTGAAGATGCTGTCACGGTAGGCGAAATGGCAACTTGCGCGGTCGACGGTGACAAATTGCTGCTTTTCAAAATTCCAGCACGTGGCGTGATGGAATGGTTCAGCTACTTCCAGACCGTAGGCACCGATGTTCTGGATCGGTGCGGCGCCGACCGTACCGGGAATCAGACTGAGGTTTTCCAGGCCGGGCCAGCCCTGTTGCAATGTCCATTGCACAAAGTCGTGCCAGTTTTCGCCGGCACCCGCTTCGATGTAATAAGCCTCGCTGTCTTCGGACAACAGGCGCTTGCCGGGAATGGCCATGTGCAGGAGCAGGCCGTCGAAGTCGCCATTCAGGACCAGATTGCTGCCGCCACCGAGAATGAAGCGGCGCTCCTTGCTTAGATCTTCCGCGGTCAACTGCTGCGCATCGGTGATTTTCAGATAGCGCGCCGCCCGCCCGGGCAGGGCGAGGGTGTTGAATGGTTGAAGATCGACGTTGTGCGCGTAGGGCATTGGGTGCAGAGCGATGCCTTACAGCAACGGCGCCAGCCAGTACTCGGCATCCTTGAGCGACATGCCTTTGCGTGCCGCCCAATCCTCCAGTTGATCGCGGCCGATTTTCGGAATGGCGAAATAGCTGGCGGCGGGGTGGCCGATGTAGAAGCCGGAAACCGACGCAGCGGGCGTCATCGCACAGGATTCGGTCAGACCCATGCCGGCGTTGGCCGGTGCGTCGAGCAGGGCGAACAGGTCACGCTTGGCGGTGTGATCGGGGCAGGCGGCGTAACCGGGAGCGGGGCGGATGCCTTTGTATTGCTCGTCGATCAGCGCGTTGTTGTCGAGCTTTTCGTCGCTGGCATAGCCCCAGTATTGGGTGCGGACTTCGGCATGCAGCCATTCGGCAGCAGCTTCGGCCAGACGGTCGGCCAGTGCCTTGAGCATGATCGCCGAGTAGTCGTCGTGGGCGGCCTCGAAAGCGGCAACGTGCGAATCAATGCCCAGCCCGGCGGTGACGGCGAAGGCGCCAGCGTAGTCCTGCTCCCCCACGAAATCGGCCAGCGCAGTGTTGAAGCGGCCTTTCGGCTGCTTGTGCTGCTGGCGTAGCCCGACCCAGCGCGCGGCTTCGGTCGAGCGGGTTTCATCGGTATACAGCACGATGTCTTCATTCTCGCTGCGAGCTGCATAGAGGCCGAAGACGGCTTTTGCGGTCAACCACTTTTCCGCGACGATTTTGCTCAGCATGGCTTGTGCATCAGCGAACAACTGACGAGCAGTTTCGCCAACCGTTTCGTTCTGCAGAATGGCCGGATAACGACCAGCCAGATCCCAGGTCTGGAAGAAAGGCGTCCAGTCGATGTAAGGCACCAGATCGGCGAGCGGCAGAGTGAGTGATTGCAGCCCAAGCTGTTGCGGCTTGATCGGCGTGTAAACCTCGTTCCACGTGAAACGGTTGCTGCGAGCCTCTTCCAACGAAACCAGGGTGGCACCCTTGCGGCCAGCGTGTTCAGCACGGACCGCTTCATATTCAGCAATGATCTCGGCCATGTAGCCATCGCGTTGATCAACGGAAAGCAGTTTGGTGGCGACACCAACGGCGCGTGAAGCATCCGGCACATAAACCACGGTGCCTTGGGTATTGGGGGCGATCTTGATCGCGGTGTGAGCGCGGCTGGTGGTTGCGCCGCCAATCAGCAGCGGTTGCTGCATGCCCTGACGCTGCATTTCAGCAGCGACGTGCGCCATTTCCTCGAGCGAAGGCGTGATCAGGCCGGACAGGCCGATGATGTCGACCTTATGTTCTAACGCCGCCTTGAGGATGTTGTCGCATGACACCATGACGCCGAGGTCGACCAAGTCGTAGCCGTTGCAACCGAGCACGACGCCGACAATTTTCTTGCCGATGTCGTGCACGACGCCATTGACCGTCGCCATCAGGATTTTGCAC
>ERZ1034365.1630-NODE-1630-length-11121-cov-4.108928_pt1 | contig 11121 bp, 9 predicted proteins | sample MGYA00520615_ERZ1034365 | MGnify/ENA primary metagenome ERZ1034365 (study PRJEB33736, sample SAMEA104284505) | Azolla filiculoides | biome: Urban; feature: Water surface; material: Ditch water | place: Netherlands | collected 2015-10-28 | depth 0-0.1 m ... | reverse complement strand
GACGCTCGACCTGATGCGCCAGCGCCAGGTCCATGTTGTCGCCCCCGAGCATCAGGTGGTCGCCGACACCGACGCGAGTCAGCTGCGGCGGACCGCCTGCCGCGTCGGGCTCGACCCGCACCAGCGTCAGGTCGGTGGTGCCGCCGCCGACATCGACCACCAGCACCAGCCGGGAGTCCGCCAGCTCAGCGGCCAGCCGCTCGCGGTGCCGCAGCAGCCAGTCGTGAAAGGCCGCCTGCGGCTCCTCGAGCAGGCGCAGCGCACCGAGGCCGGCCAGCCGCGCTGCCTCGAGCGTGAGCGCCCTTGCGCCCTCGTCGAAGGAAGCCGGCACCGTCAGCGTGAGCGCCTGCTGCTCGAGCGGATGGTCGGGAAAACGTGCATTCCAGGCCGAGCGCAGATGGGCCAGATAGCTCGCGCTGGCCACGACTGGCGAGACCTTGGCCACCTCGTCGCCAGCACCCCAGGGCAGGATCGCCGCGCTGCGGTCGACGCCCGGGTGTGACAGCCAGCTCTTGGCGCTCGCCACCAGCCGAGCCGGCCGCTGCGCGCCGAGCAGCTGGGCCCAGCGCCCGATCACCGCCGGCTGCCAGCTGGCAGCAGCGTCGCCACCGGCTCCATCGCCATCGCCATCGCCATCGCCATCGCCAGCATCACGCCCGACCCAGGCCGGGGCCGAATCAGGCCAGGGCAGCTGCAGGTCCGCTGCAGCCAGCTCGCCCGGCGCCGGGTGGTAGCGCAGCGAAGGCAGCAGCGCCAGCGCCGCGACCTGGCCCGGCGCGACCAGCTGCTCGATCTCGAGCAGCCGGACCTCGGGCTGGTCCGCGGCCAGATCGGCCCAGGCCACGACCGTGTGGCTGGTGCCCAGGTCGATGCCGACCGCGTAGCGCGGGCTCAACTCGGGGCCTGCCACCTCAGGCCGGAACCTGGGTCGAAGCCTCGGCCCGCACGTCGAGCTCGACCTTCCAGCGCTCATGGCCGCCGACTGGCAGGGCCTCGAGCTCGATGGTGCCGGTCTCGGTCACGCGCGCCTGCAGCCGCACCGCGACCACCTCGCCCGGCGCACGGCCCTCGGCTGGCAGGCTGACCTCGATCTCCTGCAGCTCCTGCAGCTCGTCCGGGCTCCAGAAGTCGAGCAAGGCGCCAACCGGGTCCTGGCGCCGCACGCTCGAGCCGAAGAAGCGAAAGCGCACCGGCTCGCCGACCACCAGGCCGAACTGCTGCTCGGGCAGCGGCGCCTCGGTGCCCTCCTCCATGCCGAACGGCGCCAGGCACAGCGCCTGCAACGGCGGCTCGAAGCCCGGAATCGCCGGCATCGATGACTCGACGCCGACGTAATAGGACTGCGCCGTGCCGCCCCGGATGCGCACGCCACGGCCGCGCCGCACATAGCCGTAGTAGGCCGCACCGCGCGCGACCGCCAGATCGAGGTCGGCGCCGGGCAGCAGACGCGCGGCAGGTGCGCCATCGGCGACCAGCCAGCCGTTGAGCACCTCGAGCAGGCGCTCGGCGATCAGCCCCGACTTGAGCACGCCGCCGTTGAACAGCACCGCGGTCGGGTGCAGGAAGGTCGCAGCAGCAGGCTGCGGCACGCCAAAGCCTTCGAGCGACTCGGTCGCGCCGAGCTGGCGGCTCAGGAAGGACGCCAGGTGGCGCGTGACCGCCGCATCCTGCGCATAAGGCAGGCCGAGCTGGGTCAGGCCGGCGCGCGCGCGGCTGAGCGGCTGGTCGCTGGCCTGTGCCGGCGGGAAGAAGCCTTCGAGCAGCAACTTGCTGAGCTCGGCGCGCGTGACCTCGGTCCGGACGCTGCCGCCGATCAGCTTCGAGCCCCGGCTCGGCACCACCACCGGCACCGCGTCGAGCGTCGCGTCATTGAGCAGCGCCTCCTTGGCGCCGCGGCAGGCATGGGCCAGCGCGCGGGTCTGCCAGGCGTCGAGCCGGCTGCCCTGCTGCGCCAGCTTGGCGGTCACGCCATAGGCCAGCGCCAGATCCATGTTGTCGCCACCGAGCAGGATATGGTCACCGACCGCGACCCGGTGCAGCTCGAGCTCGCCCTCGCGCTCGAGCACCGCGATCAGCGACAGGTCGGTGGTGCCGCCGCCGACGTCAACCACCAGGATCAGGTCGCCGCGCCGGACCGACTGGCGCCAGCCGCCCGCGCTCTGCTGAATCCAGCTGTAGAGCGCGGCCTGCGGCTCCTCGAGCAGGGTCAGCTGCTGGAAGCCCGCCGCCTGCGCCGCCTCGGCCGTCAGCTCGCGCGCGACCGGATCGAATGAGGCCGGAATCGTGACCGTGATCTGCTGCTGCTCGAACGGTGCCTCGGGGTGGGCCTGGTTCCAGGCCGCCTTCAGGTGCGACAGATAACGCACCGAGGCCTCGAGCGGCGAGACCCGCTCGACCTCGGCCGGCGCCTCGGCCGGCAGGATAGTCCCGCGCCGGTCCACGCCCGGATGGCAAAGCCAGCTCTTGGCGCTCGCGACGAGCCGGATCGGCGTGGCCGCGCCGCGCGTGCGGGCGAATTCGCCGACCGCGTAAGGCTGACTGGCCGCCCAGGGCAGGCCCAGGTCGCCCGGTGCGAGCTCGCTCTCGTGCGGCAGGTAGAGGAAGGACGGCAGCAGCGGCTTGTCCTCGACCATGCCGGGGCCGGTCAGCTGCGGGATCTGCAGCACGCCCTGTGCCACCTTTTCGCCGTCGCTGGCCTCGGTATCGACCCAGGACAGTGCGCAATGCGTGGTGCCCAGGTCGAGACCGAGGCTGTAGCGCGCCGTGACGGTGGACGGATTCACAGCTCGACCTCCGCCTGCGCCAGCACGCTGGCATCATGGCCCTGGCCCAGCTTGGGCAGGCGGGTCTCGGTCGCGCGCCAGCCGCGGTGGCCCAGCGTGCCGCTGAAGGGCGGCTGGCCGACCACATGGCCCGTGACGCGCACGGCCGCAGCGTCGAAGCCAGGCTGCAGCGTCAGGCGGCTGCCCTCGGCCTCGGCGCGCACCGGCGCCAGCGTGAAATGCTCGCGCAGCACCTTGCGGCAGCCCTCGTGCACGACCCGTGCGGCGGCACCGATCTCGGCATCACCATAGGCCTGGACATCCTCCTGCACGAAATCGATGAAGCGGGCCTCGCGCTGCAGCAGGCCCAGCAGTTGCAGCGCGGCGGTCTCGGGCGCGAGCTGGGGCGGCGGGACCGGTGCAGGCGGCGCGGCCACCGGCGCGACCGGCGCCACAGGAGCCACAGGAGCCACAGGTGGAACAGGTGCAACGGGCGCGACCACCGGGGCAGCCGGCGCGGGCCAGCCCTCGCGGCGCAGGCGTTCGACATCGGCGGCGAAGCCGGGCCGCGACAGGATGGAGAAGAAGCTGGCCAAGGCCAGCGACAGGCGGCTCAGCAGATTGGGGCGGTGGGTGCTCATGAAAGGATAAGTCCGGTTCGAGAGATATTGGGGCCAGCCCAGCAAGGCAGCCCCTCGGATGTGAGCGGTCTGGTACAGGCCCTCTGGCTCTGGGTGGCTGCGATATTACTAAATGGTGACGGCAAGCTGCAGAGCCAAGACCCAACGGGCAACGGGTCATGGCAGAGCCCAGGCCAATCCAGCCCGGAGGCGGCTTATCCACTTGTTAACGCTGGAACATGAAACATTTTTGACCCAAGCCCTAGATCGGATCCGATCTAGGGCACAATAAGGCCTCTGACGCGCGGTGGAGCAGCCTGGTAGCTCGTTGGGCTCATAACCCAAAGGTCGCAAGTTCAAATCTTGCCCGCGCAACCAAACATCATACGCCCAGCAGTTTCGACTGCTGGGCGTTTTGGTTTTTATCGTGCCAGCCCGGCTATAGTCGGCCCATGTCGTCAGATCCCGGCCCAGGGCAGTTCCAGTTTACCCCGATGGCGGGCGCGGACTGCCTGCGACTGAGCGGCGACTGGACCCTGGCCCACCATGGCGCACTGGTGCCGCAGCTGCAGACCCTGCAGCAGCCGCTGCCGGCGAACTGCCAGATCGACTGCAGCAAACTCGGCGCCCTCGACACCGCAGGCGCCAGCCTGCTGCACCAGCTGATCGGCAGCGAACGCCTGCAACAATTGGCGGCTGACTCCAGCGCGCTCGCACCCGAGCGACGAGCCCTGCTCGGCGCGGTCGCACGCGCCATGCAGGCGACGGAGGCCCAAGCGGCTCCAGCGCCGCCAGGCAGCGCGATCGGTGACCTGCTCGAGCAGGCCGGCCGGGCGATGCAGGGCTTCTGGCGCCATGGCGTGGGCCTGTCGGGCTTCATCGGACTCACGCTCGAAACCGGACTGCGCCTGCTGCCGCGCCCGCGGCGCTGGCGCCTGACCGCCTTCGCGGCCCAGCTCGAAAGCACCGGACTCAACGCCTTGCCGATCGTCGCGCTGTTGACCTTCCTGGTCGGTGCGGTGGTCGCCTTCCTGGGCGCCACCGTGCTGTCGACCTTCGGCGCCAGCCTCTATACGGTGCACCTGGTCGCGTTTGCCTTCCTGCGCGAACTCGGCGTGCTGCTGGCCGCGATCCTGGTCGCGGGCCGCACCGCCAGCGCCTTCGCGGCCCAGATCGGCTCGATGCGCGCCGACGAGGAGATCGACGCGCTGCGCGTGATGGGGCTTGACCCGGTCGAGCTGCTGGTGCTGCCACGCGTGCTCGCGCTGCTGGTCGCGCTGCCGATCCTGGGACTGATCGCGATGGCCTCGGGCGTCGCCGGCGGCATGCTGGTCTGCGCGCTGCAGCTCGACATCTCGCCGGCCATGTTCCTGTCGGTGATCGAACAGCAGATCGGCCTGCGCCATTTCGTCGTCGGCATCAGCAAGGCGCCGGTGTTCGCGTTCCTGATCGCCGTGATCGGCTGCCTCGAAGGTTTTCGGGTCGCGGGCAGCGCGCAGTCGGTCGGCGAACACACCACCTCGGCCGTGGTCCAGTCGATCTTCATCGTGATCGTGGTCGATGCGGTCGCCGCGCTGTTCTTCATGGAGATGGGCTGGTGAGCGCCGTGATCGAGGTGCGCGGCCTGCGCAACCAATTCGGCAGTCAGCTGGTGCACGAGGACCTGGAGCTGGACCTGCTGCAAGGCGAGATCCTCGGCGTGGTCGGCGGCTCCGGGACTGGCAAATCGGTGTTGCTGCGCACCCTGGTCGGGCTGAACCGGCCCCAGGCCGGCAGCGTGCACCTGTTCGGCCAGGACCTGCTGACGCTGGCAAGCGGGCCGCGCCTGGCACTGGCGCGGCGCCTGGGCGTGCTGTTCCAGCAAGGCGCGCTGTTCTCCTCGCTGACCGTGACCGAGAACATCGCGCTGCCACTGATCGAGCATGCCGGCCTGTCGCGCCGCGATGCCAGCCGGCTGGCTGCGCTCAAGATCGCGCTCGCCGGCCTGCCGGCGGGCGCTGGCGCCAAATACCCGGCCGAGCTCTCGGGCGGCATGATCAAGCGCGCGGCGCTGGCGCGCGCGCTGGCGCTCGATCCAGAGATCCTGCTGCTCGACGAGCCGACCGCCGGGCTCGACCCGATCAGCGCGGCGGGATTCGACGCCCTGCTGCTGACCCTGCGCGACGCGCTCGGGCTCACGGTCTTCATGGTCACGCACGACCTTGACACCCTGCACGCGATCAGCGACCGGATCGTGGTGCTGGCTGGCCGACGCGTGCTAGTCAGCGGCACGCTGACGCAGGTCGCGGCGGCCGACGACCCCTGGGTGCGCGACTACTTCCACGGCCCACGCGGGCGCGCTGCCACCAGCAGCCAGCCGCCGCCACGACCCAACCCGACTTGAATGCCATGGAAACCCGAGCCCACCATATCCTGATCGGTCTGTTCACGCTGCTGGCCGCCGTCGCCCTGCTGGCAATCGCGCTCTGGCTCGGCAAGGCCGGCAGCGAGCGCGCGAGCGACCTGTACGACATCGTGTTCGAGGAAGCCGTCTCCGGCCTGTCGCGCGGCAGCAAGGTCGAGTTCAACGGCATCCGCATCGGCGAGGTCTCGGACCTGCGGCTCGACCCCCAGGACCCCCAGCGCGTCTACGCCCGCGTCAGCGTCGAGCACAGCGCCCCGATCCGCAGCGACACCCACGCGCGACTGGTGCTCGCGGGCGTGACCGGCACCTCCTTCATCCGCCTCAGCAGCGGCAGCGATCCGGACAGCCACCCACTGCAGCCCCAGGGCGCGCAGGTGCCCGTCATCGTCGCGACACCGTCCCAGATCAGCAAGCTGATGGACCAGGGCGAGGACGCGGCGCTCAACGTCAACGAACTGCTGATCCAGGCCCGGGCCATCGTCTCGGCGGAAAACGCCGAAAGCCTGCGGCGCACGCTCAAGCATGTCGAGCAGACCAGCGCCACGGTGGCCGAGCAACGCGAGGAGCTTGCGCGGGCCATGCGCTCACTGGCCCAGGCCAGCGAGCGCGCCAACGCCGCGCTCGAGCAGGCGACCCGACTGCTGGCGACCAGCAACCGGCTGCTCGACGAACAGGGCAGCCAGACCCTGCAGGGCGCCCAGCGCTCGCTGGCGGCGGTCGAACAGACCATGACGGCGGTCAGGCAGCTGGTCGCTGACAACCGCGGCTCGCTCGACAGCGGCGCGCGCGGACTCAGCGAAATCGGCCCGGCGCTGGCCGAACTGCGCGCCACCCTGGCCTCGCTGCGCCAGATCAGCCGCCAACTCGAAGACAGGCCCGCCAATTTCCTGCTGGGCCTGGAACCGATCAAGGAGTTCCAGCCGTGATGCCGACCCTATCCTCCCCCATGAACGCGAACAGTCATCTAGCGCCGCAGCCGCTGCGTCGCCCTGCCCTGATCCTCACCCTGGCACTGGCGCCGCTGCTGGGACTGCTGCTGACGGGCTGCTCATTGCTGCCCAAGTCGGCACCGGTCGACCTCTACCAGCTGCCTTCGGCGCTGCTGCAACTGGCGCATAACACGGGCCGCACCGCGCCGCGGCCGGAATCGCTGCGCGTGACGCGGCCAGCCGCCGGTGCCCTGCTGGCCGGCCAGCGCATCATCGTGCTGCCCGCCGGCGATCGGGTCAGCCATTACAAGGGGGCGCAATGGAGCGAACCGGCGCCGCTGCTGCTGCGCAACCGCCTGCTCGACGCGCTGCGCAGCGACGGACGCCTCGCGACGCTCAGCAGCGACGACCGCATGCTGCAGGCCGATTTCGAGCTCGACGGCGAGCTGCGCGCCTTCCAGAGCGTCTACCAGCACGGCTCGCCGCAGGTCCTGCTGCAGCTGGACCTGCGGCTGGTGCAGCCCGCCACGCAGCGCATCGTCGCCAGCCGCCGCTTCGAGCAGCTGCAGCCGGTCTCGGGTAGCGCGTTGCCCGCGGTGGTGAGCGCCTTCGGCCAGGCCAGCGACCGGCTCGCGCTGCAGGTCGCGGACTGGAGCGTCGAGCAGATCGCCGCTGCACCGCGCTGAAGCGAGCGACCCGCAACGGCCACGACAGTCAGACCAAAAATAAATGCCCTCGGGTAGAGAAAAGCTTTGCCAGACCTGGCCGGGCCCCTTAGAATGAGCTCATGTTGCAGTGCAACATAAATAATCGCACTTCCCTTCTACTACCGTTACCAAAGGCCCGAGTCATGCTGAACAACGAACAATTCTTTGCCAACTACAAGAACACTATCGAGCAAATGCTCGCCAGCAACCCGGCCGCTCCCGAGAGCGTCAAGAAGCTGGTCGAACTCAACCTGAAGACGGCCGAATCCGCCGTTGAAGATGCCAGCAAGCTGGCACAGGCCATGACCGGCGCCAAGAACCCGCAAGAGATGATGGACCTGCAGACCTCGATGCTGAAGTCGGTCACCGAGCGCACCATGTCCTACAGCCAGAAGCTGGTCGAGATCGTCTCGAGCACCGCCGCTGACGTCAACCTGGGCAAGTTCGCCCAGGGCTTCGCCGGCAACGGCCAGCAGCCCTTCATGGCCGCTTTCGAAAACATGACCAAGTCGGCACCGGCCGGCACCGAGCCGATGGTCGCCGCCATGAAGAACGCCATGTCGGCCGCCACCAGCGCGATGGAATCGATGCAGAAAGCCATGACCCAGGCCAGCTCGCAGGCTCAAGCCAGCTTCGGCGCCATGACCGGTGCAGCCAAGGGCGGCAAGAACGCCTAAGGCCTGATCGGGCCAGCGCGCCACGACAGCCCCGCCAGCAGCTTCTGCAGCGCAGCCTGTCACGGGCGCCAGAGCGAAAACCCCGCCCAGCAAGCCTGGCGCGGGGTTTTTTCTTGGCTGTTCCGGTTCCGGGCAGCCATTACCGGGAGCAGGAGCCAGCGATCAGCCTCTTGTTCTTGTTCTTGCTCTTGCCTTTCTTGTTGGACGACTGCGGCGATGGGTGCAGAATAGATCCAATCTATGACAGCACGCCTTGGGCAAGGAGCAGGATGAACAAGAAGATCGGGACATGGCGCTGGCGCGCGGCAGCAATCGCAGGCGTGGCGGGAACAGCAGTGCTGCTGAGCGGCTGCGCGCTCGAATTCGGCAATTCAAAGCCGGCGCGCGCAGTGGCACGCTGGTTGCAACCGACCGGATCGGTCTACAGCGGCTGGCGGGTCTATCAGAGCCGCTGCGCGAGCTGCCATGGCACGGCCGGCACGGGCACCGAGCAGGGCCCGGACCTGATGCCGCTGATGCGCACCATGGGACCGCGCCGCTTCGTCGGGCTGGTGCTGCAGCGCTACGACTGGACCCGTCCCGCCGGCCAGAGCCCGGAGAGCTGGACCGACCAGGCCGTGCAGCGCCGCGAACCCCCAATCACGATGCCGGCCTGGCAGGAAGAGCCGATCGTCAACGCCCACATCATGGATCTTTATGCCTACCTGTCGGCACGCGCTGACGGCAGGCAGGGCGGCGACCGGCCGACACCGTGAATCAGATGGCGCGGCGGATCATGAGTTCCTTGATCTTGCCGATGGCCTTGGTGGGGTTCAGGCTCTTGGGGCAGACGTCCACACAGTTCATGATGGTGTGGCAGCGGAACAGGCGGTAGGGGTCCTCGAGGTTGTCGAGGCGCTCGGCGGTCGCGTCATCGCGGCTGTCGGCGATGAAGCGGTAGGCCTGCAGCAGGCCGGCCGGGCCGACGAACTTGTCCGGGTTCCACCAGAAGCTCGGGCACGAGGTCGAGCAGCTCGCGCACAGGATGCACTCGTACAGCCCGTTGAGCTCCTCGCGCTCCTCGGGCGACTGCAGCCGCTCCTTCTCGAGCGCCGGGGTCTGGTTGATCAGGTAGGGCTTGACCGAGTGGTACTGCTTGAAGAACAGCGTCATGTCCACGATCAGGTCGCGGATCACCGGCAGGCCCGGCAGGGGCTTCAAGGTGATCACGCCCGGCAGCGTGTTCATGTTGGTCAGGCAGGCCAGGCCGTTCTTGCCGTTGATGTTCATCGCGTCCGAGCCGCAGACGCCTTCGCGGCAGCTGCGACGGAAGGAGATCGAGGGGTCGACCGCCTTGAGCTTCATCAACGCGTCAAGCAGCATGCGCTCATGCCCGTCGAGTTCGACCTCGATCGTCTGCATGTAGGGCTTGGCGTCCTTCTCGGGGTCGTAGCGGTAGATCTTGAAAGTGCGTTTTGCCATTTGGTGCTCCAGTGCGCTGCGCTTAGAAGGTACGGACCTTCGGGGGAACGGAGTCCACCGTCAGCGGCTTGAGGTTGACCGGCTTGTAGGTCAGGCTGTTGTCGGCGCTGTGCCACAGGGTGTGCTTCATCCACTCCTTGTCGTTGCGGCCGAGCGGGAATTCGGCGTCGTCCGGACCACGCTCGTAGTCGTTGACGGTGTGCGCGCCGCGGCATTCGTGGCGGGCCGCGGCCGAGGTCATCGTCGCCTGCGCGGCTTCGATCAGGTTGTCGACCTCGAGCGCTTCGATGCGCGCGGTGTTGAAGACCTTGGACTTGTCCTTGAGCGTGATGTTGGCGACGCGCGCGCGCATCGCGTTGATCTTCTTGACGCCTTCGTCCATGCTGGCCTGGGTGCGGAACACGCCGGCGTGCTGCTGCATGGTCGCGCGCAGGTCGTTGGCCACGTCCTGGGCGTATTCGCCCTCGCGGCTGGCGTCGAGGCGCGCCAGGCGGGCCAGGGTCTTGTCAGCGGCGTCCTGGGGCAGCGGCTTGTGCTCGGCCTGGGTGTCGAGGTTCGCCACGATGTGGTTGCCGGCGGCGCGGCCGAACACCAGCAGGTCGAGCAGCGAGTTGGTGCCCAGGCGGTTGGCGCCGTGCACCGAGACGCAGGCGCATTCACCGACCGCGTACAGGCCGTTGACGATGCGCTGGCCACCGTGGCCGTCCGGCGTGACGACCTGGCCGTTGATGTTGGTCGGGATGCCGCCCATCTGGTAGTGGATGGTCGGCACGACCGGAATGTCTTCCTTGGTGATGTCGACGTTGGCGAAGTTCACGCCGATCTCGTAGACCGAGGGCAGGCGCTTGTGGATGGTCTCGGCGCCCAGGTGGCTGAGCTTGAGCATCACGTAGTCCTTGTTCGGACCGCAGCCGCGACCTTCCTTGATCTCCTGGTCCATGCAGCGGCTGACGAAGTCGCGCGGCGCCAGGTCCTTCAGCGTCGGCGCGTAGCGCTCCATGAAGCGCTCGCCCTGGCTGTTGAGCAGGATCGCGCCTTCGCCACGGCAGCCTTCGGTCAGCAGCACGCCCGCGCCGGCCACGCCGGTCGGGTGGAACTGCCAGAACTCCATATCCTGCAGCGGGATGCCGGCGCGCGCGGCCATGCCCAGGCCATCACCGGTGTTGATGAAGGCGTTGGTCGAGGCCGCGAAGATGCGGCCGGCACCGCCGGTGGCCAGCAGCGTGGTGCGGCCCTCGAGGATGTAGGTCTCGCCGGTTTCCATCTCGAGCGCGGTCACGCCCAGCACGTCGCCGGAGGCGTCGCGGATCAGGTCCAGCGCCATCCATTCGACGAAGAAGGTGGTGCGTGCCTGGACGTTCTGCTGGTACAGGGTGTGCAGCATCGCGTGACCGGTGCGGTCGGCCGCGGCGCAGGCGCGCTGGACCGGCTTCTCGCCGTAGTTGGCGGTGTGGCCGCCGAACGGGCGCTGGTAGATCGTGCCATCCGGGTTGCGGTCGAACGGCATGCCGAAATGCTCGAGCTCGTAGACGACTTTCGGCGCTTCGCGGCACATGAACTC
>ERZ1034365.1629-NODE-1629-length-11122-cov-6.698144_pt1 | contig 11122 bp, 5 predicted proteins | sample MGYA00520615_ERZ1034365 | MGnify/ENA primary metagenome ERZ1034365 (study PRJEB33736, sample SAMEA104284505) | Azolla filiculoides | biome: Urban; feature: Water surface; material: Ditch water | place: Netherlands | collected 2015-10-28 | depth 0-0.1 m ... | reverse complement strand
CGGGCAACGGACCCGGACTGGTACTGGCAAGGGCTTACGCCTTCGCCCGTCTGTGTGGGGGCGTGCTGCGCATCCGCAGCACGCCCGGCAAGGGCACCAATATTCACCTTTTCATCCCTCTGCTGCGCGACACGACGCCAACAGATTCAGGAGCACATGATGACTGATATCCAGCTGAACGCCGGAAACATGGTTCTGGTCGTCGATGATGACTCCCTCTGTCGCACCATGATTCGTCACATGTTCGAAGCAGACGATACGGTTATCATCGAAACCGAAAGCATCGAGGAGACCTGGAATTTGCTCCGGGAAAATTCCCTTGTCAATTTCGATGTCATCCTGCTTGACCGCAATCTGCCTGATGGCGACGGCCTGGATCTGCTGCCGCGCCTGCGAAAACTCCCTGGCCTTGAGCACGTGCCGGTGATCATTCAAAGCGGCCTGGTTTCTGCCGTCGATGTCGCAAAAGGCATGACGGCCGGCGCCTACCATTACCTTAAAAAACCCTACCGCCGCGACATGCTCCGTGCAATGACCCAGGTCGCCGTCCGCGAAGGCCGGGAACACCGCTTCCTGACATCAAAGATTGAGAAGACCAGCGACGCACTGGTTTTCATGAAAAACTCGAACTTCGAGATCCAGACATTGGATGACGCGCGTGTCCTGACGCCCTTTATTGCCAGCCTCTTCCCGGACCCCGAAAACGCGTCCGTCGGCATCATCGAGTTGCTCATCAATGCCATCGAACACGGCAACCTGGATATCGGCTACGAATGCAAAAGTGAACTGCTCGAACAGAACAACTGGCTGAGCGAAACCACACGCCGGTTGTCCCTGCCGGCCTATCGGGACCGGAAGGTGCGCGTCCATCTCGAACACCGCCCGGACCGAATGAGTCTGACGATTTGCGACGAAGGCAAGGGGTTCGACTGGCACAAATTCGATACGCTTGCCGAAGAGCGCATGTTCGACCTGCATGGCAGAGGGATCGCCCTGGCCAGAAACGCCTTTGACGGACTGACGTATTCGGCTCCCGGAAACATCGTTACCTGCTGGTCAACGCGCTGAACAATGACGACTGAAAGCAACTGGCGGAGTCATTTCCGGACCAATCAGTGGCAGATTCTGCGTCATCCGAAATTCCCGATGGTGGTGCTGGCGCTGTCCATGCTCGTCACTGTCACTGCCTGGGGAGTTTCCAAGTCGATGGTGCAGAAGAACATCGAAGAGCGCTTCATCCGCCACACCGATGATCTGGCAGGCGCCATTGAAGCCCGCTTGCTGACTTACGAAACCGCGCTGCGCGGCGGCTCCGGCATCTTCAAAATTGCCGGCAAGATCAGTCGCGAGCAATGGCGGATCTATGTCGACAGTCTGCACATTCAGCAAGACCTGCCCGGCATTCAAGGGATCGGCTTCAGCGTGATGCTGTCACCGGAAAAGATCGACAATCACATTCGTGAAGTTCGAGCCGGCGGCTTTCCGGAGTACGCCATCCGTCCTCACGGAAAGCGGGATCCGACCAGCAGCATCATTTACCTTGAGCCCTTCGACTGGCGCAATCAGCGGGCTTTCGGCTACGACATGTACTCCGAACCCGTGCGACGAGCCGCGATGACTCAAGCCATGGAAACCGCTCAACCGGCCATGTCCGGACGGGTCAATCTGGTCCAGGAAACCGATGAAGCCCAGCAGCATGGTTTTCTGGTCTATGCCCCCGTTTACCGCAGCAATATGCCGATCAATACCGTAGCAGAACGTCGCGCCGCAATTCATGGCTTTGTCTACAGCCCATTCCGGCTCGGTGACCTGATGGCGGGGATCGCCGGCAGCCAAAGACAGGGTATCCACTTTGAACTCTATGACGGCGATACGGAAAGTGACGCCACCTTCCTTTACCAGAGCATTTCTCCGGCCCTCCATCGAGTTGAAGACGAAGAGCCGCACCTGTACAACCGGAAATTGCCGATCAATGTGGTTGGACGTAATTGGCTGGTTTCAGCCCACGTCACCGAATCCTATGGAAAGACCGGGGAAATAACGGTGCCAACCATCGTGGCGGTGGTCGGCCTGATCATCAACCTGATGCTCTTCCTGACCTTTTATGCCCTTCGGCGGCAACAACGCCAAATGGAACAAAGCAATACCGCCATCGCAAAGCTCTCGCTCGCAGTCGAGCAAAATCCGCACAGCATCGTCATTACCGATCTGAACGGGACGGTGTCGTATGTCAATCCGGCCTTTTCGAAGACAACCGGTTACACGCCTGACGAAATTATCGGCAAGAACCAGCGCATCCTGCAATCGGGTGACACGCCGGAAAGCACCTATATTGAACTCTGGGACAGCTTGCGACGCGGCGAGCGGTGGCAAGGCCGGTTTATCAACCGGCGCAAGGACGGCAGCGATTACATTGACCAGACCATCATCGCCCCCATCTGCAGCGGACCGGATGGCCGGATTACGCATTACCTGGCGATCAAGGAAGACATCAGTCAGCAGGAGTTGACCACCCGGAAACTCTCCGATACGGAAGAGCGCCTGCGTCTGGCCTTGCAGGCAACCCGCGAAGTCATCTGGGACTTGAATGTTGTGACCGATCAACAGATCTGGAACGAGACCGGCAAGGAGGTTTTTGGCTGGCAGGACATCGTCAGCGAACCCCAGCCGGCGGCGTGGTGGATCGAACGCGTGCACCCGGATGACCGGGATCGTCTCGCCTCGGAATTTCATCGCGTCATCGAAGACACTTCGCTGAACAGCTGGCAGGATGAATATCGCTTCCAGCGAAGTGATGGCACGTATGCGCAGGTACTCGATCGTGGCCTGGTCGTCCGGGATCAGAACGGCAAACCCGTTCGCATGGTCGGCTCCATGCTGGACATCAGTGAACTGACCCGTGCCCGCCGGCTGCTCGAAATCCAGCAAGCCCATCTGGAACATATCGTTGCTGAACGTACCGCCGAACTGAAATCCTCGGAACAACGGATCAAGCTGATTCTGGCGTCGACAGCCGACGGCATCATCGGCACCGACCGCATCGGGGTGATCAACTTTGTCAATCCCGCTGCCGAAGATTTACTCAGCTACCCTGCCGGTGCGCTTATCGGCCTGTCGATCAACCACACCATCCTGCATCGCCATGCCGGCGAATCCTTTGACGACAGCCTGAACCAGTCGATACTCCATGGTCAGAACAATGTGAGCAATGTCGAGGATACCTTCTGGCGTGCGGATGGCGAAGCGCTTCCGGTGGAATACTCCTGCCGGACAATCATCGAAGGTGGGAAAGAGCTAGGCTTTGTTTTTGGCTTCACCGATATCAGCACACGAATGGCTGCCGACCTGGAACGCAAGAAAGCTCTGACGGCAGCCGAGCGTCTGGCGCACATCAAGAGCGAGTTCCTCGCCAACATGTCGCACGAAATTCGCACCCCCCTGAACGCTGTCATTGCGTCAGCCATGCTGATGGAAAGCAATGAAGTGAAACCGAAGCAGCGCGAACGACTCGCCCGGATCATCGACTCGTCACAGCACCTGCTCCGTCTGATTAACGACATTCTCGATTTCTCGAAAATCGACGCCGGCCGGATCGAAATCGAGTCGACCGATTTCAAACTGTGCTCGGTCATCGATCTGGTTGCCAGCCAGTCCGTCGAGATCGCTGCCAGAAAGGGCATTGAATGGCGGAGCAGCATCGACCCGAAATTGCCCGTCTTCCTCCAGGGTGATCCGATGCGACTCGGGCAGATCCTGCTCAATTTCTCAAGCAACGCACTCAAGTTCACGGAGCGCGGCCATGCCACCCTTCAAGCCCGCCTGCTCGAGGAGGCAGCCGACAGCCTGCTGGTCCGATTCGAGGTACTGGATAGCGGCCGCGGTTTTGACCCGACCCAGGCAGACAGCCTGTTCGAGGCATTCACTCAGGAGGACAGTTCGACCACACGCCAATTCGGTGGAACCGGCCTCGGTCTGGCAATCAGCAAGAAAATTACAGAATTGATGGGGGGAAGGATCGGCGCAGAGTCCCAACCCGATGCAGGCAGCACATTCTGGGTCGAGATTCCCTTCAAACGAAGCGTCAAAAACAATCTACCCGACACAACACAGGCGTCGCTCAACGGCAAGCGCGCCATTATTCTCGGTAGCGACGAAGCTAGTTCTATTGGCATTGAAGAACAATTGTCCCGACTGAAAATTTGCGTTCAACGCACGTCGACCGCAGCAGAACTGGAGACCCTTGTAGAAACTGCTCACCGAGTCAAGCAGCCCTACGATGTCGTGTTTTGCATAGAAAAAAGGGGCGAAATCACAGCATTCTGCGAACCGGAGTTCCAGAAGCGATTACGTTATACGGCGCAGCAACCACCCCTGCGATGCGTCGTGATGGCAGCTCTGGCTGACCGTTATTTGGTAGACGGCCCACTTGAATGTGGCTTCGTCGATGCACTGCTCCCGCTGGAACCATCCGATCTCGAAGTCGAGCAGCTCCTGAACAAGCTATTGGCAAGCGCCCCCGATTCCGGAGTGCAAGCTGTATCTCCCGAGCTCAGAAGCACTCAGGATCTGCGCAGTTTTGGAAAATGTCGATTATTGCTGGCGGAAGACAACCCGACCAACCAAGCTGTGGCCCTCGACATGCTCGATTCTTTCGGCCTGACAGCAGACATCGCTCATAACGGCCAGGAAGCGCTCATCCTTGCCGAAAACCGGCCTTATGACCTGATTTTGATGGACATGCAGATGCCGGTCATGGGCGGCCTAGAGGCAACGAGAGAAATTCGCCGGCTGCCCGGCTATGAAGCGGTGCCGATTATTGCCCTGAGTGCTAATGCCTTCGAATCCGACCGTCAGGCCTGCCTCGCTGTTGGCATGAGCGATTTCCTAGGCAAGCCGGTAGTGCCGGATTCGCTTCAACGTACCCTGCTTAAATGGCTGGCCGAATCCCCCCTTAAATCGCCCACCGAAACTCCGGAAAAGGAATGGACCCCGGCCAGTTCGAGCGGCATCGCTGACGCTGACCTGCCTGACATCCCGGGCGTCAACCTTAAGATGGGTCTAGAGCAGATGTCCGGTAAGCGCACCACATTTCTTCGGTTGCTCGGCAAGCTGATCGAGACGCACGGCCAGGATGTCGAGACAATTCGCAACAAGCTGGCCGCCGGCGATCTGGAGGGTGCATGCAGACTGGCGCATTCACTGAAGGGTTCCGCTGGCATGCTCGGTGCCGAAGCAATTTCGGCAAGCGCCTCCATGATTGAAATGACTGTGCACGAAGGCCATTCGTCCGAGGAGATCGAAACGCAGCTGAGCGAGCTCGACCGGCACTTCAACTCGATTCAAAACGCACTGAAAGCAATCTGAAGATGACATCGAATTCGGACCAGCGACAGCTGAGTACTGTTCTGCAGGCAACACGCAATGCGCAAGGAAAATAAATTGAAATCAGCTTTATTAAAGCAGCAGGCCGTTAAGGTATTCGGCGCAGATGGGGAAGAGTACCTTAGAAGCGAGATCAACGGTAACGCCGTGCATCAGACCAAGATAGAGCAAACAGCAATCGGCAAACTCCTGGGCATGGTCGACGCTTCCTATGCGGCTTACGAAGGTTTACAGATGGCACAGCGGCAGCTCTCAGGCGATATTTATTCAGACTGGAATTTATTGGCAGGGGAAATTAAGTCAGGTCAGGACTGGCAGCAATTGCTGGGCTATCTTCCCAAGGAACTCGACAGTAGGATCGATACTTGGCAACGCTTGATCCGCCCAGAACATCTCCGCTTGCTGCAGGCAAGCATGGCAAACCATGTCATGCAGCGGAGCGAATTTTTCGAGGCAGAGTGCCAGTTCCGGACAAAAGGCGGTTGCTGGCAGTGGTTGCTGGTCCGCGGCATTATCACTGCCCGCCTTGCCGACGGCAAGGCGGGACGCATGTTGCTGATGCAACGTGACATCAGTGCCCTCAAGCAGGCCGAAGAAAACTCTCGTGCGGCGATCGCTGCCGCAGAAGAAGCCAAGACAACGCGTTCCCGCTTCATTGCCAAGGTCAGCCATGAAATCCGTACGCCGATGAATGGCATTCTCGGAATGACCGATCTGGTGCTCGACACCACGCTGGATGACGAGCAGCGGCACTACCTCCACGCTGTCAAGAGTTCGTCCTCAGCCTTGATGGCCATCATCAACGACCTGCTCGATTTTTCGAAAATCGATGCTGGCGAGATGTCCGATAGCTGTGCTCAACTATCCGTACGAGAGCTCATCCACGATTCTGTCAGAGCACTGGCTAACCCGGCGCACAAAAAAGGCCTGGAGCTGACACTAGAGATCGATCCAAACGTTCCCGACAAAGTGGCGGGTGATGCATCACTCCTCCGCCGTGTTCTGATCAACCTCGTGGACAACGCCGTCAAGTTCACCGATAAGGGAGACGTGCTGGTCAAGGTGAGCAAGACCGCATCCGCCACCAGCGGCGTCAATCTGACATTCTCGATTTCGGATACCGGCATCGGCATTCCCGCCAATCGTCAGAAGGCAATTTTCGATGCTTTTGCTCAGGGCGATGATTCGGTCACCCGAAGTTTCGGCGGCACCGGTCTCGGCTTGGCCATCTGTACGCGGATTGTGCAGGGCATGGGCGGCACCCTGCAGGTAACGAGCCAGTCAGGTCAGGGTTCCTGCTTTTCATTTACCGCCACCTTCAAGCGCTTACCCAACACGGCCCCCGTCGTACCGCCCAAAACGCATGTCGGAAAAAAGGCACTTCTGCTCGAACCCAATCAAAATGCTTCACGCTGTCATCAAGCCGCGCTGAGACAACTCGGCATAGAGGTGACCCTGGCGCAAAGCCTCCAGGAAGCGGTCACGCGGACTCAAGCCTTCCGTCAGAACAACACCCCCTTTGATTTCATTCTCGCCAACTCGGCAACGGCCAACAGCCCCGGCAATGAACTGATCAAGGACTGGCAAAAGAATGGCAAATCCGAGCGCCTGATCTGGATATTAAAGAGCGATGATCAGGCGAAAGAGTTGGCTGAACTTCGACAGCAGGGCATCGTGGCCTATCTGGTGAAGCCTGTTTTTACCGACCATCTGGCCGCCGCACTAGATCTCGCTGACAAGGGACTGGAAACGGAATTCGTCCTCAGTCCGCCGGAGCTGCCGGACGACCTGCAGTTACACCAACAGGCAAACACCAGCGGCATGAACATTCTGGTGGTCGAGGACAATCCGGTCAGTCAGGAACTGATCCTCCGGTTGCTACGCAAACACCCACATCGGATCAGCGTGGCCAACAATGGCCTTGAGGCTCTGGCCCTGTTCGACAAGGGCGATTTCGATGTCGTGATGATGGATATTGAAATGCCGATGATGGGAGGCATCGAGACAACCGAGGCGATCCGGACGCGTGAAATGCGCCGGAGCTGGGTAATGACCAACGAGTTTCACAACACCTACATCATCGCCGTTACAGCGAATGTCTCGAGCAGCGCCAGAGAAAAGTGTTTGGACGCCGGCATGAACGACTTTATCGGCAAACCGCTGAACCCGGATGATCTCTTCGCGGCGCTGGAACGCGCCCGATCCTATCCCGAAGGCAGTGATTTTGCGGCAGGCACACTCAATCCATCCGATCAGCTTGCCGACTTTCGGGCGGCGGAAGAGCAGATTGGCGACAAGGAGACCTTGCACAGCATGGCGAGCATGTTTCTTGACGAGTGGGAGGAGCACATCAGCAAACTCGCTGAACCAATGTCAGCAAGATCCGCCGATCGCCTCTGTCATCAGGCCAGCAGCTTGCGAGCACTACTGGCCATGTTCCACGCGACGGAGGCCCAGCAGGCGGTCAGCGAACTTTTGGCCCATGCCAAAGTGGCTCCCCTGCCGGACTGGTCGGCCTGCGATGTGTCACTGAGCACGCTCAAGATCGCTATGCAGAAAACGCGCCCTGCTTTTGAAAGGTTTGTCAGCAAACCGGTATGAATATGAAATATTTCCAGAAATAAATCGCCACCCATCACGCCTTGGAACGGTTGTTGAAAGACGAGGGATTTGCAGAAATGAACACGACACGGCACAGAGTTCTCGCCATTGACGATACGCCAGCCAATCTGTTGGTACTGGCCCATGCACTGTCTCCCGACTATCTGTTCCAGATCGCTACTTCCGGCAGGGAAGGGCTGGCGATGGCGGAGGAATCCCCACCGGACATTGTGCTGCTGGATGTGATGATGCCCGAGATGGATGGCAATGAGACCTGCCGACGCTTCAAGGCAAATCCCGCCCTCAAGGACATTCCGATTATTTTTGTGACGGCATTGACCGACAGCACAGCAGAAGTTTTCGGTCTGGGCCTGGGTGCTGCAGATTATCTCCACAAGCCGATCAATGTCAGTGTCGCCCGCCAGCGCATCCGCAACCTGATCGAACGCGCCGATCTGGAGCGTGAACTTGCGTTGTATCGGGATCATCTCGAAGCGCAGGTTGCCGAACGAACCCGCGAACTGCAGCAGGCAAACATCGAGTTAACCGCAGCCAAAGTGGCCACCGAATGTGCCATTCGAGCGAAGGGAACCTTCCTGGCCAATATCAGCCACGAAATGTATACGCCGCTCAACGCGATCATCGGCATCAATGTGCTCATGCGGAGTCAGTTGAGTGCCGAGTTTCAGCGCATGTCCGAAAAAGTCGAACAATCTGCCAGTCAGCTACACGGCATCATCAAGCGGATTATTCAACTGGCAGCACTGGAGGGTGATGCAGGGAGGGTTGATGCGCCGACCGAATTCAATGTGCGTGAATTGCTCAGTGTCAGCATTGCCCATCACCGTGATCAGGCAGCTGCCAAAGGCCTTAGCCTTTCTGTCGAGGTGGCCGACAACGTTCCATTGATCCTGCATGGCATGTCGGCCGGTATCCGGCAGGCTATCGAAAACTTCCTGAACAATGCTATCCGGTTTTCAGATAGCGGTGCGATCTGCCTGCGCACCGCTGTCCTCTCTGCTGCGGACGACTTCGTCAATCTGCGCTTCGAAGTGGAAGACCAGGGAATCGGCATCAGCGAATCTGCCCTGCCTGGCCTGTTCGAGCGGTTTTCGCAGACAGACGACTCGACGACGCGGAGCCACGGTGGTATCGGCATTGGACTGGCGATCAATCACCACCTGGCAAGGCTGATGGGTGGTGAAATTGGTGTGGAGAGCAAACAGGGCCAAGGGAGTCGATTCTGGATCACGGTACCGCTCTACCACTTCAGCTACGGGTGGTTCATCCCGAATTTTGAAAGTACCCACGCCGATGATGAACTGCCGTTGGAAGCAGCCGCTCCCGGCAGACTGCCAAAGGCAGGGCATGACATCAACCAGGAAATGGAACAGTTGCTCGACTTGCTGGCCCTGGATGACATCGAGGCACAACACCTCTGGGAAAAATATCACAAATGGATGGCGCCCTTGCTGGGGAATCAGCTGGATGCGTTTTCCGAGGCCATGGGGACGTTTGCCTTCGATGAGGCAAAGGGCATTCTGGAGACAGTCATAGGAACCCATGCCGGTATCACGCCAATACCGGAATCCACGGCGAACCCGACAGCCGTTTGAACCATCATTTAACCTGAGGAATCCCGGATGACTATTCAGAACCTGATGCGTTTCCTGATCATCGGAACCGTTAGCCTGTTACCACCATTGTTGCGTGCGGAGCCGGCGAATCTGATGATTTATTGCGGTATCACGATGGTGCGACCGATTACCGAACTGGCACGCAGTTTCGAGCAGCGCGAGAAGATCAAGGTCGATATCGCCCAAGGGGGCTCCGAAGATCTTTACCAGAGCGCCCGGAAAAGCCGGCACGGCGACATTTACTTCCCCGGCGAGCCTTCCTATCGGGAGAAGCATCTGGCCGAAGGCCTGCTCGGCGACTATCGGATCGTCGGTTACAACCAGCTCGCGCTGTTTGTCCAGAAAGGCAACCCGAAGCAGGTCGCCCCCAACCTGAACGAGCTTTTTCGCAAGGATCTGGTGGTCATGATCGGCAATGCGGAGAGCGGCAGCGTCGGACAGGCAACCAAACAAATGCTCGACAAGCTGTCGATTTACCCGAAAGTGGTCAGCAAAGCAGCCTTTCTGATGCCGGACTCACGCACCATCAATATCAGCATGAAGCGCCAGGAGGCCGACCTGACCATCAATTGGCGCGCCACAGCCTATTTCCCGGATAACGCTGCACATATTGATGTGATTGACCTCAATCCGGCATTCGCGAAACCGCAGGCACTGATGCTGATGCCCCTGAGCTTTTCGAAAAGCCCGCAGCTGGCGAAAAAATTCATCGACTATGTTGCCTCGCCAGAGGGTCAGGCAACCTTCCGGAAATTCGGTTTTCTCGATGCACAAGGCAACCGTTAAGTTGGCATGACCATCGCCTATATTCAGCCTCTCCGCCGGGCCAATGTCGCCATGCTGGTGATGTTTTTTTTCGGCTTTCTATCGATTGTCGGGATCAGTGTGGTCTTTCAGAAAATGATTGATCACCTCGACGAACACCGCGTTAATGAACAGGCACGCTCGTTTGTCGGCGAGCAGATCGTCATATCCATACTTGAAGCCGAGCGACTCTTTTACCAGTTATCGACGAGCTCCGGGTCTGCTGCCCAGCAGCGTATCCTGCGCGATATTTCTCGCAATGCAGATGAACTCGACGGGTATTTGAAGGTCATACAGAACGGTGGGGTGGCCAAGCAGAAGTTGCAGCTGAACCTGTTTGGTAACGACGAGATGCTTCGAGAGGTCGAGTACTTCAACGACGAAAGACTCGGCGATTTCGAAATGTCGGTGATCGAGATCGCACCGTTTGTTGACCGTATCCGCGAACGTGCCAAGGACGTCGCCGCACTGCTCGTGACCCGGGATGGCTGCTTGGAAGGCGACCTGCCTTGCTTCAAGAAGACCATGGATGAAGTCAATCTGTTCTACAAGGCTCTACCATCCTTTTTCTTGCGCCTGAGCGAAAACGCCAATCGGCAGTTTTTTGAATCCCAGCAGCAGCTGCAGCAACTTGAATCCGAAATCGCAACCCAACGAACCAATTTGCGTCGCACCCAACTCGTTCTAGTGATCAGTGT
>ERZ1034365.1628-NODE-1628-length-11124-cov-2.615642_pt1 | contig 11124 bp, 13 predicted proteins | sample MGYA00520615_ERZ1034365 | MGnify/ENA primary metagenome ERZ1034365 (study PRJEB33736, sample SAMEA104284505) | Azolla filiculoides | biome: Urban; feature: Water surface; material: Ditch water | place: Netherlands | collected 2015-10-28 | depth 0-0.1 m ... | reverse complement strand
GTATGACATCTGCGGTAATCCAGCAGCAACCATTGAGTGGGAATTAGCGGGTCATTTGTCCTCGCTTCTTGGCTTGTGGGTTCTTAGTCTCATTCCACCGATGACGCAGTTAAATACGCCGTATCCTTCAACGGCTTATATCACTGGTTTTTTACGTTCACGACATATTGATGCAGTCCAAGATGATTTAGCTTTGTCTTTGGTACTTGGTTTTTTTACAGCAGAAGGTATTGCTGAAATACATCAAGAAGCTCTCAAGGTGCCGGAAGAAAATCGAAGTGCCAGCGTCAACTTTTTCCTAGACTATTTTCTAGATTATCAGCGCACCATTGAACCCACTATTAAGTTTCTCCAGGGAAAAGACAGTACTCTTAGTCATCGCATTAATAGCCGAAGTTTTTTACCAGAGGGCCCTCGATTTGCAAGTCTAGATGTCTATGATGATGAATTCTCAGAGGACAGCTTGTCGTGGGCATTTGGTGCCTTAGGATCTGAAGATAGAGCAAGGCATCTAGCGACCCTTTACCTTAATGACTTATCAGATGTCCTACGTGATGCAGTTGACGATCGATTTGAGTTTGTTCGATATGCTGAGTCTCTTGCTGGAAGTCAGGCATCTTTTGATCTACTAGACAGCGCTTTGGCTGCGCAGCCTACTTTAATAGATCGACATTTACAGCAATTAACAATCTCAGCACTTTCCAAACATCAGCCTGATTTAGTGCTTTTATCAGTTCCATTTCCAGGATCTGTTTATGCAGCATTGAGAATTGCTCAAACCATTAAAAACAACTATCCATCAGTAAAAATAGGATTAGGTGGGGGATTTGTTAATACAGAGTTACGAGAATTAAGTGATCCTCGAGTTTTTAACTTTGTTGACTTTATTACCTTAGATTCTGGTGAGGCGCCACTCTTAGCTCTCATAGAGCACCTCACTAATAAGCGTTCTATCAATCGACTAGTAAGAACCTTTATTAGAAACGATGAAGGGCAAGTTCAATATATTAATTGGCCTGATCCCGATATTCCGTTTGAAGATGTGGGAACAGCAACTTGGGATGGTTTGCCATTGGGTTCATATTTATCTCTTCTAGATATGCTTAATCCGATGCATCGTCTATGGAGTGATGGTCGCTGGAATAAGCTCACCGTTGCCCATGGTTGTTACTGGAAGAAATGCAGTTTTTGCGATGTAAGCTTAGATTACATCTCTCGATATGAGACTGCGTCAGCCAGTTTATTGGTTGACCGTATCGAACAAATTGTCGCTGAGACAGGTCAAACCGGCTTTCACTTTGTAGATGAGGCAGCGCCACCTAAAATATTAAAAGCTTTGGCTGAAGAATTAATTAGAAGAAATGTCACCATTTCTTGGTGGGGCAATATTCGTTTTGAAAAAACTTTTACCCCCGAGTTGGCGGAGCTGCTTGCCCAAAGTGGTTGTATTGCTATGTCGGGTGGCCTTGAGGTTGCCTCAGATCGATTACTTGATTTAATGCAAAAGGGTGTTTCAGTTGAACAAGTGGCTCATGTCACCAAAAGTTTTTCTGATGTTGGTATCTTGGTGCATGCTTATCTCATGTATGGTTTTCCAACTCAAACCGTTCAAGAAACAGTGGACTCTCTTGAATACGTGAGACAGTTATTTGAGACTGGTTGTATCCAAAGCGGATTTTTCCACCGTTTTACTTGCACTGTTCACTCTCCAGTTGGGAAAAATCCTGAAGCCTATGGCGTGACGTTAATTCCTTTGCCACCCATTACATTTGCTAAAAATGATATTGCTTTCATTGACCCTACTGGGGTTGATCATGATGTCTTGGGGCAAGGCCTTAAGAAGGCTATTTACAACTATATGCATGGTGTTGGCTTTGATATAGATGTTCGAAATTGGTTTGATCAAACTGCTGAGCAAATCCCTAAAACAAGTATTCCAAGAAACAAAATAGCCAAAGCCTTACAGCTCAATTAGTTTGATCATTTGTGCTCTCAATTCTTTACAATAGCAATAACAGCTTCTTCTACTAGGACGAAATGACTTATAGCGTTAAAGAACTCTTTCTCACTCTTCAAGGCGAAGGTGCGCATGCAGGTCGCGCTGCTGTGTTTTGTCGTTTCTCAGGCTGTAATCTATGGACCGGAAGAGAAGAAGATCGATCAAGCGCTGTTTGCCAATTTTGTGACACGGATTTTGTGGGTACAGATGGTGCTGGTGGCGGCAAATTTGAAAGCCCTGAATTATTAGCGGATGCTATCAATCAGGAGTGGGGGAACGGTGACCCGCATCATAAATATGTTGTTTTTACAGGTGGAGAGCCCTTATTACAGCTTGATACACCTTTGATCATAGCGCTCAAGGCTAAAGGTTTCAAAATAGGTATAGAAACGAATGGCACGATCAGAGCACCTCAGGGTATTGATTGGGTTTGTGTCAGCCCTAAATCTGGGGCAGAGCTAGTTCAGGTGCAAGGTGATGAAATTAAGGTTGTTATTCCTCAGGCAGGGCATCTTGGCCAATTGCCGCAACTATTAATTCGCTTTGAGAAGATGTCATTCAAACATCATTTTCTCCAAGCTATGGATGGTCCAGATTTAGAAGCCAATCGAGCTTTAGCGATTAAAATCTGCCAATCACGTCCTTTATGGCGTTTAAGTACTCAGACCCATAAATTATTGGGAATCCGTTAACCTCATCGTTAGCACTCGCCTTAGGCAAAGATTTATGAATAAAAAAATTGAAATAACTCGTCGACTTGAATTTGATGCAGGGCATCGTATTCCTCATCATGGTGGTCATTGTCGACATATTCATGGTCATCGCTACGTTATCGAGGTGACTGTCTTAGGTCAGGTTCTAGATCATCAAGGTCATGGTGATGATGGCATGGTCTTGGATTTTGGCGACATCAAAAAAATCACAAATGAGCTAGTTGTTGAAAAGTGGGACCATGCCTTTTTGGTTGCCAAAGAAGATGAATCATTAGTCAACTTTTTGGCTAGCATTCCTGGTCATAAAACCGTGGTGATGGACCATATTCCGACTGTTGAAAATCTTGCTCAAGCTGCATTTGCCATTCTTGCCCCTATCTTTAAAGAACGTTTTGGTGGCCGTTTAAATTTAAGTCGTTTGCGCCTCTACGAAACACCTAACTGTTGGGCTGATGTTCATGCCTAATGAACGCGACCTTGAGTTCATGCAGCTCGCTCTTGAGCAAGCGCATTTGGCCAAGGCGTCTGGAGAAGTCCCGGTAGGTGCAGTTTTAGTTGCTAACGATAAAGTCATTGCAACAGGTCACAATCAACCCATTACGCAAAATGATCCCAGTGGTCATGCCGAAATGCTTGCCTTAAGAGCCGCAGGTCAAACTCTAGGCAACTACCGTCTTCCTGATACAACCCTTTATGTCACTTTAGAGCCCTGCATGATGTGCTCTGGCGCCATCATGCATGCACGAGTTTCTAGGGTTGTTTATGGTGCAGCAGATCCGAAGACAGGTTGCGTTCATAGTGTTTTGAATCTGTTTGACAATCAACAGCTAAATCACCATACAATAGTTGAAGGGGGCATTCTGGAGAACCAGTGTGCTCAAGTATTAAAAGATTTCTTCAAAGAACGACGCTCACAAAACTCATGAATTTGCACCTTATAGCGCCATCAGGATGTTTACCCGATCCAAGCATTGTTGATCAGGGTATCGCTTGGCTAAAAAATAAGGGTATTAATGTTCAAAATGTTTCCTGTAGTCAGCGACAGTTTCAACGTTTTGCAGGAACAGATATCGAGCGTCTTGAAGATATCAATGCCATAGCTCATTTATCAAACACGGTGGTTGTTTCATTGCGGGGCGGCTATGGTTTATCTCGTTTGATGAGTGATATCAAATGGCAAGCTATTGGCGCTCAAGTGCCTAAAGGTTTACAGATTGTCGGTCATAGTGATTTCACAGCTTTTAACCTGGCACTCTTTGCCAAAACTGGCGCGCCTAGTTTTGCAGGTCCTATGTTTAGCTATGATTTTTGCGGTGATGTTTCTTCATTTACTTGGAAACACTTTGATCAAGCGATTAATCATAGTCAGTTATCTGTTGAAGTTTTATCTCCTCAACAACTCGATAAACCCGTAGGTATTGATCTTTCTGATCAAGCAGTTCTTTGGGGTGGCAACCTCACCATGCTCGTTAGCTTATTGGGTACAGAATTCATGCCATCACTCGAACAAGTAAAAGGCGGTGTTTTATTTGTTGAGGACGTCAACGAGCATCCTTATAGAGTTGAGAGAATGCTCCATCAATTGTTTGATGCTGGTTACTTAGATCACCAGAAAGCCATTTTGATCGGCGATATATCAGCCTACAAATTGGGCGATGCAGACAGAGGCTATGACCTCAAGCAAGCTCTTACAGCTATCAGATCACGACTGAAAGGCCGGGTGCCTGTTTTGACTGACCTTCCTTTTGGCCATTGCTCTGACAAATTAACCCTCCCAATTGGCCGATTTGTAAGCCTTTCAGCCAGCTCCTCAGGCTATATCCTCCAATCTAACTGGTAATTTTCAAGCTTTCTCCGTATTTGCTGGTCTGATTGGTTAAAATAGAGGGCTTTGGTTGTCTCACTCTTTTACAGGCAAATAACGTGCTTTCAGCTGCAAATATCACTATGCAATTCGGGGCGAAGCCCTTGTTCGAAAACATTTCCGTCAAGTTTGGTGGCGGTAATCGCTATGGCTTAATCGGAGCCAATGGTTGCGGTAAATCAACCTTCATGAAAATCCTGGGTGGAGATCTTGAGCCATCAGCAGGTAACGTATCTCTTGAGCCTAATATTCGCCTTGGTAAATTGCGTCAGGATCAGTTTGCATACGAAGATAAGCGCGTATTAGATGTTGTCATGATGGGTCATGAAGATATGTGGAATGCTGCTGCAGAGCGTGACGCTTTGTATGCCAATCCAGATGCAACTGATGAAGATTACATGCGTGCTGCTGAACTAGAAGCAAAATTTGCTGAGTTTGGTGGTTATACAGCTGAAGCTAGGGCAGGTGAGTTACTTCTAGGTATTGGTATTCCAACCGAACAGCACAATGGCCCAATGAGTGAAGTGGCTCCCGGTTGGAAGTTGCGTGTTCTTTTAGCGCAAGCGCTATTTTCAGACCCAGATGTATTGTTGCTAGACGAACCTACTAACAACTTAGATATTCACTCGATCCACTGGTTAGAAGATATTCTGAACGCCCGTAACAGCACGATGATCATTATTTCTCACGATCGTCACTTTTTAAATGCTGTGTGCTCACACATGGCAGATATGGACTTTGGAACCCTGACTGTTTACCCAGGTAATTACGACTCATACATGCTAGCTTCTATGCAAGCTCGTTCACAGCAGTTAGCGAACAATACAAAAGCCAAAGAAAAGATTGAGGAACTTCAAGCATTCGTACGTCGTTTCTCCGCAAATGCTTCCAAAGCACGTCAAGCAACATCCAGACAACGTCAATTAGAGAAAATTGAAGTTGTAGAAATCAAACCTTCATCACGTCAAAACCCATTTATCCGTTTTGAATACGATAAGAAATTACACAACATTGTGGTGGAGTGTGATGCACTCACTAAAACTTACGATCGCGATATCTTCAAGAACTTCAAGTTGATGATTCGACCTGGTGAGAAAGTAGCGATTATTGGTGAGAATGGTGCTGGCAAGACCACATTACTTAAATCTATTTTGAGTGAAAAGTTTGGTGGCATTGCTACTGATTCTGGAACGGTGAAGTGGTCTGAAAACGCAGACGTTGGCTACATGCCACAAGATACCAGCGAATGTTTCCCTGTGGACACCACTCTTCTTGAGTGGATGGGGCAGTGGGGCAAACCGGGTGATGACGATCAAGTTATTCGAGGCACCTTGGGTCGACTACTATTCTCAGGCAACGACATTGGTAAATCAGTTCGAGTGATCTCTGGTGGTGAAAAGGGTCGAATGATTTGGGGTAAGTTGATGCTTCAAAAACACAACATCCTAGCTATGGATGAGCCAACCAATCACATGGACATGGAATCGATTGAAAGTTTACAAACTTCACTTGAAAAATATGATGGCACCGTGATTTTTGTTTCGCATGACCGTGAATTTATTTCAGGCCTAGCAACCAGAATTCTAGAAGTCAGAAATGACGGTAGTGTGACTGACTTTGAAGGTAGTTACGATGAGTACCTTACCAGTCAGTCCTTGGAAGGTTAATTCTTCCTTGTAAAACGCATAGAAGTGGCCTCTTGAGTGATGCGTGTCCAAACGACATGCTTCTCTTCGGGGGTCATAAAAACCCAGTTACAAACTTCCAATGCAGTTCGCCCGCATCCCTTGCAGACGTCATCAAATAGAGTAGAGCAAACACCGACACATGGGGAGTCAGCATTTTCTTCATTGATTAACAAAGAAGATTCGGACTTTGTGCCAGGGTTATTAGAGTTCGTCATAGGGATACGCAGCTTAAAGTTTCGTCGCCTTTTTTCCAGGCGCCAGTTTTAGAAGTAAAGGTAATTGCAGATTGGTCGGCTTTTCCAGAGCAATTGATATCAAAATAGCTTTGCGGGCCTAGGCTGCCACAATAGTTATAAATTTGCTCTCCAACGGTCATTGTTGAACCTTTTAAAATCATTCGTAGAGGTTTTTCTTCGACGTTAGTAGGATCTACTTTGCAATGCCAAGTAACATAATCATTTCTATCGCAGGCCGCTAAGCTCATCGATAATAGTAAAAATATAGGTAATCTTTTTAAAAACATGTCCTCGAATATAGCTCAATCCCACACAACACGTGAATCTTGGTTACAAGCCGCTGTCCATTCATTAGAACCAACGTTTTCAAAAGCGGGTTTTGCTATTCCACCGGTGAAGGTTTCTTGTGGCTGGCCTGCATCTAGCGCACCCAGAACAACCTTGGGCCAGTGTTGGCCTCGTGAACGCTCTGGCGATATGGTTAACGAGATCTTTGTATCTCCCAAGCTAGAGGACCCGGTTGAAGTGCTTGATACATTGGTACATGAGCTTTGCCACGCCATTGATGACTGTCATAGCGGTCATGGTGAAGACTTCAAAGAGATCGCGCATTGCGTTGGTTTAGAAGGTCCTGCCAGAAGCGCCCATGCAACCGAAGAACTCAAAGTTCGACTGATGATGATTGCCGAGAGACTAGGGCAGTACCCGCACAAAGCAATTGTATTTCCGCCTCCAAGAGCCAATAACACCCAAAGGGCAAAAGCGAAGTGTGGGCAGTGTGGTTACGAAGTCAGTCTTCTTAAGAAGTGGGCCACTATGGGTGCACCTATTTGTCCTAAGGACAATATTCGTATGGAAGAAGTAGTCACGGATCTACTGCAAGAAACAGCAGAAGAGGAAAAAGAAAGAAAAGATAAAGAGAAGGAAATTAAGAGGGCGGTCTCTTAATTTTAATAAGGGGTATGGCCCCTTATTTTTGAATCAATTCGATCTTGTAACCATCCGGGTCTTGCACAAAAGCGATCAGAGTATTGCCACCTTTAACAGGGCCAGCTTCTCTGGTGATTTGTCCACCAGCAACTCGAATATTCTCGCAAGTCTTGTAAATGTCTCTGACGCCTATAGCGATATGACCGTAGGCAGTGCCCATTTCATAACTATCAACGCCATGGTTATAGGTTAGTTCAATCTCTGCCTGTCCAGAGATGTTGCCTTGTTCGTAGCCTACGAACGCTAGTGAGTAATCCTGACCAGGGCGCTCCGTTGTTCTTAATAGATTCATGCCCATGACTTCGGTATAGAACTTAATAGATCTCTCTAAGTTACCAACTCGTAGCATCGTATGTAATAGTTGCATCTGATTTCCTTTTTATTGCTGCTTAATAGCTTTACTGAGTTTGCTTTATGGCCAGACTAATCTAGGCGCATGGCCTGTTTCTATCCAAACAAATGCATTTTGCTGGAATTGCCTGCCTAAAGCTTCTGCTTCATCCATAGTTATTCCAAGAATGAAATAGCTTTCTTCCTTCCAAGCGCCCTTCGGATCTGAACCTGCTGCTGGGAGAAAGGGGAGTTTCATCTCATTGAGTGAAAACTTCAAATCTTCCATCGCAATATGGTTTTCATCATGGCCATGTTTTATTCCTTTTGGATTACAGGCTGTTATCAATGCGGCTGTTTCAACTGCCTCATCAACCAATAGCTTCTCTAAACCCTGGTTCATCTCACCAATCCTAAAAGCTATTGGAGGGGGGATCAAAACCTCATATTTCGCATTTTGGTAGATATCTGAAAACTCCAGATATATCTTATTTAACATAATAATGATTATGCGACATTATTGTTTAGGAGAGTAAGGCTTTCCATAAAGCTTGAGCCAACGAGATTTAAGCCCATCAGCTATCTCAGTCTGGTTATTAGCCAAAGCGAAATCAATCACTGATAAATTCAACTGATTCGTATTGGAAATATTGGCACCACGATCAATGAGTAACTTCACAATCTGAATATGCCCACCTCGGGCCGCCATCATTAAGGCTGTTGTTCCGTTGGGACTCTCAGGATCTACGTAGGCACCGTTATCCAATAAGAATCGAACGATCTCTAAATGACCATTGGTAGACGCGTAATGAAGCGCGGACCAGCCTGGATGATTGACTTCAACTGAACGTTGAGTGACCAAGTAAGTCACCAAATCGTACGAACCGTTGTAAGCAGCCATCATTAAAGGTGTTTCACCAGCTAAATTAGGACGCTCAAGGTCAATGGATGGTGAATTTATCAACAATTTGGCTACATCTGTAGATTTCTCAGAAATTGCCAGCGCTAGAGCTGAATTGCCTCTGTTATCTGACACATTAGGGCTCATACCACTATCCAAAGCCTTTTTAACGCCACGAGCATTGTTTAGCTTAACGTCTCTAATGAAATCATCCATTAAATATTGCTGATCTTGGCTTATCTGAGCAGAAACCAAACTTGATGATGATAAGGTAAAAATAAAAGCAATAAATACGCTTAAAAAACATCTATTTAGGGTTGTTATATACATTAATTTCTAGGTGAGTGGAAATGTTAATTAGGTGCTTTAAATAAGGTTTTGAAGTTCTCAGTGGTGTGTTTTGCAACAGTTTCAACAGGCACCCCCTTCAAATCAGCAATAAATTGACCCACATGGGCAACCCAAGCTGGTTCATTGGTTTTCCCTCTATTTGGGATGGGTGCAAGAAATGGAGAATCAGTTTCAATCAGCATTCTCTCTAAGGGCACTTGTTGACAAGTGGCTTGCAAATCTTTGGCACTTTTAAAGGTCACTATGCCGGAGAATGAGATATAAAAACCTAAATCCATAGCGGCTTGAGCAACCTCCCAGCTTTCAGTAAAGCAATGCATGACCCCTGCTACTTTGCTGGCACCCTCTTCCTTCATGATCTTAATCGTATCTTCAGATGCTGAGCGGGTATGAATGATCAAGGGCTTATTTGCTCTAATTGCCGCTCGAATATGGGTTCTAAAACGATCTCTTTGCCATTCCATATCGGCATAAGTCTTATCGCCCATGCGGTAATAATCCAGGCCTGTTTCACCAATAGCCAGGACCTTGGGATGTTTAGCTAACTCTACCAACTGATCCTCTGTGGGCTCAGGTGTATCTTCATAATCAGGATGAGTTCCAACCGTGGCAAATAAATTGTCATGGGCCTGCGCTAAAGCCAAAACATTTGGAAAGTCTGGCATATCCACGGAGATGCACATCGCATGCATCACCTTAGCTGCTTTCATGCGCTCCAATAATTCTGGAACCTTATCGGCATATTCAGGGAAATCTAAATGGCAGTGTGAATCAACGAACATTAAAACTTAACCCCTTCATTAATCTTTATATAGCTCTTGATAGCGTATCAATAAAGCCTCAATCTGAACCCTGTTCGCCAGAGCATGAAGTTCATGCCTGCGTGCATCTAGGAGGGTTCGCCAGAAACCAGCCACTTTATTGGGTCTTGCCAACTTAGCGCACTTTTCAATATCAATCTGCCTAGATGGGTAATAACGTATTTGCCCCGATTGTTGTTGACTAAGCAAATCAAAAATCCAGCGCTCTAGGGTAATCAACAAATCAGGCATCGGTGCTTTATAAATTTGCTCAGCAGCGGTCAACCAATTGACCTGACCCGCTTGAGCGAGCGCACCTAGCAAAAAATCTGTTGCCTGAGAGGTATCTTCCCTATCATCCACCCCCAATAACTGAGCTAAAGAATCCATCACAGATCCACCTGACTCGCTTAAGGCTTTATCAATATCAGCTGATGATTTCTTAGCACCAGCAAGCTGAACCTGATTAGACAACCAAGCAAGCGCCTGTTCTTTATGCGGCCTTGGCAAGGCGATCAAACGACAACGAGATCTTATCGTGGGCAAAATACGATCCAAGCGATCACTTAGCAAAATAAATAAGGTGCTAGCCGGGGGCTCCTCTAGCGTTTTAAGTAACGTGTTAGCAGACACAGCCTGGAGTGCTTCAACGGGATTAATCAAGACAACCCTTTGGCGACCTCTGTGCGGGGTTGTATTAATTCCCTCCAAGGCTTCTCTAATTTGTTCCACTTTGATAAATGAACTGGCTTTTTTATCGGCTTTCTCAGAATCGTCATCTGATTTCTTTTTGCCGCGCTTAGGCTTATCTTCTGGGGAATCAGACCCCTCCATATGTTCATGAGGCAGGCTACTCACCATCGTTTCAGGCACGATGCCCAAGAAATCAGGATGGTTACCTGTATCAAACCAATGACAAGCTTCACAGGAGCAGCAAGGTTTCTGATGCTCAGTGGATTCACAAATCAAGGCCTTAGCTAAATACAGCGCAAATTCCATCTTCCCAATGCCTGTTTGGCCATGCAACAACACTGCATGAGGCATATTGTTTAAGCTAAGCTCAGACCAAGACTGCTCAAACCAAGGGAATAAAGAACTCTTCATAGGTTTAGATTATATCGATGATTATAGTTAAAATTAATGATAAAAATATCAAATATAATCAGATAGATATAGATATTTCTTGAAGTAAATTCCAGATTTGTTCTTTTGTTTGGCTGGCATCTATTAATCTAAATCGACCTGGATCATC
>ERZ1034365.1626-NODE-1626-length-11140-cov-3.249390_pt1 | contig 11140 bp, 10 predicted proteins | sample MGYA00520615_ERZ1034365 | MGnify/ENA primary metagenome ERZ1034365 (study PRJEB33736, sample SAMEA104284505) | Azolla filiculoides | biome: Urban; feature: Water surface; material: Ditch water | place: Netherlands | collected 2015-10-28 | depth 0-0.1 m ... | reverse complement strand
CGCTGGTCAAGCGTTCCGGCGCGACGCCGCAATAAGACGCCCGGCATCACGATGCAATTGTTCCGAATCGACCAGGCCACGGGATATTTTCCTTTCCAGGCCTGTCGCGCAGACCGTCGTTTCTCTTACGGGGTGTACGTGCCGCCCGGTTACACCCGCGAGGGCGCAGCGGCTTTCAGGATTCTGGTGGCGGTGCACGGCTCGGAGCGGGCGCCCGAGGTGGTGCGCGAGCTTTTTGCCGAGTTCGCGCAGGAGGCCCGGTGCATCGTGCTGGTGCCACTGTTTCCGGTGGCGGTCACCGACGATGAAGAAGTCCACAACTACATCTTCCTGAAGTACCGCGACATCCGGTTTGACCGCGTGCTGCTGGCGATGGTTGACGAGGTTGCCGAGAGATTCTGCGTGCCGGCCGGCAAGCTGTGGCTGGCCGGCTTCTCGGGTGGCGGCCAGTTCGCGCACCGCTTCATGTACCTCCACGCCTCGCGGCTCGCTGCGGTCTCTGTCGGGGCCCCGGGCATCGTGAACACGCTGGACGAAGCATGCGACTGGTTTGTTGGCGTGCGCGACGTCCAGTCGCAGTTTGGCCAGCCGGTGGACCGGGACGGCCGGCAGGGCCTGCCTGTGCAGGTCGTCGTGGGTGGGCCCGACGTGGACTCGGACATTGTGGCGGCGCCACCGAATGTGCTTTACAGGCCCGGTGTGAACGACGCCGGTGCGACGCGCGTGGAGCGTGCGCGTTTCCTGCACCAGTTGCTGCGGCAGGCGGGCGTTGATGCCTCGCTGGATGTGGTGCCAGGCGCAGCCCACGCTGCGGCCCATGTGCAGCTTGCAGTGAATGCTTTTTTTCGCAGGCTTGCGCCGGACGCACGCAGGCCCGTGGTGGACCCGCTGGCGCAGGGCTGAACCAGGTGGGCGCCCGCTTCAGCGGATGGTTCAGTCCCAGGATGGGTGATTTTAAAAAGATAGCAAACTAGCGCCATTCGACGATGGGCCACCTGATCAGACGGCTGCCCGCACAGGATGGCAGCAACGGGTTGCTGGGTATCCTCCTCCCGTCGCTCAACCCCGCAACCACCCCTCCCGCTGCTCCCGCAGAAACGGCCGTTCCATCTGCCCCGCCAGCGACTCAATGTCTCGTGCAGAAACCCCCGCGTGCGCAAAGTGCTCCCGCCAGCCGGCCACGACCGCGCAAACCGTCTTGACTTGCTCGGCGGCCTCCGCTTTCTTCAGGCCAAACTGGGCACATTCCGACAGCGCATTCTCCAGCGTCGAGTCCGCCGCATCCGTGCCGACGCGCATCTGCTGGTAGCCCAGGGCCTGGCCCGAGGGCCGCACGTCGTAGGCGGGTGAGAGCACGTATTCGCCGCTGTCGGTCAACAGCAGCGCATGGTTTTTCTCGTGGTCATCGGTGTTGTCGATCAGGATGTTGAACACCATGCGCCGGAACAGTTCACTCATGTGCGAAAGGTGCAGGCCGCCATCCGTGACGCCGCGCCGGCGCAGCCACTGCGCCAGTTCGGGGTAGCCCCGCCCGTCGCCAGCCGCTTTGAGGACCACGTTGGCCGACAGCGCGTGCCGTCGCAGGCCGCCTTCACGGTCAAAACGCCGCACGGCCACCGCATGGCCGTGGTGCACCTTCACTGGCAGCGTGGGGGCGACGCGGATGCCGGCCTGCGCCGCCAGTGTCATGGTGGCGTGTTCGACCAGGGGCAGGTCGATGGGTTCGCCGGGCTCGTTGAACTTCAGAATCCACGGGTGGCCGTCCAGGTTCAGCAAGGCCTTGGGGCGCGCGCCTCCCAGCGTAGCGCCGGGGGCGATCAGGCGGTGTTTTTGCGGCGCGACAGGTTCGCCGGCCATGATTTGCCGTACGAGTTCTTCGATTTCCTGGGCATCGGCGAGTTGCGGCAGCGGGCCCGTGCCTCGGGCCAGGTACACATCGGGCGACACGGAAACGCCCAGGGCACCGAAGCGTTCATCACCGGCGTAGATCAGGAAATCCAGCACCGAAAGACGGGGTGGCTTGTCCAGGAAGCGGATGACGCGTTCACCCCAGCGGTCCGGGCGCGCGTCGTCCACCGCGCCCGCGGCCGTTTCTTTCTCGACGGGGAAGAACTCGCGCCGGTCCAGGGGCAGATCTTCGCTGAGCGGGAACCCCGATTGAAGCCAGGCCTCCCCGTAGCGGAGCGACACTCCTTTGGTCTGGCGCGCCATCCGAAGCTCGCCGATCGGGACCGGGGTGCCAGGATGGCCGAGCCACCAGAGGTACAGCGCGTCGCCGGGCTGGTAGGTGCTGAGGTCGAACGGGGTCATGGGGGGGGGCCTTCATCCGGGCCGTTCTGCCCGCGCTTGGCGGCCTGCGCCGCCGTGTAGGGCGCCGGTCGTTTGCGCACGGCCCGCGCCTTGGCCACGCGCACGGCATCTTCCAGCGCGCCCTGGTCATGCTCCGGTGCGGCCAGGTCGGGCAGGGCGGACGCCCGGCCCATCAACCACACCGCTGTGGCATAGACCCCCATCGAGACGCTCGGGTCGCCCTTCTCCATCCGCGCCAGCGTGGGTTCGGACACGCCGATGCGCTGCGCCCAGGCCTTCAGAGGCTCGCGCCGGCGTTTGCGGGCAATGGCCAGGTTTTCGCCCAGCTCGCGCAGGTGCGCGAGGACGGCGGAGGGCATCAGGTCGAGGGCGTTGGATCGTTTTGGCACGATATATATTTTAGTTCAATAAATAAAAAACAACTATTTATGTTGTTTGAAGGCTTAGACGCCGTATCCGTTTCGGGAGCCGTCGTAAACTGGGTCCATGGCGACATTCAGTGCGGATGAGTTGGATTGGCTGGTCTCGACGCTGGCGCAGGCGGCGGCCGAAGAGATCATGCCGCGCTTCGGTCGCTTGGCCGTATCGCAGGTGCGCATCAAGACTTCATCGTTTGACATCGTCACGGACGCAGATGAAGCCTGTGAGCGGGCCATCGCGCGCCAGCTGCGCGCGCGGTTTCCCGGCGCCGTCGTGATCGGCGAGGAAGCGGCAGGCCGGGACCCCGGCCTGCTCGACGCGCTGGAGTCGGCCGACCTCGCCTTCCTGATCGACCCGCTCGATGGAACCCGCAACTTCGCATCCGGCCTGCCGCTCTTCGGGGTGATGGCGGCCGCCGTCGTGCGGGGTGAAGTGGTGGCCGGCGTCATCCTCGATCCGGTCAGCGGCACGACGGCCCTGGCGCGCGCGCAGGAGGGTGCGTGGATGCAGGACCGGTCCGGCGCGCGGGTGCGCATGCACGTGGCGGACCCGGTTCCGGTTGCGGAGATGGAAGGCATCGCGGGAACGAACTTTCTGCCCCCGCCCTTGAAAATGCAGGTCAACGCGAACCTCTCGCGCCTTCGGATGACGAACTGGTTCCGGTGCGCCGCGCATGAATATCGCCTTGCAGCCGCCGGGCACTGCCACATCCTGTTCTACAACCGGCTGATGCCCTGGGACCATGCGGCCGGCTGGCTGCTGCATCGCGAGGCCGGTGGCTACAGCGCGCATTTCGATGGCAGCCCCTATGCACCGAGCCACACGTCAGGGGGCCTGTTGTACGCGCCGGACCGGCTGGCCTGGGAGGTGGTGCACGCGGCCTTGTTCACCTGAGTGCAGCACCGCGCGCGCCCGAGCCTCCCACGCACGGCTTCTTCCTGGGCTGGGTCGTTTCTGGCCTGAAGCCGCCATCCCCCAATCTCCAAACTACGCTGACCCGGCCACAATCGCCCCATGACCCCCACCCACTTCACCCCTGTCCCCCTCGACAAGTCCTACCGCCTCATGAACCACGGCCCCACGGTGCTGGTCTCGGCGCAGCACGGTGGGCGCACCGACGTCATGGCCGCGGCCTGGGCCTGTGTGCTCGACTACGGGCAGGCGCCCAAGGTGACGGTGGTGCTGGACAAGGCCACGTACACGCGCGAGCTGATCGAGGCCAGCGGCCGCTTTGCCCTGCAACTGCCGACCCGGGCCATGGTCCCCCTGACGGTCGGCGTGGGCACGGACAGCGCGCGCACCGTGCCCGACAAGCTGGCCCGCCACGGCGTGAAGACCTTCACGGCGCCAGGTTGTGAGCTGCCGCTGGTCGAGGGCTGCGTGGGCTGGCTGGCTTGCCGGCTGGTGCCTGAGCCGCACAACCAGCAGGCCTACGACCTGTTCATTGGCGAGGTGGTCGGGGCCTGGGCCGATGACCGGGTGTTCCGTGACGGGCGCTGGCACTTCGAGGCCGCGCCCGATGCCCTGCGCACGATCCACCACGTGGCCGGCGGGCAGTTTCTGGTGACGGGCGCGCCGGTACAGGGCTGAAGCACACAGGTGGGGGGGGGGCGTCAAACTTCGTCCGGGGCAGGGTCTTTCATCTGAATTAATAGCAATAAATGACCCCTCTATGCTGGGTACGTTGCTTTTCAAGGGGGGGAAATAGACGCTGAACGAACCACAGGCGGGCGTGGTCATCGCAGGTCCCGGCTGCTCCCCGCCTGGACGCTCCTTGGGATGTCATGGCCGTTCAGGCCCGGTATCGGGGGAGGCGCGCAGGCGTTTTGGTGAGGGGCGCAGGACGGGGTGTCTGCCCGTCTTTTCGCCGCCCGGGTCGCACCACGTCCCTGTCGAGCCGCCTGGTCGCCATTAGACTTCAGGGACTCACCTTGAGGTTTCACCACCATGCGCACAGCCTCCTGCCCCAAACGTCCCACTTCGTCCGGTACGGCACCTCCGCGTTGGTGGCCAGCCAACTGGGTTGCCTGTGCCGTATGTTGCCTGGGTGTCGGTTGGCCCGCCTTGGCCCAGGACGTGGCCACCCGGGAAGACTTCCGCAGGTGGTACGTGGAAGCCGGTGTGGCCAGGGGCGGCACGTGGACCGCCAGTCTGGGCCTCAACCTGCCCTGGACCTTCGAGCGAGCGCTGTTTGACGGTCAACTCACGGGCCACTGGGATGCCTACATCAGCCAGTGGAGTGCCCGCAATGCGACGCCGGCCGGCGTGCGCGAAGCCTGGACGCAGCTCGCCCTGGTGCCGACGCTGCGCTTCCGTTTCGACCAGGGGCGTTCACCCTGGTTCATTGAAGGTGGCATCGGCCTGTCGGTCCTGGATTCCCGTTACCAGACCCGTCGCAAGACTTTCAGCACGCAGTTCAATTTTGCGGACCACCAGGCGCTGGGGTGGAGTTTTGGCGAGCGGCGGCAGCACGAAGTCCTGCTGATCTTGCGCCATGCTTCCAATGCGGGCATCAAGAAGCCGAACCCGGGCGAAAACTTCCTGCAGGTGCGGTACAGCAAGGTTTTTTGACCTTCAGGATGTCCTGGGCGCTCCCGGGCGCATGGGGATGGCGGGCGCGCCAGCCCAAGTCCGCAAAGCGCAGGTCCTGATACCACAGCGCACCGCCGATGGTCAGCGTCCCGATGTCCATGTGGCCGGCCAACGGCAACGGCGACGGTGCGGCATCCAGAATGCCACCCCCCAACGACTGCAAGGGGAGTGTGGACCAACGGACACGGCCGGCCACGGGGTGATGCGGTCGTTCAGTCCCAGCGCCTTGCCCGCGACCAGGCATTCGCGAACACAGGGGGATAAAGGGGAAAAAAGGATTTGCATGGTGTGAGCCGGCTCCGTCGCGGGAGGGCCGCGGTGTGGCGGCTGGCCAGCTATTCAGCCTTGTGTGCGTGCCAGCCAGTTCAGCACGGCTTTGAACAACTGGTCCGGTTCAATCGGCTTGGGCAGGTGGTCGTTCATGCCGGCTTCCAGGCAGATGCGGCGGTCTTCATCAAATGCGTTGGCGGTCATGGCCAGAATCGGCGTGCGGGCGTAGCCAGGCAGGGTGCGGATGATCCGGGTCGCATCCACGCCGTTGAGCTGGGGCATCTGCATGTCCATCAGGATCAAGGCGTACCAGGTCCGGCCGGCCATTTCCACGGCCTGGACGCCATCTTCAGCCAGATCTACCCGCAGGCCGACGCCTTCCAGCAACTCCCGGGCCAATTCCTGGTTGAGAGGTTCGTCCTCGACCACCAGAATGCGTGCGCCGCGAAACCGTGCCCGCAAGCGGTCTTCGGCCAATGGCGCCGCGGGCGTCATGGCCGGGGCGGAGCGTGCGCCGTCGATCACCCTGGCGATCCTGGCAGTGAACCAGAACGTGCTGCCTTGCCCCGGCGCACTTTCGACACCGACCCGGCCCCCCATCGTCTCTGCCAGCCGCCGGCTGATGGCCAGACCCAGTCCAGTCCCGCCGTACTTGCGGGTCATGGAGCCATCGGCCTGTTCGAAGGCCGTGAACAGACGTTTCTGGTCTTCAGGCGCAATGCCGATGCCCGTGTCCTGGATTTCAAATCGCAGCAGCAGGTCGCACGGTGTTTCCTCCATCACACCGGCCCGCACGGTGACGCCACCCTGCCGGGTGAACTTGACCGCATTGCCCACCAGGTTGAGCAGGATCTGGCCCAGCCGCAGCGGGTCCCCCCGCAAGGGCTGCGCAGCGATGGCAGGGGGGACCTCCAGGTGCAGCATCAGGCCCTTCTCCATGGCCCTCTGCCCGATGAGGCCCGTGAGCTGGTCCATCACCCCCTGGAGCTTGAAGGGGGTCTGCTCCAGTGTCAGTCGATCGGCTTCGATCTTGGAGATGTCGAGCACGTCGTTGACGATGGCCAGCAAATGCCTGGAAGCCTGGACCACTTTGGCGAGCTGGTCGCGCTGCTTCGGCTCCACGAGCTTGCGCAGCACCAGCTCGGTCATGCCCATGATGGCGTTCAGTGGCGTGCGCAATTCATGGCTCATGTTGGCCAGGAAGGTGGTTTTGGCGCGGTTGGCAGCCTCGGCCGCCTCTTTGGCCACCATGAGGGCCTGCGTACGCTCTTCCACCATGGCTTCCAGCTGGTCACGGTGTTGCAGGAGTTCGGCTTCGGCGCGCTTGCGTTGCGCGATGTCGCGGGTGACGCCGTGCAGCTCGATATGGCCCGTTTCCGGGTTCCGGACAAAGTGGCTGTTGATCTCGGTCCAGACCGTGGCGCCGTCCTTGCACACTTGCTCGATCTCGTCCGTGAAGAAGTGCTCGGAGTCGATGGTTCCTGCTGCGAAATCCTGGCGCCGTTTCAGCATCTGGTCGACCAGATGATCGCGCGCGGTCGCCGCGATGGCCTGGTCGGCCTGTGCCCTCATCACTTCCTCGGCGGTGAATCCCCTGAGCCTTTGAACCGAAGGACTGACATAGTTGTAAAGCCGGGTATCAGTATCGAGCGACCAGACGTTGTCCTTCATGTTTTCCGTGAGCAGCTGCTGGCGCTCCTGGCTTTTGCGCAGCGCGGCCTCCACGCGTTGCCGTTCGGCAAGGTCTTTCTCCAGTTTGTCCTGCGCCACGCGGTAGTCGTATTCAATGCGCTGCGCGTTCATGCTGATCAGTGCCAGGGCCAGGAACTGCGCCAGCAGGATCTGGGTCATCAGGAAGAAGCCCTGAAATCCATCATTCACCGTGACGGACATGTGCTGCAGCTGAAGATCGCCGCTATTGACCACCCGGAAAAGGGAAAAAATGCCGCCCGCACTCAGCCAGATGGCCAGCATCACATCGCTGGAGCCAAAGTAGGCGGGGCGCTGGCGCAGTGTGAGCCGGACGGTGGCCAGGCAGATCAGCCCCACATAGAGCGAGTACACCGTGATGCGGAGGTGCAGGTGCAGGGGATCCATGCTGGAATAGGCCATCAGGGCCACAAATGACGCCATGATGGCGACATCCCGTCCCACGGGGGCGGCGTTGCCTCGATAGACCAGCATCCCCCGGTGAATACTGAGAAACCCGGCGACCATCAGGCTGTTGGACGCCACCAGATTCAGCCAGGAGGGCGGCGATGAACGCAGCGCAAAAAGCACCAGGCCCATGGCGCCTGCGATGGTGCCGGCGGTCCAGTAACCAAATCCCGGGTAGGTCTTGCGGGTCCAGTACGTCACAGCCAACGCGATGGACGCACCGGTCGACAGGAGCAAGGCGGTGATGAAGAGGGTTTTGGTATCCATGCAAGCCTGGTATCCGTCAGGGATGGTCCCGCGCGTGGCCCCTCAAGGTGCGGGGCGCTGCGGACGGCGGGCCGTGCTTTCAGCTGCAAGTGTAGGGCGACCAGCGCCGGGCAGGCAACCTGATTCAGGCCTTGCCGGGGCGGTCTGCGTCGCGGCCCCGCGCCGGCAGGCGTTATTTGTAGAAGACCTCGACCTTGCCCTTGAGCTTGATCAGCAGGGGCTGCCCCTTGCGGTCCACGGTCTTGCCGGCTGGCACCTTGACCCAGCCCTCGCTGATGCAGTATTCCTCGACATTGAAACGCTCCTGGCCGTTGAAGCGGATGCCGATGTCATGTGCGAACACTGCGGCAATGTGGTGCGGGCTGCGCGGGTCCACGGAAAGGCGGTCGGGCAGTGCAGGGGCTTGGGTGACTTCGGTCATGGTGTGCTTCTTTGGGATTTCGCTGAAAAAGGGACTATTTTCCGGGATGTGGCGGTCAGTTCACGCCGGCGCCATGCCGTTGCGCTGCTTGATGTCGGCCACCGCGGGCGCCACCAGAAACGCGAGCAGGGCGCGCGCCGCATCCGGCTGTGTGGAGGTGACCGACAGACCGGCCGAGAAGGTGGTGATGATCTGGATTTCCGGCGGCAGGGGGCCCAGCACGTCGATGCCGGGCAGGTTCATCATTTCGCTGAGCTGCTGGAAACCGAGTTCGACCTGGCCATCCGCCACCAGCTGGCCCACCGGCACGCCGGGCGGCGCCTGGACGATGCGGTCCCTGATCTGGTCGGCGATGCCCCAGCGCTCGAACAGTCTGGCCAGCTGCACGCCGCTGGGCCCGGTGGAATAGCTGAGGTGTTTCGCGTTCAGCACGGCCTGTTTGACAGCGGCTTCGGAGCCGATGTCCGGGCGCGGCGCACCGGCGCACACGGCGATGGCCACACCGGACTGCACCACGTCCACCTGGCTGCCGGGCACGATCCGGCCGGCGTCGGTCAGTTGCGCAATGGCGTTGGACGCCAGCGCCACGATGTCGAAGGCCTCACCGGCCAGCACACGTTTGGCGGCATCGACGCCGCCGACGGATTCGACCTGCACCTCCTGCGCGGAGGTTTTCCTGAATTCGGCCACGAGGTCGGCCAGCAACTGGCGGGTGGCCATGGAGGAAATGATGGTGAGGGGGGAGGCCATGCGGGCACCTTTATGTGGGTCGGGTCTGACAAGCGCCCGGGCACGGCGTGCCGGGGCGGAGATGGCGATATTAAAACGCAGGCCGTGCCGGTGGTCGGCGGGGGCGCCCCCTGGGGCCGGCGGGGCAATGCCCATGCCTTACAGTGAGAGCCTTGCCCGGACATTCCCATGCATCAGCCCACATCCTCCACCCGTCCCAGCCTGCAGGTTGCCGTCGTCATGCGCCGCGAGCGTGTCCAGGGGCCGATGAGCCGCTGGCAGACCTGGCGCTGGGTACTGGCCGATGTGGTGCCGCAGCAAGCCGGCTTTGGCGACGCGCCACGCCGCCTGCTGCAGACCGATGAGGAGGAGCGCTGGCTGCATCCGGGCTTCACGGTCGAGCTGTTCAAGGACGATGGCGAGGGCTACATGCTCAACGCCACCACGCCCGCGCCCTGCTGGTTTGTGCTCTGGCGCATGGAGGAAGAAGCCACGCTGGCCGATGCACCCATGGCCCGGCCGGTGATGGTGTCGCTGAGCTACCACGATGCCGGCCGCTGGCTGGACGCGCAGGAAACCGTGGAGCAGGTGCCCGCACCGGCCGATGTGATCGACTGGATGCGTGACTTTGCGCAGGCGCACTACACGCCCGAGCCCAAGCGCCGCCAGCGCCCCGAAAGCTTCAAGGGCCTGCAGGACCGCTTCGGCAACCCGGCGGCCGTGAGCACTGAAAAGAAGTTTGGCGGCGGCAAGGGCGGAGGTGGTGCGTGAGCGACGGGTTTCTCGGTCGCTGGTCGCGGCGCAAGCAGGCGGTGCGCGAAGGTCAGGTGCTGACCGAGCCCGTGCTGGAGGTGGCCCCGCCCGCGCCCACGCTGGTGCCATCGTCCGGTGCCACCCCACAGGTCGCCACTCCAGAGGAAGGGCTTGCCCCGGTCGAGGCGCCGCCTCCCACGCTGGAAGACACCCATGCACTCACGCCCACCTCCGACTTCAAGCCGTTCATGGCGCAGGGCGTCAGCGCTGACGTGCGCAACGCGGCCGTCAAGAAGCTGTTTGCCGATCCGCACTTCAACGTGATGGACCGGCTGGACATCTACATCGACGACTACAGCCAGCCCGATCCGCTGCCCGCTGGCATGCTGCGACAGATGGCCAGCGCCAAGTTTCTGAAGCTGTTTGACGACGAGGAAGAGGCTGCGTTGAATACCCCCACGGCTGGGGATGACGCGGATACCCCGCCCGCGCAGGACGTGGCACAGTCCGGGCTTGTTCCAGAAACGCCAGCATCGTCCGCCGGCGCCCTGACCCCTGGCGTTGCGCCAGATCCCACAGACTCCAAAGATGCCCACCCTGATTTGCGACTGCAACCAGACCATGCCCCTCAACGCGAAAGCGCTGGGCCAGGCACTGCATGAAGACCTGACGCTGCATTCCACGCTGTGCCGACGCGAGGCCGGCGCGTTCCAGCAAGCGATCCAGTCCAGCGACGAGGTGATCGTCGCCTGCACGCAGGAGCAGCGCCTGTTTGCCGAACTCGGCGAGCAGACCGAAGGCGCCGTCTCCGTCATCAAGTTCGTCAACATCCGCGAGACTGGCGGCTGGAGCCGCGATGCGGCGAAAGCCACGCCCAAGATCGCTGCGCTGCTGGCCGCTGCGCACCTGCCCGACCCCGAGCCCGTGCCCACCGTCAGCTACAAGAGCACCGGGCGCGTGCTGGTGATGGGTGCGCTGGATGCCGCCGAGCGCGCCGCCGCGCTCTTGTCCGACGTGCTGGATGTGACGCTCTTCACGCAAGGCCCTGGCAATGCGGGCGGCGCCCAGGCGCGGCGCTTTCCCGTGCTGGGCGGGCGCATCACGCGCTTGAGCGGCTGGCTGGGCGCGTTCGAGCTGCCCTGGGAGGCCAGCACCCCGATCACCCTGGAGCTGTGCACCCGCTGCAACGCCTGCGTGGCCGCCTCCCCGGAGGGCGCCATC
>ERZ1034365.1625-NODE-1625-length-11144-cov-7.156682_pt1 | contig 11144 bp, 9 predicted proteins | sample MGYA00520615_ERZ1034365 | MGnify/ENA primary metagenome ERZ1034365 (study PRJEB33736, sample SAMEA104284505) | Azolla filiculoides | biome: Urban; feature: Water surface; material: Ditch water | place: Netherlands | collected 2015-10-28 | depth 0-0.1 m ... | reverse complement strand
TTCAATACGGTACAGTATGGAAATACTTTGATCAACACCACTTTAGTAGTCAGGTTTATGGAACACAAGAAAAAGCTCATTCACGTCACCAAAATGCCCATCCGCTGGGGCGATATGGATGCCTACGGGCATGTCAACAACACCGTCTATTTCCGTTACATGGAGCAGGCGCGGGTCGAGTGGATCGAGGAGATGAATGTCCCCGTCCGTCCCGGTGGCGCCGGGCCGGTGATCATCAATGCCAGTTGCACCTTCCTGATCCCGATGAATTATCCGGGCATGGTCGAAGTGCGGACCTTTGTCGGCGCCATCGGCCGTTCCAGTTGCCAGACCTATGTCGAAATGCGTATCGAAGGCGATGAACGGATTTTTGCAGAGGGTGCGGCCAAGGTCGTCTGGATGGATACCCAGACCGGAAAATCGGTTCCCTTGCCCGATCACGTGCGGGCAGTGCTCGAAGCAGAGTAAACTCGACGCCCATCGCATCATCAAATCCGAAGAGCATGGGCAAACGCAAAGTCTGGGAAAAACTGCTGTCGAGCGAACGCCTGGGGGCCGGCAAGGCGCCCGGCACGGCGGAACGTACCGCCTTCCAGCAGGATTACGACCGCATCGTCTTTACCTCCGCCTTCCGGCGCATGAAGGACAAGACGCAGGTTTTCCCGCTCTCCAAGAGCGACTATGTGCGCACCCGCCTGACGCACAGCCTTGAGGTCAGCTGCGTCGGCCGCTCGCTGGGTGCCGTGGTCGGCCGCGAAATCATCGCGCGGCACGGTTTGCAGCAGGTCGAATCGGGCGACTTTGGCGCGATTGTCGCGGCCGCCTGCCTGGCCCACGACATCGGCAATCCGCCTTTCGGCCACGCCGGCGAAGACGCCATCCGCGAATGGTTTCGCCATTCCGGTCTGCTTGAACGCCATGACCTGACACCGGCCCAGAAAGCCGATTTCGAGCGCTACGAAGGCAATGCCCAGGGCTTTCGCATCGTCAGCCGCCTGCAAAGCCCGGCCAACCCCGGTGGCCTGCAATTGAGCAGCGCCGTGCTGGCCACTTTCACCAAATACCCGCGCCCGTCACACCTCGAGGCTGAACTCGATGGCAAGAGCGGCAAGAAATTCGGCTTCTTCCAGCAGGACGCCGAAGCCTTCCGCCAGGTCGCGCAATCTACCGGCCTCGTCGAACGCATTCCCGGCACCGCCTGGCGCCGTCATCCCCTGGCTTTCCTGGTTGAAGTCGCCGATGACACCTGCTATCTCATCGTCGATCTCGAAGACGCTGCCCGACTCGGCTATGTCCCCTACAAGGACGCCGAATGCCTGCTCGCCGACCTCGCCGGCAATACCGTCAATGGCGGCCGGCTGGAACGTCTGCACGACCCCAAGGAGCGCCTCGAATACCTGCGCGCCAAGGCCATCGGCTGCCTGCTCGAAAGCGCCGCCGCCGTCTTTCTCGAAAACGAGGACGCCATCCTGAGCGGCCAGTTCGACGACGAACTGCTCGAAAGCTCGCCCATCGCCCATCCCCTGCAAGCCATCCTCAAACTGGCCAAGGAAACGATCTACACCGCCCGCCCGGCGCTGGAGATCGAAACTGCCGGCTTCGAAGTGCTCGGCGCCTTGCTCGGCCTGTTTACCAACGCGGTCGAGGCAGGGGCAGGGCATACCCGCCTGACAACCCGCGAGCGCATGCTGCTCAAGTTGTTGCCGACGCAATTCCTCGGCCACGACGGCGAGCCGGATGCCGATCCGTACATCCGCCTGCTCCAGGTCGCAGACTTTGTGGCCGGCATGACAGACTCTTACGCGGTAGACATGTTCCGCAAGCTCAAAGGCTTCGATCTGCCAACCTGAGTGCGGTTCTTGAATGTCTTTGTGAATTTCTGTAGATTTGATAATTAATGATCAATAGGGGGTCTCATGTTCGGCGGCAAGTACAAGCAGCAAATAGCGCTACTCGAATCCGAATTGGCCGGCGAACAAGCCGTTCACAAGGCGATTGATCGCTCCCTCGCCGTTATCGAATTTACTCCGGACGGCGTCGTGCTCGCTGCCAACGACAATTTCTGCCAGACCATGGGCTATTCGACCGGCGAACTGAATGGCCGGCACCATCGCAGCCTGTGCGATGACGCTTTCAGCAACAGCAAGGAATATGGCGACCTGTGGTCAGGCCTGCGCCGGGGTGAGTTCTCCCGCGGCACCATCAAGCGACTCCACAAGAGCGGCCGCGCCGTCTGGCTGGAGGCCAGCTACAACCCGGTGCTCGATGCCGACGGGCGTATCCTCAAGATTGTCAAACTGGCCAGCGACGTCACTGCACGGGTTGAGGAAGCCTCCCGCATGCAGGCCATCGTTCAGGCCATCGAGCGCTCGATGGCGGTCATCGAATTCGACCTGAACGGAATGGTCCTGCGGGCCAACGATAATTTCCTGCGCGTCATGGGCTTCTCACAGGGTGATGTCGTCGGGCGTCACCACCGCATGTTCTGCCCCGATGCCGTAGTGAACAGCGCCGAGTATGCCAATTTCTGGACGCGTCTTGGCCGTGGGGATTTCGTCTCCGGCCAGTATCTGCGCCTGGACCGGCAGAAACGTGAAGTCTGGCTGGAGGCCAGCTACAACCCAGTCTTCGGGCCGGATGGCATCCCCAGCAAGATCGTCAAGTTTGCCGCCGACATTACCGAGCAGATCAAGCACCATCAGGCCGAAAAGCAAAGCGCCGAACTGGCCTACCAGGTGGCTCTGGAGACCAAGGAAATATCGCAGTCCGGCGAGAAAATCATTCTCGAGACCGTCGACAAGATGCAGAGCATCTCCCGTATCGTCGGCGAGTCGGCTGCCCTGGTCGATACCCTCGGCGAACAGACGGCGAAGATTACCTCCATCGTCAATACCATCCGCGAGATTGCCGACCAGACCAACCTGCTGGCGCTCAATGCAGCCATTGAGGCGGCGCGTGCCGGTGAGTCCGGGCGAGGTTTTGCCGTCGTCGCCGACGAGGTTCGCAAACTGGCCGAGCGAACCGGCAATTCGACCGCTGAAATCGCCAGCATGATCAAGACCATCCAGAGCGAAACCGGTTCTGTAACGGCCAGCATGAACAACGGTATGGCCGAAGTCGGCAAGGGCGTAGACCTGGCCAATAGCGCCGGCGAGGCGATCAAGCAGATGCGTGATGGCGCGACCCGCGTCGTCGATGTCATCCACGATTTTTCCGAAACCGTGACGCGATAGTTTGTTCTGCTTGCTATTTGCCGACTGCTGTATAAAAATACAGTTATCGGCAAATAGCGGAGCAGGCCATGAAACTCACGCCACGTCAGCAGGAAATTCTCGACTTCATCAAAAGCACGCTGGAAGTCCTCGGCGCTCCGCCGACGCGCATGGAAATCTCCAGCGCCTTCGGCTTTGCCTCACCCAATGCGGCCGAAGATCACCTCAAGGCGCTCGCCAAGAAGGGTGCCATCGTCCTTGAACCGGGTTCGGCGCGCGGTATTCGGCTTGTCGAGCAACTCGGCCTGCCACTGATTGGCAGCGTCGCCGCCGGTTCGCCCATCCTCGCCATCGAAAACGTCCAGGGTCGCTACGCCTTCGATGCCAGCATGTTTTCGCCCAAGGCCGACTTCCTGCTCAAGGTGCGCGGCCTGTCGATGATCGATATCGGCATGTTCGATGGCGACCTGCTGGCTGTGCACAAGACCAATCAGGCGCGTGACGGCCAGATCGTCGTCGCCCGGATCGACGAAGAGGTCACCGTCAAGCGGCTGGAACGGGCCAATGGCCAGATCAGGCTGATCGCCGAGAACCCGGATTTCCAGCCGATCATCGTCAATCCGGAAGAGGTCGAGTTTGCCATTGAAGGCATCGCCGTCGGCCTCATCCGCGGAGCGGTTTCCAAACTCTCATGAACCCCCAGCCGTTGCCGCTTGCCCTGGCTGATGTGCTGGCCCGAGGCGATGTCTGGCGCGGCGATACGCTGGCCTCGCTGGCACAAGAGACGATTCCCAGCGGCCATCCCGAACTCGATGCCGAATTGCCGGGCGGTGGCTGGCCCCGCGGCAGCCTGACGGAAATCCTGGTCGACCGGAGCGGGGTCGGTGAAATGAGCCTGCTCTTGCCGGCACTCGCCCGCCTGTCAGCCGAAGGCGGCTGGCTGGCGCTGGTCGCACCGCCCTGTCTGCCGCATGCCCCGGCCTGGGCAGCAGCCGGGCTGGCGCTCGAACGGCTGGTCATCATCAAGGCCAGCCGGCGCATAGGCTGGTGTGTTGAACAATTGCTCACCTGTGGCGGCTTTGCCGGCGTCTTGGCCTGGCCGGAAGCCAGCATCGATGCCCGTGCCCTGCGTCGCCTGCAGGTCGCAGCCGAAGGGCGTTCGGCTTTTACCTGTTTGTGGCGGCCGACAGAGGCTGGCGGGTCGCCTTCACCGGCTCCCTTGCGCCTTGCCCTGGCGGCTGGCGACAGCAGCTTGTCTGTACGCATCATCAAGCGGCGTGGCCGGCCGGTTTCCCGGCTGCTCGCCTTGTCCGTTTCGCGTCCTCTTTCCGGGAGAAATTCACGTGCTGTGGCTGGCCCTGAACTTTCCCTTGTTGCCGCTCGAGGCCTTGCCGCTGCGGCGCTCGCCTAGCGCGGTTGTCGCTCGCGGGCGGGTCCGGGTGGGGGATGCCGCAGCGGTCGCCGCAGGTGTTTGTCCCGGCCAGAAATTGTCGACGGCACTCGGCCTGTCGCCCGGACTGAACATTTTTGAACCCAGCGCGGCGCGGGAAAGACAAGCTCTGGAAAACCTGGCCTGCTGGGCCGGGCGCTTCACGCCGACCATCGCGCTGGTTTCGGCCGATACCTTGTTGCTTGAAATTGGTGGCTGCCTGCGTCTGTTCGGTGGCGTCGAGGCTATCCTTGCGGCCGCCCTGGCGGGCTGCGTCGAGCAGTCCTATTCAACCCGCTGGGCGGTTGCGCCGACGCCGCTCGGGGCCTGCTGGCTGGCCTGGCAGGGGGGCGGTGCGAGCTACACGGAGCTGGCCCTCATGCAGTCTGCCCTGGTTGATTTGCCTTGCGCTGCACCCGGCTGGCCGGAGGATGTGCTCAAACGTCTGGAATCGTTCGGCCTCAAGCATTTGGGCGATCTGCGTCGTTTACCCGGAGCCGGTTTGCGGCGACGAATCGGCAACGGGCCGGTTGACGAGATGCTGCGGGCCTGGGGGGAACTGGCCGATCCGCAGAAAATATTTGTCTTTCCCGAGCAATTCGCCATCGATATCGCCTTGCCGGCGCGTGTTGAACACGCCGAAGCTCTGGTTTTTGCCGGGCAGCGCCTGTTCGCAGCATTAGCCGGATGGCTGCACGGTCGTCAATTGCTGGTCCGTTGCTGTACGCTGGAACTGCGGCACGATGACGCCCCGCCGACGCGACTGATACTCAGTTTTGCCGAACCGGCAGCCGACGAGGAACGTTTCGTCCGCCTGCTGCGTGAGCACCTGGCTCGCTTGCAACTGAAGTCACCGGTCGAGGCACTAGGTCTGCAGGCAGATGAACTGGTCGAAAAGCCGGGTGCCAGCGTCCATCTGTTCGAGCAGGCGACAGCCGGGGAGGGCGCGCTCGCCTGCCTGGAGCGTCTGCATGCCCGGCTGGGTGAAGGGGCGGTGCAGGTGCTTGGGGCCTTCGACGATTATCGACCGGAGTGCGCGACGCGCCCCTGCGCTGTCGATGCCAGCCAGGGGTATGTACGCCGGCCGACACATGCCGCGCAAAAATCTGCAGCAATCGATGGCACAGGGCAATCCTTTGCACCATGCGGCAATCGATCGCGCCCGCTGTGGCTATTGCCGACACCGCAGGCCCTGGCTGAGCGAGCCGGCAATCCGCAATGGCATGGCCCGCTCAAGCTGCTGTCACGGGCCGAACGACTGGAAAGTGGCTGGTGGGATGAAGGTGAGGGTGGCATGACCGGCGATGTGCGCCGCGATTATTTCGTCGCCCGTAACCCCCTCGGCCAGTGGGCATGGATTTTCAGGAATGCCGAAGGCTGGTTCCTGCACGGGCTTTTCGCCTGATCAGTCGTCGCTAAAACCCATGGCACTCCCTGATTACGCCGAGTTGCATTGCCTCTCCAATTTCAGTTTCCTGCGCGGTGCCTCGCATCCGGGTGAACTGGTCGAACGGGCGGCTGAACAAGGCTATCGAGCGCTGGCGCTGACCGATGAATGCTCGCTGGCCGGTATCGTGCGGGCGCATCAGGCGGCCAGGGAGGCGGGGCTGAAACTGATCGTCGGCAGCGAAATGACGAGCATCGATGGCCTGAAACTGGTTTTCCTGGCCAGGAACCGCGAGGGCTACGGCAATCTGTCGGCGCTCATCACGCTGGCCAGGCGGCGCGCCGAGAAGGGGGCTTACGCGCTGCAACGGCATGACCTGAATATCGTTTCGCCGAATGGCGCAGTGCCCGATTGCCTGGTGCTCTGGGTGCCGGGCACGGCACCATCGGTCGCGGATGGGCGCTGGCTGGCCGAGCGTTTTCCCGGCCGGCTATGGATAGCCGTCGAACTGCATGCCGGGCCGGACGATGCCAGCCGGCTAGCCGAGTTGCAGTCCTTGGGCGAGGCTTGCGGCCTGCCGCTGGTAGCGACGGGCGATGTGCATATGCACATCAAGGCCCGCCGTCCGGTGCAGGACGTGCTGACTGCACTGCGCCTGAAAACGACGGTTTTCGACGCCGGTTACGCCCTCTATCCCAACGCCGAGCGGCATCTGCGGACGCGCCTGCGCCTGTCGCGTCTCTATCCGCCGGAGCTGCTGGCGGAAACAGGCAATATCGCCGGGCAGTGCACTTTCTCGCTCGATGAACTGCGCTACGAATATCCGGAAGAAATCGTGCCGTCCGGCCACACGCCAAGTTCCTGGCTGCGCCACGAAACGGAACAGGGCTTGCTGCGCCGTTATCCGCAACGGATTCCGGACGACGTACGGCAGCGCATCGAGCATGAACTGGCCCTCATCGCCGAACTCAACTACGAGCCGTATTTCCTTACGGTCTACGACATCGTCTGCCATGCGCGCAGCGTCGAGATCCTGTGCCAGGGGCGAGGCTCGGCAGCCAATTCGATTGTCTGCTTCGCGCTCGGTATTACCGAGGTCAGCCCGGAGCGTTCGGGCATGCTGTTCGAGCGCTTCATTTCAAAAGAGCGCGGCGAGCCGCCGGATATTGATGTCGATTTCGAGCACGAACGGCGTCCCGAGGTCATTGCCTACATTTACAAAAAATACGGGCGCGAACGGACGGCCCTGGCCGCCGCCCTGATCACCTACCGGACCAAGGGTGCGCTGCGCGATGCGGGCAGGGTACTCGGCTTTGAAAGCGCCCGCATCGATGCCCTGACCGCCTCGCTGGCCTGGTGGGACAAGCGCGAGCAATTGCCTGAACGGTTTGCCGAACAGGGGCTGGACCCGACCTCGCCGCGGGTTGAGAAATGGCTGTGGATTGCCGCTCAGTTGCGCGGTTTTCCCCGTCACCTGACCCAGCACGTGGGCGGCTTCGTCATGTCGCGCGGGCCGCTGGCGCGCCTGGTGCCTGTCGAAAACACGGCAATGCCCGAGCGCACGGTGATCCAGTGGGACAAGGACGATCTCGATGCGGTCGGCCTGATGAAGGTCGATATTCTGGCGCTCGGCATGCTCTCGGCCATCCGCCGCATGCTGGCCGTGTTGAGCGAAACAAGCGGCAGGGTCTGGCGGATGGCCGACATCCCGCCGGAAGACCCGGCCACCTATGAGATGCTCTGCCACGCCGACAGCATGGGCGTTTTTCAGGTCGAATCACGCGCCCAGATGGCCATGCTGCCGCGCCTCAGGCCGCGGTGCTATTACGATCTCGTCGTCGAAGTGGCGCTCGTCCGGCCGGGACCTATCCAGGGAGACATGGTTCATCCCTATCTCAAGCGCCGGCAGGGCAGGGAGCCCATCGAGAAAATCTCGCCGGCCGTCGATAAGGTGCTCGAACGGACCTGTGGCGTGCCGATCTTTCAGGAGCAGGTCATGCAACTGGCCGTCGTTGCCGCCAATTTCACCCCTGGCCAGGCCGACCAGCTGCGGCGGGCGATGGCCGCCTGGAAACGCAAGGGCGGCCTTGAACCCTTCGAGCAGAAGCTGCTCGCCGGCATGGCCGCCAACAAGCTGCCGGAAAGCTTCGCCCGGCGCATCATCGCGCAAATCCAGGGCTTTGGTGAATACGGCTTTCCCGAATCGCACGCGGCAAGTTTTGCCCTGCTGGTCTATGTTTCGGCCTGGCTCAAGCGCCACCACCCGGCGGTTTTCCTGTGCGCTCTGCTCAACAGCCAGCCTATGGGTTTTTACTCGCCATCAATGCTGATCCAGGATGCACAACGCCACGGCGTCAGCGTCCTGCCGCCGGATGTCACGACCAGCGACTGGGATAGCCGCATTGATGCGGCGGGAGCGGTCCGCCTCGGTTTGCGCGAGATCAGCGGCTTTTCCAAAGCGGTGGCAGCGCGCATTGCCATGGTCGACCGAAAAACCGACCCATTCCTTAATATTGCCGATCTGGCTGCCCGCGCCGCGCTTCAGCGCCGTGACCTTGATCAGCTCGCCGCCGCCGATGCCCTGAATAGCCTGTCCGGCCACCGCCGGCAGGCCGCCTGGGCGGCAACTGGCGCGGTGGCACAGGGCGATCTGTTCGACGGCTTGACCATAGACGAGCCGGACATTGAACTGCCAGGGCCGAGCGAGGCCGAAAACCTGGTCGCCGATTATCAAAGCCTCGGCCTGAGCTTGCGCCGCCATCCGCTGGCGCTGCTCCGTCAGCCCTTGTCCGACCGCCGCTTTGTCCGCGCCTCCGACCTGAAAACCGCAGCACATCGGGCGCTGATCCGCATGGCGGGCATCGTTGTTGGCCGACAGCGGCCGGGAACGGCAACCGGCATTGTTTTCGTCACGCTGGAGGATGAGAGCGGGCTGGCCAATATCGTTGTTCATCCGCAACTCGTCGAGCGACAACGTCGCGAGCTGCTCGGCGCCTCACTGCTTGGTGTCTATGGGCAATTGCAGGTCGAAGGCGAAGTCATCCACCTGGTTGCCAAGCGACTGGTCGATCTTTCGAGCTGGCTGGGTCGGCTCGAAACCGCGAGCCGGGATTTTCACTGATCGCAATCTTCCACTTCATCACCAAAATGAATTTTTACGTAGGCCCGCATCAGCCAGGGTAGCGGCGCATCCGATATGCGCTTGATAAACGCCCAGTGCGGTCCGAACCATTCGATCAAGCCATCCTCAATGCCATGCCAGTCCTTGGCGATGATCATGCCGCCCTGAGACCAGTTGCTGGAAGGGTGATAAATATCCGGGTGCCAGTAACCGCTAATGACCTCAGCTTGTCCCCCAATGGGTGCATCCGGCAAGCGCTTGAGATTTTCCGATTTGGCGACCCAGAAATCGAGCAGTGCGCCTTCCAGACCGATGACCTTCATCATGTTGCCTTTCGCTGTTAAACGTGACGTGACTCATCAGGATGATGATCAACGATGTCGAGGTTAACGAGGGGAATAGGTAAATTATTCCACGGAAAGACGAAGTAAACTACATTTAAATCGCGCATAATTTGTATTATGTAAAATAATAAAACTCATCATGTGGTGAAATGTCGCCAAAGATAGTGGCAATATGTTGAATCTCCAATTGGCGCCCCCCATGATCGAACCCCTCCTTCTTACCGCTGCCCGCATCTCGACCTTCAACGAGAAGATTCTGCTGACCAACGCCAGCGGCTTTTTCTTCGAGCGTGGCGAACGGCTGTTTCTGGTGACCAGTCGCCATGTGCTGTTCAGCAAGTCGATCAAGCACTATCCGACCCGGATCGAGATCGAGTTGCACACCAATGTTGCAAACATCGCCGAATCCACAGGGTTTTCGATTCCCCTCTACCGCGATGGCAAGAGTCTCTGGCGCCACGGGCTTGATGCAGCCGGCGACATCGACGTCGCCGTCATCGAGATCAACCGCAAGGCCCTGCCCAAGACGGCCGTCTATCGGGCTTTCAGCCCTCAGCACCTGCTGAGCAGTCTTGATCAGGTTGAGGTCGGCTCGTCATTGCTTATCGTCGGCTTTCCGCTCGGTTTTCATGATGCGCTGCATCACACACCGGTCGTCCGCCACGCCATCATCGCCTCGTCGTTCGGCCTGCGTTTTCAGGGGGAAGGTTTCTTTCTGACCGATGCCCGCACCCATCGCGGCAGTAGCGGCGCGCCAGTGGTCATGCGTATTGCCGAGAAGCTTCCGGGCCACGGCGATCTGCCCTGGATGTTGCTCGGCGTCCATTCGGCCCGCTTCGATGTCGGTGATCGCGACCTCAAGGAGGACGAGGCCCTGGGACTGAACGGCGCCTGGTATGCCGACATCCTGCTCAAGCTGACTGAACGATAATCAGCTTGCCAGGGGATCAGTTAAGATCCTCCTCCTTCGGCACCGGCAGGTTCAAAATCTGGATGCCCTCATCGCGCAAGGCATCGCACTCGTCTTCGCTGGCTTGGCCGCGGATCGGGCGCTGCGGGGCTTCGTTGTAGTGAATTTTGCGCGCTTCATCGGCAAATGACGGACCGACGTCCTCGCTGTGCGTGACCAAAGTCTGGACAAGCTGACGATAAAGGGCCATCGCCTGAGCGCCAACCGGCATCAGTGCCGTGCTCGTCGGCATCGTCGCCGCAACGGCGGAAGTCGCGCTAACCTGCTCCGGGTGATGACCGGCTATCGCCACGGCCGAAGGTACGCGCCGCACATTGTGGCTATCGCATTGCGGACAACAGACTAGCCTGCCCTCAAGCTGGGTTTCAAAGGCATCGGCATTCTGGAACCAGCCTTCAAACCGGTGGTTATTTTCGCAATTGAGGTCGTAAATGATCATGTGTGCAGTCGTGGTGCCTGGGACGGGAATCGAACCCGTACACTCAATGAGCGAGAGATTTTAAGTCTCTTGTGTCTACCAATTTCACCACCCAGGCTGGGGGCATTCATTATATCGGCGCCCGATATGAAAAAAGGGAAAGCGACCAGCGCTTTCCCTTTTTCAATTTGGAGCGGCAGAAGAGTCTCGAACTCTCGACCTATACCTTGGCAAGGTATCGCTCTACCAACTGAGCTACTGCC
>ERZ1034365.1623-NODE-1623-length-11146-cov-2.341946_pt1 | contig 11146 bp, 12 predicted proteins | sample MGYA00520615_ERZ1034365 | MGnify/ENA primary metagenome ERZ1034365 (study PRJEB33736, sample SAMEA104284505) | Azolla filiculoides | biome: Urban; feature: Water surface; material: Ditch water | place: Netherlands | collected 2015-10-28 | depth 0-0.1 m ... | reverse complement strand
CAGCAAGTAAAAATGGAATTTTAGTAAAAGGCTCGAATTTTCTAGATATAATGGCATCTATTCAAACAGTAGTTATGGACAAAACCGGAACGCTGACCAAAGGCGTTTTTAAAGTTCAAAAAGTGGTAGCCGTTGATATTCCTGAAGCTGATTTAATAAAATTCACAGCAGCATTAGAAACCAAATCCACACATCCGGTAGGAACTGCTATCATTGAATATGCCAAAGGTTCAGAAAAAGAGGTAACCGTTACCGATGTCGAAGAAATTGCAGGACACGGATTGAAAGGTAATGTAGAAGGAAAAGAAATATTGGCAGGAAATGTAAAATTAATGAAGAAATTCAATATCAGTTACGATGCTGAAATCGACAACACACCATTTACAATAATAGTTATTGCCATCAATCAAAAATATGCAGGATACTTTCTAATTGCTGACGAAATAAAAGAAGATGCAAAAACAGCTATCGAAAGTTTGCATAAAATAAACATCAAAACCGTAATGCTTTCGGGAGATAAACAAGCCGTTGTTGATGCTGTTGCCAAAGAACTAAACATTGACCAGGCTTTTGGAGATTTATTGCCAGAACACAAAGTTCAGAAAGTAGAAGCGCTCAAAAAAGAACATCTACATATTGCTTTCGTTGGCGATGGTGTAAACGATGCACCAGTAGTTGCCCTTGCCGATGCCGGAATTGCAATGGGTGGTTTAGGAAGCGATGCTACCATCGAAACCGCTGATATTGTCATTCAAAACGACCAGCCTTCAAAAATTTTCACTGCAATAAATATTGGCAAACAAACTAAGAAAATAGTGTGGCAAAATATTGCATTGGCTTTTACAGTAAAAGCGATCGTATTAATTCTTGGTGCAGGAGGATTAGCCACGATGTGGGAAGCCGTTTTTGCTGATGTGGGTGTGGCATTGTTGGCAATATTAAATGCGGTTAGAATACAAAGAATGAAGTTTTAGAGTGTAGTCATTATTTAAGAAAAAGCATATTTAATTTTAGAATTAATGTCTTTTCTGATTTAATGTACAAACTTTTTAACATAATGTTAATGCCAAATCAATATAATTTGATTAAATTTGGTGCAAATTAAAGCATAAATGAATAAGTTTCACATTTTAGTAATAGTTATACTTGGTTTCTTCTTGATGCCAACGGTAACTTTTGCGTGTGGTAGTCATTCAGAAAAAAATTCTTGTAACAAAGAAACTTCTGCAAATACAGAAAAGATGGATTGTTGCAAAAATGATAATCATTCAAAAAATAAAAAAGGCGAAGGCTGTAATGGAAAATGTGGTCACTCAAATTGTGTAACTACTTCAACTCAATTTAGTGTAGTATTTTTCGAAATACAATTCAACAACAGTAATTTTGCTTTTTCAGAAAAAAAATCAAATTATTTCAATTCAGAAGACAATCTTTCTTCTGGTTTTTCCTCTCTTTGGCTTATACCAAAAATAAGCTAAATTAAATTTTGACAGCCAAAGGTGTGTCAAATTGAAAGCGATTCTTGCTTTAAATCATTTATTTTTTATTGGCTAATCAACTATTAAATTATGGCTTTTCGCTGTTCTTTACTTATGATTTAGCGTGTTCAATTTAAAATTTATCTATACTTATTAACGAAACTGTAATTCACTAAATCGAAAATTTCGATGAAGGCATTACCCTGTTTTATAAAATCAAATAAAATGAAAAATTTAATAATCGTATTAAGCGTATTCTTAATAGCAATCACATCAATATCAGCTCAAACAGCTGCAAAAAAAGAAAGCCCTGAAACAATTTACATTTGCCCTACCCATCCCGACAAGATGAATCCAAGTGCAGGAAAATGCCCAAAATGCGGAATGGCATTAACAAAAATTACCGAAAAAGTACCTACCAACGCTACAAAAGGTAGTCAACCGATGACTAAAACGGTAACAAAATATGTTTGCCCAATGGATGGATCAACTTCTGATAAACCAGGTGAATGTTCTAAATGTGCAATGAAAATGGTAAAAACTACCGAAAAAGTAGATACCCACGCACTGAAAGGTAGCCAACCTAAAACTAAAATTGTGACAAGATATGTTTGCCCAATGGATGGCACAACTGCCGACATAAAAGGAGAATGCCCTAAATGTGGAATGGATATGATTGAAAAAAAATCTGATAAAAAGTAAAACGTTACCAATAGCAACACTAACAATCTAAAACAAACAAAATGAAAAATAGAATTATTACAATAGTAGCGTTAGCAATAACAATTATTTCCTGCAATCAAAAAAACAAACAGGAAGAAACGGTCAAAATAGAATCAACAACCGAAGTTGTTGGGCAATCTTCCTTTTCAATTGATAAAATTGTAAAGAATTATTTAGCTATTAAAAATTCATTGGCAACTGATGATTCTGATGCTGCGGCTGATGCCGGAAAAGCATTGTCAGAGACAATGGCAAAAACAGGTATGGAAAAGGTTTCTTCCGATCAGATGGAAGCTTATATGAGTATTGCAGATGATGTAAAAGAACACGCAGAGCATATTGGAGATAATGGAGGAAAGATAGAACACCAAAGAGAACACTTTGTAACTTTAAGTAAGGATATGGATGACTTAATTCAATTATTCGGAACCAATCAAAAACTTTATCTGGATTTTTGCCCAATGGCAGATAACAACAAAGGTGCTGTTTGGATAAGCGAAACCAAAGAAATTACAAATCCTTATTTTGGAAAAGATATGGCTACTTGCGGTTCTATTAAAAAAGAATTCTAGAATGAAAATAATCATCAAAAAAATACTTTTTATTGGGTTAATTATTTTTTTGTTGATGCAGTTATATCAACCTGCTCGGAACATTAGTTTTGAGCAGGATATAACTGGTAATTTTACAAAAGTGTATAATGTTCCTAAAAATGTTGAAATCATTTTGAGAACTTCTTGTTATGATTGCCACAGTAACAACACCTATTATCCTTGGTACTCTTACATTCAACCCGCTCGGTTTTTTATGGAAAGTCATATTAAAGAAGGGAAAGAAAATTTGAATTTTAACGAATGGGGTAATTATAGTGACCGTAAACAAAATAATAAATTAGATAGAATTGCAAAACAAATCGAATCAAACGAAATGCCTTTGAGTTCTTATACTTTAATCCATAAAAATGCAATCCTTACAGCCTCCCAAAAAAAAGAAGTATTGGATTGGATAAATAAAATAGAAGATAGTATTTCATCACAAAATTAAAAATAATGGTAGAAAAATTAATAACATTCTCACTACGAAATCGAGCCGTTGTCTTGCTGGTTTCAGCTTGCTTATTTGCTTGGGGAGTTTACAGCGTCCAACAAAACCCCATTGACGCCATTCCTGATTTATCCGAAAATCAAGTTATCGTGTTTACGGAGTGGATGGGAAGAAGCCCACAAGTAATGGAAGATCAAGTCACTTATCCTTTGGTTTCAAACCTGCAAGGTATTCCTAAAATTAAAAATATTCGTGCTGCCTCAATGTTCGGGATGAGCTTTGTCTATATCATTTTTGAAGATGATGTCGATATATATTGGGCAAGAACCCGGGTTTTAGAAAGGTTAAATTATGCTCAACGCTTGTTGCCTCAAAATGTAGTTCCAACACTTGGACCAGACGGAACCGGAGTTGGACATATTTTTTGGTATCATCTTAATGCAAACGGGATGGACTTGGGTGAACAACGTGCTCTGCAAGATTGGTACGTGAAATTTGCCTTGCAAACCGTTCCGGGAGTTGCCGAAGTGGCTTCCTTTGGTGGATTTGAAAAGCAATATCAATTAGTTTTAGATCCATTGAAAATGCAATACTACAACGTCAGTATGATGGAAGTAATGAATGCTGTCAAAACAAATAATAATGACGTTGGAGGAAGAAAATTTGAAATGAGCAATATGTCCTATATCGTTAGGGGCTTGGGCTACATCAAAAACATAAAAGATGTAGAAGACATTGCTATTAAAAACTATAATTCCGTTCCGGTAAAAGTTAAAGATATTGGTTCAATACAAATGGGTGGAGATTTGAGACTAGGTATTTTTGATGAAAATGGCAATGGTGAAGTTGTTGGCGGAATTGTGGTAATGCGTTATGGTGAAAATGCTGACAAAGTAATCACGGCAGTAAAAGAGAAAATGAAAGAAGTCGAAAAAGGATTACCTGAAGGTGTTACTTTTAAAACGTCTTATGACCGAAGTGAATTAATAGAAAAAGCAATCGCATCTGTTAAAGGCACTTTAATAGAAGAAATGATTGTCGTTTCAATTGTTGTACTACTTTTTCTTTTTCATTGGCGAAGCGCTTTAATTATACTCATTCAATTACCAATATCTGTGGCTATTGGCTTTATTTTACTCGAAGCATTTGGTATTTCTTCTAATATTATGTCATTGACGGGGATTGCTCTGGCAATTGGTGTTGTCGTTGATGATGGTATCGTAATGGTAGAGAATGCATACAGGACAATTTCGGAGAAACAGGAAGAAATGGACAATAATCAGTAATTGGAAATAAGATGAAAAATAAAATTAAAAATATATTCAAAAAAGAAAACGATCCGTTGTCTTCTGAAGATAAGTTGAAGCTTATAGAAAGCTCTTCCAAATTAGTAGGCCCAGGTGTTTTCTACTCAACAATAATTGTAATTACATCCTTTTTGCCTGTATTTCTTCTCACGGGGATGGAAGGCAAGTTATTTGGGCCACTAGCTTGGACGAAATCTTTTATTCTGATAGTTGATGCTTTTTTAGCCATTACACTTACACCTGTGCTAATTAGTTTTTTACTAAAAGGAAAACTTCGTCCAGAAAATAAAAATCCAATTAACAAAAAATTGGAAAGTATTTATACACCCATTTTAATTTTTTGTTTAAAATGGAGAAAAACAGTATTGGGCATCAATATCATTGCCTTGCTGATTGGTGTATTAATGTTTACTCGTTTAGGTTCAGAATTTATGCCTCCTTTAGATGAAGGATCTGTGCTGTTTATGCCAGTAACCTTACCCGATGTATCCAACTCCGAAGTAAAGAGAATTCTTCAGGTTCAGGACAAATTGATAAAATCAATTCCCGAAGTGGCTCACGTGTTGGGAAAAGCAGGCAGGGCAAATACGGCAACGGATAACAGTCCAATAAGTATGGTTGAAACCATTATTTTGTTAAAACCTCAGGCAGAATGGCGAGAAGACAAAACCAAGAATGATATTATCACGGAAATAAACAACAAACTGCAAATCCCTGGTGTGACCAATGGTTTTACGCAACCTATCATCAACCGTATCAATATGCTTTCAACAGGAATCAGAACCGATGTGGGAATAAAAATCTACGGAGCAAGTTTAGATACCATCAATGTTTTGGCTCAAAAAATTAAAAAATCATTGGAAGGAACTTCTGGAGTTAAAGATTTGTATGCTGAACCAATAACAGGCGGAAAATATATTGATATTGAAGCAAAAAGAGACGTTATTGGTAGATATGGATTGACCATAGACGATATTAATAATGTGGTTGAAGCTTCAATTGGAGGTATGAAACTAACCACGACTATCGAGGGAAGACAGCGTTTTTCTGTAAATGCACGATATGCACAAGAATATAGAAATAGTCTTGAGGCCTTAAAAAAACTGCAAGTGCAAACAATGGATTTTGGACCAATACCATTAGAAACTGTAGCTAATGTAAAAATAAGTGATGGCCCTCCAATGATAAATAGCGAAAATGCAATGCTTCGTGGCACAGTGTTGTTCAACGTTCGGGAACGTGATTTAGGAAGTACTGTAAAAGAGGCACAGGAGAAACTCAATGCAATGATGACCAAGATGCCAAAAGGATATTATGTGGAATGGAGCGGACAATGGGAAAATCAAATTAGAGCCAACAAAACATTAAGTTTAATACTGCCTATTGTTGTGGTCATTATATTTCTTGTTTTATATTTTACGTATCATTCGATGAAAGAGGCATTAATCACGATGATTACAGTACCCTTTGCTTTAATTGGAGGAATATTTATGGTTTATTTTTATGGAATTAATTTATCCGTTGCTGTTGCCGTTGGTTTCATAGCATTGTTTGGAATGGCAATCGAAACGGCGATGTTAATGACCATCTATTTGAATGAAGCAATGAATAAAATGGTAGAAAAGTACGGAAATAGTAAGGAAACCATAACTGAAGAAATATTGAAACAATATATTATTGATGGTTCAGCCAAAAGGTTAAGACCAAAATTGATGACTGTTTCAGTTTCATTATTTGGACTAATCCCCATTCTTTGGGCAACAGGAACAGGATCAGATATAATGCTTCCCATCACTGTCCCACTAATTGGAGGCACCATTACCTCCACGATTTATGTATTATTAGTAACACCGATTGTTTTTGAGATGGTAAAACTTCGAGAATTAAGAACAAAAGGTAAAATAGATATTATAGATGTTAAAGAATAAATTTTATATAGCAATAAGTTGTTTGATTTTGAGCGCCACTAATTTGGCAGCACAAACACTTTCCTTGGATAATGTATTGAGTACAATCAAGACAAACAATCCTCAACTAAAAATGTACGATGCCGACATTCAAAGTATGGATGCAGCGGCAAAAGGTGCCAGAAGTTGGATGCCACCACAAGTGGAAACGGGTTTCTTTATGACTCCTTACAATTCCAATCTTTGGAAAGCAAGCGAAATGGGACAAGGAATGGGAAATTATATGTTAGGTGTTACCCAAATGATTCCGAATGCTTCAAAGCTAAATGCAAATGAAAATTTGATGAAAGCAATGTCATCAGTCGAGAATGAAAATAAAAATTATACACTGAACCAATTAAATGCATTGGCCAAAACCTATTATTACGAATGGATTACCATTAAGAAAAAAATAAAAATCGCCCAAGACAATATTCAGCTTCTAGAGTATATGATTAAGAGTATGGAAATACGCTATCAGTATAATATGGATAAATTACCGTCCTATTACAAAGCGAAATCCCAATTGGCTACTTTGCAAAGTATGATTGTTATGTTAGAAAATGATGTGTCACAGCGAAAATATATGCTCAATACCTTGATGGCTCGTAATAAAAATGAGGATTTAGAAATTGATTCAAATTACGAGATTAAAGATTTTAATCTCTTCGAAACCGATTTGTCTTCCTACATCAACAACCGTAGTGACATCAAAGCCATTGATAAAACCAAGGATATCAATAAATTAAAAACTGAAGTGGAAAGAGTGGCAACCAGACCTGAATTTGGTGTGAAATATGACCATATGTTTGCTTTCGGGAATCAGCCACAGCAATTCTCAGTACTGGGAATGATTACCATTCCGATGTCTTGGTCAACCAAAATGAATAAAGCCAATATGGAAAGTTATCGTATTAAAAACGAAAGTTTGGATTGGCAAAAGCAAATGATTGCCAACGAAGCAAGCGGAATGATAAAAGGGATGAATGCTGAGTTTCTGAACCTGAAAAAACAATACCAAATCACCCAAGACAACATTATTCCTGCATTGAAACGAAACTACGATACGGCTATTTTAGCTTGGCAAAACAATACTGGAGATTTATTCATAGCGTTAGAAGCTTGGGAAGCAATGAATATGACTCAAATCGATGCTTTAGACAAATTGAAAAGTATTTTGGTAGCGCAAGTAGAAATCGAAAAACAATTAGAAACCAAATAATTATGAACAAGTATATAAAGTATGGTTTAGCCCTTGTTGTAATTTCCATTATCGGAATTGCAATCTATTTCTTTGCCAAAAAATCAGATAATCATTCAGAAATGGAGCATCAAAACGAGGTTTACACTTGTTCGATGCACCCAGAAATCATTAGAGATAAACCTGGTAATTGTCCTATTTGTGGAATGACTTTGGTAAAAAAAGTAACAGAGAATAATTCAGTTGACGACAATTCAATCGACAATCTTATAAAACCTACCGACAATTTTATTGTAGGTAATTATCAAACGACAACGGCAATAGACACCACCTTAAGCAGTGAAATAAATTTACCAGGAATTGTGGGGTATGATCCCAATTCATCGGTAAATATTGCAGCTCGAATGAGCGGTCGAATCGAAAAAATGTATGTCAATTATAAATATCAAAAAGTAAATAAAGGACAAAAACTATTTGATTTATACAGCCCTGAATTACTGACGGAGCAACAAAACTTCATTTATATGGTCATTAATGATGTTGAAAATCCTTCGATTATTGATGCATCCAGACAAAAATTGTTGCTTTATGGAATGACTCAAAATCAAATAAATGCGCTGTCTAATTCCAAAAAAGTTAACCCGTTAATAACCATTTATAGTCCAGCTTCTGGTATTATTGAAGGAACAGCAACGATGGATAATACAACTAATCCTGTGATGCAAAGTGCGAGTAACAACACTGAAGTTTTGAATGTTAAAGAAGGGAGTTATATAAAAAAGGGAGAAATCATTTTTAAACTATTAAATACGGATAAAGTATGGGGAATATTCAATGTTATCCAAGGATACAATAGTCTAATCAAAGCCAATCAATCCATCAGAATTACTTCCGAACTTGACAAAGATGAATTTATGGATGCAAAAATAAATTTTGTTGAAACACAATTAAATGCAGCTGATAAAACCAACAGAATTCGAGTTTATTTAAATAATAATAAATTCAAATTACCAATTGGGTTAAGATTGCAAGGAGTTGTGAAAACAAATTCAGTAAATGGGATTTGGATTCAAAAACAGTCAATGGTAAGCATTGGAAACAAGAAAATAGTTTTCTTAAAAATGGACAATGGCTTTAAGGCATCTTCCATAAAAACTGGAATTGAAATAGATGATTTTATCCAAATTATGGAGGGTATTTCAGTAAAAGACACCATTGCCAAAAACGCACAATATTTAATTGACAGCGAAAGCTTTATTAAAACCGAATAATAATGAAGACAATAAAAAAAATAAGTGTACTATCAATACTATTTATGGTAATGGTGGCTTGTAATACTAAAGACAAAGAAGACCATAGCAAACACAATAAGAGTGCAGCAACAACATTTTACACTTGCTCTATGGATCCACAAGTTAAGGAAGACAAACCCGGAAAATGCCCCATTTGCCATATGGAGTTAACCCCAATAAAACAAGATGACACATAGGCTAATGAAATAAGTTTGAGTAAACAGCAAATACAACTGGGAAATATCACTACCCAAACTATTTATGAAACTCAAAGCAGTTTAGAGCAAAATTACACGGGAGTCTTGGCCATTAATCAAGAAAAAATAAAAACCATTTCTGCAAGAGCAATGGGACGAATTGAAAAGTTATATTTCAAAACCGTTGGCGATTATGTGGCTAAAAACCAAGCCGTATATCAATTGTATAGCGAAGATATTGCCATTGCCAAACAGGATTATTTTACGGCATACAAACAACTCGCAATGCCTGGCGATTTTGGAAAAAATGCCCGAAATATGCTCAATGTAGCAAAACAAAAACTGTTGTTCTTTGGTTTAACCAATGCCCAGATTGAAAGTATAAAAACCAGTAAGGAAGTTTCTCCTTATACCATTTTTTATAGCACTGCCAGTGGAACAATATCGGAAATAAGTACCACAGAAGGCAGTTATGCAATGGAAGGTTCCCCCATCATTAAATTGGCGGATTTAAACAGTCTTTGGTTAGAAACACAGGTAAACGTAAACTATGCCAAGAATCTAAAAATAGGACAAAAAGCCCAAATTACATTTTCCGATTTTCCTGATAAAACCATAAATGCGCAAGTTTCTTTTATCAATCCTGAAATAAATCCAGATACTCGTCTGCTTTTAATTCGATTAGAAATATCAAATCCAAATTTGCAATTAAAACCCGGGATGCAGGCTATGGCAAAATTAACACAATCCAATCTAAAAGGATTGTATATTCCTGTAGATGCAGTGATCAGGGAGGAAAACGCTTCCTATATTTGGGTTGAAAAAAGACCGGGAGTATTTGAAAACGTAATGGTAGAAACTGGAATAGAAACCAATGGAATGATAGAAATCAAATCTGAAATAGATCCTGCCAAAAAAGTCGTTATTACAGGGGCTTATGCCATAAACAGCGAATATAAATTCCGAAAAGGAAGTGACCCAATGGAGGGAATGAAGATGTAAAAAATACTCATTGGGCATCGAAAATAATCAAGCTCTTTAAAAAAGAGTAAAATGGTTTGGGGGAATTACATAAATCAAAAAAAAAATAGTATAACAATTTGCAAAACAGTAAACTATATATTTATATAACAGAAAGTAATCTGTAAATTAAAATCCGATAAAATGAAAAAAATAATCTTTTCAGCCATAGTAATGGCATTTGTATTGGTTTCCTGTAACCAAAAAAACAAAGAAGCTTCAACGGATCATTCTAATATGATGAGCAATGATAGTACAATGATGAATAATGACAGTATAATTATAAACGACAAAAACAGTACAATGGAAAATCATGAAAAAATGTATGCATGCCCAATGCACCCTGAAGTGCAAGGAAAACTGAATGACAAATGTTCAAAATGTGGAATGAAATTAACAGAACTTGTTCCTGAGAAAAAAGAAGAAAACAAATAACACCTAATTTGGGGAAGAAACTATAATTAACCTTGTTATGAATTTAGCAGGGTTAGTTTATATTAATTAAACCTGTTTACTATGAAACTTTATATCAAAAATATGGTATGCAGCCGTTGTATAATGGTAGTAAAGTCTGTATTTGAAAGTATGGGAATTAATCCTTTTTCAGTTGAGTTAGGAGAAGTCGAATTAAAAAATGACATCAACGAAAATCAAAAAAGTGAATTGTTAAAAAAACTTCGGGCAATTGGCTTTGATAGTTACGATAGCTCGGATCTGCTGAATTATTAATTCCACTGATTGGACTTAGTTGTCCGCCGGTGTTTGCAGTTCGGAAATGTTTTTTCCATGACATAGTTATATTCTCTTTACGATAGTGTATTTATAGCTTAATAGCTGTTCTGTAAAATTCCCGATGTATACTTGTTATTAGTATACATAGCTTCATTCATACGTTTCATTTCCTCAACCATTCTAATAGTGTTTTCTGCCAGGCTCTT
>ERZ1034365.1619-NODE-1619-length-11163-cov-3.000722_pt1 | contig 11163 bp, 21 predicted proteins | sample MGYA00520615_ERZ1034365 | MGnify/ENA primary metagenome ERZ1034365 (study PRJEB33736, sample SAMEA104284505) | Azolla filiculoides | biome: Urban; feature: Water surface; material: Ditch water | place: Netherlands | collected 2015-10-28 | depth 0-0.1 m ... | reverse complement strand
GGGATGCGGTACACGTATACCTCAGTCTCTTCGAGCTGACCCATACGTGCCGAGCGAGCATAGGCTTGGTCGCGTTTACCGGGGTTCCATTCCTCGTCGAGGATGTGTGTCTTGGTAATGCTGGTTAGGTTGAGGCCGACACCGCCGGTCTTGTAGTTTGCCAGCAGGATGTCCCACTTAGGGGTTTCTTCCTTGGCACGATAGAAGTTGGTTTTGATTTCTCCCCTGAGTGCTTCAGGAGTATCTCCATCCAGTCGCACAACGCGATAGCCGAGCTTGGTCAAGCGTCGTTCCATCTCAGCTAAACCGGTCTTGAACTGGGAAAATACTACCTGTCGGTGTCCTTCCTTGTGGAACTTAGCAATGTTCTCGATGACGGCATCCATCTTGGCTGACTCTTGTACCTCGTCACCTACTGAGAAGACTACGTTGCCATCTTCGTCCTTCATCTCAATACCTCCGGGCCATACGTTAGCTTGACGCTTACGTGTGACCAATGCAATCAGGTGCATGACGGTCATGCGTTGCCCGTTGTCCAATAGGATCGAAGCTGCTTTACTGAGCTGGGTAATAGTACGGTGCTGAAGTGGGTAGGTTTCTCTGTCCATATCCACAGGTACAACGTGTACATGCTGGTCTGGGATGACCACGCCAGCATCATCGTATGTGCGAGCGAGGAATCTTCCTTCAATAAGGGGCTTAAGGTTTGCCACAGCACCGGGACGGAACTCCCACTTACCTGAAAGGTAATTCTCACGGCAGTACGTCGTAAGGAATTGGTTGGCTGACTTGAAGAGAATGGGGTCACATAGGTGTAGTAAGGCATAGATGTCCTCTGGGCTATTGAGAATGGGGGTACCTGTCGTGAACAGGGCGTTCTTGATTGACTTGGTTGAGAGGTACTCGTCGAGCTGGTTAGCGTAGCTAGTACCTGTCATCTCTCCTGCCTTCCAGCCACAGTTCCAGCATGGGCGAGGGATACGTGTTGCTAGGGCGTGTACTCGTGGCTCGTATAGTCCGTTGATCTGTGAGCCACAGCAAGGGCAGGTGTTGTCGACAAAGGTGAGTGCCTTGATGGACTTGAAGTTGGCTGAGTTCGTGTTCTTGAGGGCGTGTGCCTCATCGACAATAATGCTGTCTGCCTGCCATTTCATGAGCTTGGCTAGTACATCTTGGTCGCGTCGCCATATCTCGTAGTTCACTACGATCATGCCCTCGCTACGCTGTAGCATCTCATCGAGTAGCTCATGCCTACGCTTAGGTGTCTTCTTGTAGATACCTACAACGTGACGATGAGGTGCCAAGGTCATAGCCTCACCTACCCACTGGTCACAGATGTCTGAGGGTACAATTACGATGGCTTTCTTAGACTCAACTAGGTCGAGCCAACCGATTGACTGCCATGTCTTACCTAGTCCGGGTACATCTCCAAGAATCCAACGCTTAGCGACAGCTCCAAAGAAGATACCTTGCTTCTGGTGTGGCAGGATTCCGTCCCACCAGACATGCCCTTCAGACATAGCCTCGAACTTGTACTCCAAGGCTGAGCGTTGCATACGTACATGCTCAGCTTGCTCAGCACTAGCGTTGAGTCGTTCCTGTCGTTCCAATTCCTTCTTGGTATTGGCAATGTCAGTACGGCTACGCTGTAGTGCCTTGTCTGCTTGGTCACGTTCCTTGAGTAGGCGTTCAATCTGAGCTGTTGCGGTAGCTAATGCTACAGCCTGTGCTTGACGCTCTATCTCTAGGTCAATAAGTTGTTGGCGTGGGTCGGTCATCGAACTAGCTTGAATTCGTCGTACAGGGTTGGTTCGCGGTCATTCTCGTGAGCTGTGTCTAGCTCGTTGATCTGAGCATCAAAGCACGCCTCAGCGAACGTAGGTGCCTCAAGTCGGTAGCGGTCGATGACTCGTGAGCCTTCATAGTTTTCGATAGCTTCAAATTCGTAGAGTCCCATTATTTGTCCTTAGTCAGTGAGTCATACCAGTCAGGCAGGTTAGCTACCTCACTCAATGAATATGAGAGAGCAGCCAAGGTGCCAGCTACAGTGCCTAACTGGAGTGCGATATATTTCGGGTCTGCTTTACTGTTGATTTCGGTTAGTGCTAGCACTTCTCCTAACTTACCACGTTGTTTGTTCCAAGCGTCTACTAACTGGGGTACTTCTTTAGTTCCCACTGTGTATTCGATGTCACTGAACTTGCTAGGTGCCTTACGCATTGAGCTAGGCGTATCAGCTGTAGCTATTGTCCATTCGGTAGGGAACGCATCCTCGACACGTACCGCGCCTACACTGTTCAATGCTTTACGGGTTGCTTCAAAGGATCTGTTCACCATCATGGCTACCTCACTTGTCGTGAGGGGTTGCCCTGCTGTGCGTAGCGTGTCGAGTACGCGTAGTTGTAACCGCTTACTTACGTTAGTTGTTGTCATTAGATACCCGCTCCAATCATTACGCCAATAGCTAGGGCAAGGGCACCTAAGGTGAAAGCAGCGAGCACTGTAGTAGCGATAGGCAATAGGTTCTCGTGCTTAGGTGGCGCGAATGTCATAGGTGTCCACTGTTCAGCCACGTGAGCCGTAGCTGGTACGGGGTCGGGAAGCATAGCTTCATAGCTGGTGTCGATGTCTACACTGACGACAGGTATTTCATTAGTGTCGAGTACCTCTAGTGGCTCGATAACTTTCTTAGGCATTAGTACCCCTTTATAGATTGAATGAATATGAACTGATGAATGATTATGTACAGGCCAATAACTACGCCCGCCCAGATGAATGGCTCAATCGACTTCAATGGACTCTCCCTCAGCATCGAATGTGTAGGTGTTCCAGTCATTGTGAAACTCTCGTTCCTCCAGCACTACTGAGCCATCCTTGCGAAACGTAAGAACTTGAACGTCGTAGTCACGCCAGTTAGCCCAGACCACTAGCCCATCAGCGTGAAAACTAATCTGATCGAGAGTTGTCCATTCCTTGATAGCTTTCTCTTGCTCGTCGGTTAGCTCGAATACATACTGTCTAGCCATGTCTATACCTCGTATTCTGGTAGGTGCTGAGCCACGGTAGCCAGCACGGGTGGCATCTCTTTGAGTGCAGAGACAGGCAACTCACTGTATGGGGTAGCTGAGTCCTCTACAGGAGCACAGAGCCAGTCATCTAGCTCGTTGTATACCTCAGTGTTCTTCTCACCCATAAAGAAATCGACAATGGGTTGCCAGATAAGGCGGTTAGCACGCTTAAGCTGAATATTGAGTGCCTCACTGAACTGAGTGCCGGTGATGAGTTCGCCGTTGCTGTTACGTTCTAGGCGGTGAGCCAGAATCTTTATCTGTCCGTCGATGACGTACAAGTTGAGGTCGTAGGTGTTAGTTATCATTAGTTTCTCCTTCAATGATTTCGATAATTCTGTTTACAGGTAGGGAGAAGAGTGTGTCTCCTCCCTCTTCCCATGTGTCGAGTGTTTCAAGTAACGAGACAATACGGTTCCTCTCGTACTCTTTTCCATCCGCATAGCTGAGGGAGCGGGGTGCATAACTCATGCGCTGAGTCTCCAGTCTGTGTTGGCTAGTGCGTGGTATCCGCATAGTTCTTCTGGGGTGCCACTACCTGAGTAGTGAGTCACGGTGTCGGTCGAGTGATTCGATCCGGCTGACTGGCACGCCAGCTGTGCCCACGACAAGTGAGTGATGCCTGTCTCTTTCATCTCTTTAGGCATGAACCCGCTGAGGTATGGTCGCTGTGCGGTAGGCAACGCGCCTGTCTTGAGGTTCTGAACCCACCAGCCTTTAGATGATGCCTGTCCGATGATTACGTGAGGGTCGTGGCCTAGTGATTCGATGGTGACGATGGTGCCGATTTTGATAGTCATGAGAGGTGCCTTTCTTAGTTGTTGGTTAGTTTTGCCAGTTGATAGATATAAGGGTGAATGATTCGCCGGTGGATAAGTTGTCCCACACCTCAGAGATACGGGCGGGGGTGTCGGTTAGTTGTCCGTCGTCAATTTCGATGGTGACGTTGCTCGCTCCGTACTTGTCGGCAAAGTCTAGGGCGGTGTAAATGTAGTTTGCGTCGTGCATGAGAGTTGCTCCTGTCGGTTAGAAGTCTTGAGGGCTTTTTGCCCTACAACATTAGGTTACCACAATTAGTTGCAATTAGGTGCAATTAGTCAAACTTTTTTGAAACTTTTTTTGTCAAGTAAACAAAGGGATGTAGGGCTAATTGTGTCTAATTGCAGGTGCAATCGTAGTTAAGTATATAAATATATCGAGTACGCTTCACTAGAAGCGTGCTCGATATATTTTTGATGAAAGAATATAGCAAGGGCACGTTTTTTGTTGGCTAATCGACAAGGGGTAGTGCACGCCCTGAGTCTCGCGCTACGCCCTACCGGGCGCGCTCGCCTCAAGCGGTCGTGCTAGCTAAGTGGATGAAAGCACACTGAGAGCTACTGAGAAGAGCGTGGGGGATATCTCGAAAATACCGGTAAATCGGATCTCACCGCGAAACTCACACGGCAGGCTGGCAGATTGTCCACTTGTTACCTGTATAGCTTTTAGAAATGGAAAACCCCCCGACACACCACCACAGGTGTCAGGGGGCTAGCTTTAGACTTTTCGTCTATTTCCAGAGAAATCCTCGTATGCCATTTTCTGACATAGTTATCCAAGCGTTCCCGCGTGGGGTTTCTCCGATGATCACTCGACGCTGTCCGTAGCCGTCTGTGATTACGTCGCCAATAGTCATTAGTTCGCCTCCCAAATCTCTTCGAGAGCTTCGTCTAGCTGTGCACAGAACTGTTCTGGCAGGTCGACAGATACGGGAGCGGACCACCACGCGACAACTAGGGAGCGGGTAGCGGTGTCAATCCAAACATTAGGGCCACCGAATCCGATAAGAATTTTAGCGGAACGGTACGCCTTGTCTTGAGAAACGCGGTACTCAATGTCTAGTGCCTGCTCTAGGTAGTCATAGGCAGAAAGTTGATTAGTCTCGTTATATTCGAGCATTTCGTCATCTGTTCCAAACGGGTTGCCTGCCTCTGTGTTTGTCCAGATGTCGCGGGCGACGCTTTCGGCGTATTCGGTTGCGGATGTAGTAGTCATGAGAGTTTCCAATCTGTGTGGTGGGTGTGGTGGAATTGCTTATGTGATTAGCTTACCACATATCGGGGAGGTAACAAGTCGGCAGTCAGAATGTCCACTTGTTACCAGATCCCTTAAAAAGAAAGGGAGCCGAAGCCCCCTTTCTAGTGGATAGTGTGAAGCAGGATATAGAACAGGAATCCTGCGGCTGACCATAAGAGAATCAGCGTAGCTCGTTCGCTCATTAGACAACCTCGATGTCTTCAGTCCAAGGTACTTCGGTGATGTAATACTCTAAGCTGTCAACCCAATGAGTTCCGCTGGAGATGTACCAACCCTCTCCCGAACTGTGGCACTGAGTCCAGATGTGGTCATTAGGTGCGTCGAGGTCAGCGCGGTCATAGATGTAGTCATACATGTGCCCGCCTTCCACCTCCTTGTATCCGCGTGGCTTGTAGGTGTCGAGCCATTCCTTGTAAGTGATTGTTTTCATTAGTCCTCGTCCTCCTGCCCTAGCTCTTCTTTAGATTGTTGGTATAGGTCACAGTTGGTGAGGTCTACGCCTAGCTCATCGAGTGCGTATTCGAAGGCGGCTTGCACGCCCCACCAGTAGGTTGTGTTATTGCTTGGCATTGTCGTGTGTCCCTTCCGGGGGGAGGCTTACGCCTCCACCCCTGCCTCTAGTAGTGGTGTGAGTTGGTCAAGGTTGTTGACGATGATGCGACCAGCTCGGTTGGTAATAGCTGGGTTGAATCCGAAGGCGTGAATGTCCTTGAGGACTTCCAAGGTCATGCCGTTCTCGATGCTCATGTCAATTTCGTTCTGGCACATATCGAGCAGTGCTTCCTGTGCCTTGACAATCATGCGGTGCAGTTCTGCTTCGCGTTCGTAGTTAGGGTATGTGTTGTTCATGAGAGTGTGTCCTTAGGTTGTGGTGGTTGTGACCATGTGGTCATGACCATTAGCTTACCAGTAAGGATTAATGTTGTACAGATTGGCGGCGCACCCACACTTGTTACCGGTCATTTGGCTAACGGATCACGAATACCTAGGTAAGCTAATCCCTGATATGGGAAACCACCCCTACATTTCCCGGTTATGGGACATAAAGTATAAATAACTTTGCGTTATTATACTTTGCAGTAAGCTAACTTTATGCATCCGATCACGACTGCCTTCCTTATTGTGGCTGGCTATCTAGTTCTGGTTTTGTGTGCAATACTTGTAGTAAGCTAATCCAAACGAAAGGAATACCGATGGCTAATCTGCCTAAGAAGGAAGCTCCGAAGCCGGAGATTGTACGCGAAGAGGCTAAGACCTTTGTCGAGAAGAAGGCTTTGCCTGTTCAGACTGCAACCAAGTCTAAGAAGGTTGTTGTGGATGACAAGATTGTTGATGTTGCGGTGACTGAGCGTTACCCTCGTAGTGACCAGAGCGAGAACTACCGTGTGGAAGTTTTGGCCCCGATGACGGGTGTGCCGATGGTACGACTTGCGCCTGTTGGTTGGGTTGGGCCTGCTCCGCTTCAGATTCCCGAGAGCCGTATTGAAGAAGTTATTCAACTGTTGACGAAGATTCGCTGATGGATTCTAAGAAGGCTGCGATTTTGCAGCAGACGGCGTTGAAGTTTTTTCCTCACGCGACAGCTGTGTCTACTGGATCCGTCCCTGACCCTTGGGTGTGCCTGCAGATTGGCACGATTAAGGCTGAGGTGCATGTTCCTCGGGGCATTACGTTGGAGGCTTTTGAGGAAGAGGCGTGGATGCAGTTCAACCGTTTGAAGACGGATTTGAAGATGAATGATGTTGCGGATCAGAAGTTTGAGGAGATTCTCATTGACTAATCCATATAAGGAGTTGCGACAGTTAGCCGGATACACGCAGAAGCGTTTTTGTGACGAGTTCGGCTTTTCCAAGCAGACTTTGATCAGTATTGAGGCTGGCGTGTATGCGGACTTGTCTGACCGTATGCTGGCAGCTATTACTGCAGCGTGTGACAGTAAAGGCATTGTCGTAAGTAACCTTGCAGCTGGCTACGAGGCGTGGCGCTTGTCGGAACGACAGAACGTAGCTCCTGCTGTGAAGGGTTACAACCCTGTCGTGTGGGATGAGAAGCGTAGCCCGATGTATTTCTTCATTACACAGACGACAGGTAGCGTGCAAGGTTTCGCTAAACGGTTGAAGGTACAAACTTCGACTTTGCTGCGGTACGTTTCGGGTGAGCAGGCCGACATGCCGATGCCGCTTCGTGAGGCACTTGTCGATTGCGGTTATGAGTACCTTGGACAGTTAGAGAAAGCACAACAAGATTGGGTTAGGGATTATGTATAACGATTACGACTTTATGATGGGCTTGACTGCGATTGGGCCTATCGGCTTCCTCGTAAGTGTGGGCATTGTTGCTTTTCTTGGATGGCTAATCAAACGATGAGTGACTTCATTGAACGTGAAGGCGGCATAGCTGTACGGGACCCTAAAAAAGGTTTCCAGCCAGTAAACACTCCTGTCGGATACACCGATAAGGAATTCCGTACAGCAGTCGCAGCCACGTACACTTTTTACCGACAAGAAGGTAAGTTACCGTCCGCTTCGGATTTGAATAAACTTCACGGCAACATCGACGTAAAAACGTATGGTGGCCTGATGATGTCCGACGAATTCAAACAGGCCCTGTCGTATCGCGGAATCGAGTGGAATGAAGAAGCGGGCCTGAGCCTTGAACAGCAGTCCGTATTGTTGAAGCTTCAAGATTACAGTGACCGGCGTAGTATTGGTGTGAAGCTGCAAGAACTTGGCGTACCTATGGCACGTTACCAAGCGTGGCTGAAACACCCTTTGTTTAGAAAGGCTATGAATGATGCGGCGGAAGCGGTCCTTGTCGAAGCCGTTGCCCCTGCACTCATGGCACTTTCGGGTAAAGCAGCTGCTGGCGAAGATAGGGCTATAGAAAAGGTTCTCGAAATCTCAGGACGTTGGAATCCCAACGCACAGTCCGTGGAAGACGCTAGAGTTGTTGTGATGACTTTGGTCGAGGCAATTATCAAGTACGTACCTGATCCTGATGTACGCGCTAAGATTATGAGCGAAGTATCTTTGACTGCTGGTACGATGAAAGCATTGAATTCCTAAAGGAGCTATAGTGGCAACCACTACTACCAAGCTGGCGCTTACTAAGCCAGACGGCACAGACCTCGTAGACATTGCTGTCCTCAATGCGAACGCCGACAAGATTGATGCAGCATCCGGCGCTACGATCTGTACTTCCTCAACTCGACCAGCATCGCCTTTCAACGGACAGGTCATCTTTGAGACTGACACTCTAAACGCACTTGTCTACCGCTTGTCGACAACCTCGTGGAACATTCTCGGTGGATCTACTGTCGCGTCCGAACCTCCCGCAGGTGCTGGTAACGGTAACTTCTGGTGGGATTCTGACAACGGTAAACTTTACATTTACTACAGTGACGGAAACTCCTCTCAGTGGGTGTCCGTCATGCCTTCTCAAACTGTTGTAGATGTGACTCAAAACTACATTATTAATGGCGCTTTTGATATTTGGCAACGCGGCACTGGTCTTTTGACTGCTACTGGAACTACTAATGGTTTTGTTAGTGACCGTTGGCAAATGTTCCGTGCTGGCTTTGCGTCAGGAGCTTCTTGCTATAAGCCAAGTGGCCCTCTAGGTTTTCAGTCAGCTGCTAGGGTTCAGAGAGATGCAAGTAATACTTCCACAGCAGTTTTGTTTCTTGCTCAGACACTGGAGTCAATTAACAGCATCCCTCTTGCAGGTAAGACAGTCACCTTAAGCTTTTATGCTAAAGCTGGAGCTAATTACTCTTCTGCCTCATCTGCGTTAACTGCCAACATTGCTCAAGGAACTGGAACTGACCAGAATGTTGCCTCTGGCTTTAGTGGTTCGTTGGGAGCAGCAGCTTCTTCAACTGTAACTCTTACTACTTCTTGGCAGAGATTTAGCGTTACTGGAACAGTAAATGTTGCAAGCACTCAACTCGGTGTTTATTTTTCATACACCCCAGTCGGGACAGCGGGGGCTAGCGATTATTACGAAATTACTGGAGTTCAGCTTGAAGCTGGTCCTATAGCTACCGCTTTCCGTCGTAATGCTCCATCTATCGAAGCCGAACTTGCCGCGTGCAGGCGCTATTACTATCGCATCACAGCTGAGTCAACTTTCGGTATTTTGACTTCAGGAGCTGCAAGTGGGCCTAGCGGTGGGTACTTTATCGTTAAGTACCCGGTAAAACTTCGTACAGCTGTTACCGCTTATGAGTACGCAAACGTAGCAGTTTGCCGCTTCGGAGATCCACACACGGCTGTTACATCATTTAGTATGGACGCAAACGTAAACAACACGGAATTTTCTGGAGCTGGTTGGACTGTTTCTGGGACACCTTTTACAAAGGGAGATGTAGTAGCTGCTTTAGGTAACTCAAACGGAGCTGCTTATCTCGGATTTAGTGCGGAGCTGTAAATATGAAATACATGAAAACTGAGTTTGCTGGAATGGCTGGAACTTCTACCAGCATTAACGTAGCTGTGGATGTTAGCGACTTTGTTTGCTTTCCTGCTGTAGTGGGTAACCCTAACTACGACCAGTTCCTTGTCGACGCACAACTGACCGATTCTGAAGTACAGGCACTTACTCCTGACACTTGGTACGACTTCCCTAAGGAGACAATCTAATGGCGCTCGATTTCCCAAGCTCCCCCACAATCGGGCAGCAATACAACGGATACGTGTGGGACGGTACTGCATGGGACTCTACCTCTGCACAGCCCATCTCCCTGTCGACAACCGCACCCGGATATAACTACCTCATCAACGGTGGCATAGAAATTGCTCAACGTGGGGCATCAACAACAGGTAACTTTGCAACCAAAACTTACGTACCTGACCGATTCTGGACCACTACTGGATCGGGAGCTGCTAACCTCACTGTTTCACAGGTAGCAAGCAGCCTTACCGGTATCAGTAAAGCTATGCGAGTACAGCGTACTTCTGGTAACACTGCTACTGCCAGCGCCTATTCTGGGCAAGACGTAGAGACTGTGAACTCTCTTCCTTTAGCGGGTAAGACTGTTACTTTCTCTTTCTACGCACGAGCTGGGGCTAACTTTTCAGCTGCTTCAAGTACTTTATATGCGTATGTTCGTTCGGGTACTGGCACTGACCAGACTTTAGCTAGTGGTCCTTACACGGGTAACGTGGATATTGGCGTTCCTGCTTTTGTGTTGACTACTTCTTGGCAACGCTTTACCTTCACTGGTTCTGTCCCAGCTAACTCTACGCAGGTAGGGTTTATGTTTGATTTCCGGCCTGTCGGTACTGCTGGAGCTAATGACTATTACGAAGTAACGGGTATTCAGCTTGAGGAAGGTGGAGCTGCTACTAATTTCAAGCGTAATGCTCCTTCTATTGCTGGTGAGCTTGCAGCCTGCCAACGCTACTACCAAGTTGGTGCTGCTGGATTTGGTGGCTATCAAACTATCAATGCCGCAATAGACTGTTTGGTTATGTTCCCAGTTGTGATGCGTGCAACCCCTTCTGACACTTGGTCTTTTACAAACACCTCTAATATGCGAGCTGGAAGCAACCGTTGGATTACAGCTTATGGCGTGCAACGCGCAGCGCTACTAAACGCTACTGGTTCTGGCGTTGCTTGGGATGACTTCAAAATGAGTGCGGAGCTGTAATGGAATTTGAGCTAGTAACTATCACCACTCCCGAAGGTGATGAAAAGATTGTTATTCAAGGCACTGATGTTAACGGTGTTGTTTGGGGTATTCCTGAAGATGAATCTAACGCTGACTATCAGCAATACCTTGCCGATACCAATGGCGGACTACCACTTTCTAAGGAGACTAAGTAATGGCATGGTCTAACAAGACAGGCATCGACGAAGGTGCTCAGGACTACGCAGGCTACTGCCTGCGATTCCAGCAACGAGTCTTCCCCGGAAGCCCCGTAACCTACTACCCAACTGCACGTTCAGCATGGGACAACTCAGGTTTTCAGCACGCTGAAATGCCTGACGGCTCAGCCATCGTTCCCATCAGCTACAG
>ERZ1034365.1618-NODE-1618-length-11169-cov-24.525334_pt1 | contig 11169 bp, 13 predicted proteins | sample MGYA00520615_ERZ1034365 | MGnify/ENA primary metagenome ERZ1034365 (study PRJEB33736, sample SAMEA104284505) | Azolla filiculoides | biome: Urban; feature: Water surface; material: Ditch water | place: Netherlands | collected 2015-10-28 | depth 0-0.1 m ... | reverse complement strand
GCTCGACTACAGAATAAAACGTTGCATAAATGAATTTATTGCTTCGTGTAAATCTTGTGTCGAATATTTATTTAACAGCTAAATTTCACCACAAGCACCCACACAAATTATTTCGATTAGTTTGTTAAAGAGCTTTGAAAACCTTCGTTTTCGTTCACCGCAATCTCTCGAAGTGAGCCGTGCATTATACATCGTTAAAATTATCTGTCAACATTTATTTTTTTAAACATCTCATACGTTTTGCTATCGACTTCTGCTTTTAAAATAAAGCATCAGCTTACTTTTCATAAAGCAAACTACCACGCCATCATCGGCACAAAGAAGCGTTACCTAGTGAAATGCAGATGAGTTCGTATAACTCACGCTCATCATGCTTACCAATCATTCAAATGCAGCTGGCTTTCTAATCATTATAAAGAATGCCATCGCGACATTTCTGGCAATAAACAAGGCTAAAGCATTGTTTCTAAAAAACTTTATAAAAACTACACGCAACCTCCAACAATATTACATAAGTTATCAAAACCTGAATCAGCTTAGTTTTCAACTGTCGTTATTATAAAGTATGGCAGTCCATTCAATTTTAATTGACAAATAAGCCCGTTAACATAGAATCTATGTTCTTGTTTAACTTAAAGTTATCAGGGGTGAAAAAAATGAAAAAACTACTATTGCCATTGTTGCTGGTTTCCATGAATATTTGTGCAAAACCAGTCAATATAAATACTGCCGATGCGGCAGCCATTGACGACGCACTGACTGGCGTGGGAAAGAAAAAAGCAGCCGCGATTGTTGCTGACCGAACTAAAAATGGTCCTTTCAAAACAGTGGATGATTTAAAGCGGGTTTCAGGAATTGGCGAAAAAACGATTGCGGCAAATAAAGCCGATATTTTGTTGATGGATGCGAAACCTGTCGCTGCTCCAGCTTCTACGGCTAAACCTGCGACAGTTCCTGTTGCACCTGCACCCGCTGCACCAGCCGCTAAACATTAAGAATTTTTGTTACAAAAAGGAGCGCAAACTTAAGTTTGTGCTCCTTTTTTATTTGCGCGTTATCATTCATAAATTTTTAAGACGACCAGTCCTCTTGAAAAATTTCAGGCTTTTGATGTTTTTTGCCGAGTTTATCCAACACAAGTTGAATAATTCTGCTTTTGGTATCTTGTTCAATTTTATAGTTTTAGACGCGCATCAATGCCTGACATCAGGAAAAATCAAAACCTCGCCTTTAAAAAGCCAGAAAAACCGGCTGTTTCATCTTCATCATAGATACTATTTATAGTATTTTTAGATAAAACTACTAAACCACTATATCCAGTATCTTTGTAAAACAATCAAAATAGACTTAGTTTAGCTTTATCAATGAGATAAAAAATCACTCTCGTTTGAATTATTTTATTTTTGATTAATGACTCAGCGTATAAATAAAATTTTTTATCGTTTATGCGTTGTGTAGTATGTACAAAATTTTCAGGCATAAAAAAACCCGATTACATTTCTGCAATCGGGTTTTTGATTTAAGAGCTTGGCAATTCCCTACTTTCACATGGCAAACTGCCACACTATCATCGGCACTAAGAGGTTTCACTTCCGAGTTCGGGATGGGATCGGGTGGTTCACTCTCGTTATGGTCACCAAGCAAACTGGTGTAGTCAACGAAAAATTAATTTTTCTGACTGTTTTGGAAATCTGTATCAGTTCTCTTGTTTAAAGCTTTTATGTCGCTTATATAATCAACCCAAACTGATTGGGTGTTATATGGTCAAGCCTCACGGGTAATTAGTACAAGTTAGCTTCATACATTACTGCACTTCCACACCTTGCCTATCAACGTCGTAGTCTCCAACGACCCTTCAGGGGACTTAAAGTCCCAGTGAGATCTCATCTTGGGAGGGGCTTCCCGCTTAGATGCTTTCAGCGGTTATCCTGTCCGAACTTGGCTACCCGGCAATGCCATTGGCATGACAACCGGAACACCAGAGGTTCGTCCACTCCGGTCCTCTCGTACTAGGAGCAGCTTCCCTCAAATCTCAAACGCCCACGGCAGATAGGGACCGAACTGTCTCACGACGTTCTGAACCCAGCTCGCGTACCACTTTAAATGGCGAACAGCCATACCCTTGGGACCTGCTTCAGCCCCAGGATGTGATGAGCCGACATCGAGGTGCCAAACACCGCCGTCGATATGAACTCTTGGGCGGTATCAGCCTGTTATCCCCGGCGTACCTTTTATCCGTTGAGCGATGGCCCTTCCATACAGAACCACCGGATCACTATGACCTACTTTCGTACCTGCTCGACCTGTCCGGTCTCGCAGTAGGCTATTTATGTCCATCAGAAATAACTCTGTAAGCTGATGTGTAGCATAATGAGATTATAAAGAGTAGGCAAAAAAGCGTGCCTACCACACTCGACTTTGTAATTACAAAATTTATAAATACCACCATGAATAAAGAACATTTAACAGATTCGCTTCGATAAAGTAATGTTGCAGTTAAAGTTTTTTCAATTGGAGCTATTTATGAACACCTATACTAAAGTCATCGCCATTTTATTGATGTTCGCATTCAAAGCGGTATTGGCTAACGAATCAAAATTCGATGTTATAGCCAATCTTGATTCAGGGCCGGGTAATGTTACTGTTACCGATAAGGGTCGTATCATCATGAGTCTGCATCAGTTTTATCAGCCGAAATACACGGTTGCCGAGTATAAAAATAATGTGCTTGTGCCATTTCCCAATCGAGAGTTGGCAGACTTTGATTCAACATCAAACTTTAAACTGGATTCTGTGCTGGGCATTCGCAGTGATGCTAATGGCATCGTGTGGATGCTGGATAATGGGATGCGTAGTGGCGTTACCCCCAAGTTAGTCGGTTGGGATACCAAAAGCAATAAACGTCATCAAGTTGTTTATTTGCCAACCCCAATAGCTCCTAAAGATGCTTTTGTGAATGATTTTGCGGTTGATACCAAACACAATCATATTTTTATCAGCGATCCTGCGGGTGGAAAAAATGCCGCGCTGATCGTTGTCAACTTAAGCACTGGAAAGGCAAGACGTGTGCTCGAAGGACATCACAGTGTGACTCCTGAAAATGTTGATTTGATTATTGATAATGTGCCGATTCAAGTTAAAGATAACACTGGAAAACTGGTGAGACCACACATTGGAGTCAATCCGATTACCGAAGATTTAAACAATGAATGGGTCTATTTTGCGCCTATGCACGGACACAGTCTTTATCGCATCAAAGCGGATGATTTGATTGATGAAAAACTGGATGCCCAAACCTTGGCAAGTCGTGTTCAACGCTACAGTGACAAACCTATTTCAGACGGCATGACGATTGATAAAAATAACAACATCTATCTGGGGGAGTTGTCAGCCAATGCGATTGGCGTTATTTCAGCCGATAAAAAATACCAACGACTGGCACAGTGTCCGCGTTTGTCATGGGTTGATTCGTTCAGCTTTGGAGCGAATGGACAGTTATTTGCCGTTGTGAATAGGCTGCATCAATCGGCAATGTTGCATGGTGGCGTATCAACTTCAAAACCGCCCTACTATCTGTTGCAAATAAAGCCACTGGCGGCTGGTTTGCCTGGACGCTAACTCAAACCTGAGGTTAATTTGGTAGAGACGCAAGATTTTGCGTCTCTACAAGGTAAATTATTCAGTAGAAATCGCCTTAAAACCCAGAAATATTCCGACCTATTGCAATTATTTTATCTCTTAGCCAAAGATGCGCAGGGTCTTTTTCTTGCAACGGATGCCAAACCATCACCAAATCATACGCAGGCAGTTCAACAGGCACTGAGAAAATTTCCAACGCAGCCAGTTTTTTAAATTGCTGGGCGATTCGATACGGCAGCGAAAGAATCATATCAGTTTCAGCCACAATCAAAGGCGCGGAAAGAAAATGTGGAACAATCAGTTTGATGCGCCGTTCTAGTCCAAGCTCTGCCAATTTTTGATCAATTAAACCCACACTGCTGCCTGTTCTGGAAATCAACATGTGCGGAGCTGACACATACTCATCCAATGACGGTGTTTTTCTTATCAAGGGATGATTTTGTCTGACCATGCACGCCATCTGATCAATAAATAAACGCTCGCAGCATAAATGCGCGGGTGGATTTAATACCGATTCAAATCCCAGCACCACATCAAGATTGCCATTTTCCAATTCTGCGGTTGGAAACGCAGATTCTGTCCGTTTAACATGAATATCAATGCCAGGGGCAATTTTATCTATCAATCTGGATAACTCAGGGATTAACAGTAATTCCATATAGTCTGTGGCGGCAAGCACAAACCGCTGTTGACTTGTTGCCGCCTCAAACGCCATAGGCGGCTGAATCAGTTGTTCCATTTCCCTTAATAACAGCCTGACGGGTTCAATCAACGCTATCGCCCGTTCGGTTGGCTTCATGCCTGTGGGTGTTTTCACCAGCAAAGTGCCTTGAACATTGATGAGGATTTGCATGATGTTTTCTCTCAGTGGCTATCCTGTCCATTTATGGCGTTAATATCTTATCGAATTAGAGCTTTATCAATAATCGTTTTTACAAATTCGGGCAATGTTTGATTATTCAAAATAGCTTGTTTTTTCAACGCCTCATATTTTTCCACCTCTTCACCCTGCCAACACAATTCTAATCGCCTGATTTGCAGCATGGCGATATGGTTGTAATTTTCAGGAAATGCCCAGTAACAACTTAAACAGATTTGTTTATCTTTCTGTTGCCAATTTTCGCAATGTTCACAAGACCATGATTTTGCGCGATTTGCAGAACTCGACAACAGCATAAAACTTTCTATATCGGTTTCATTATCGCCGTCTATTTCAAACGGCACACGATGGTCTATTTGCAAGTCTCGTTCATTGATAGTTTCTTGATAAATAAAGCATTTACAACCGTATTTAGCAATCAATTGTTCTTTTATCGCTTTGGAAAAACCAGTGCGACCAGAAATTTTATTAAAACGTGATTGTTCAGGATTGCCAAATTTATAAGCGGCAATTTTTCTACCATCGGCTGCTGTTACTCGATAAGTTTCGATAGGAATGCCATATTCTTTAACATCTCTAACCGCTCTAGGAGGATGACTGTAGCCATAAACGTCTTTTAATTGTTCAGTGGTGATAAAGCCATGCTGCAAAATATGGTCAATCACGGTTTTAGGACGTTTTGCAGTCACCGAATGTAATAATTCCAAGAATTCTTTTGAATATTCAGGCATAACAGAAACTCATTTGTGAGGATTGTATCGGTTTAATTGAAACGACTGATAAACGTTTTCTAAGTGCGGGTGAAATATACAGCGATTCAATAGTTGTTTCTTGTTTACCTAATAAAGTGGCTTGCGCAGAGCGTCCGGCATTAATTTCTAAACACTTTAAATCAAGAAATTCAGGTAATTTTTCACCGTGTTGTTTGCTGCCTGTTTTGCCATCATAGCTGATTAAATATAAAACGTTTTTTTGATTTAGTTTTTCTAATTCGACAATGAATTCGGCATGATTAATACTGGCAAAATAGCGAGAATCTTTATTACCGCACACGCCTTGATAGGGCGGGTCGAAATAAACTAAATCATTGTTGCCGATATTTTTTAACACCTGTTTGTAATCGCTACTGGAATAACAGCATTTGCCTTTTAATAAAGCGGATACGCCGACAATATTTTTGCGCATGGTGGCAGGTTGTGTGCCTTTTCTACGTTTATCGGGGCTTTGATTCATTTCGCCTTGATTGTTATAACGCACTGCGCCTTTGGCACAACGGGCTAATAAATAGAGAAATAAACGGCTGTCTTGGGTTTGGTTAAATTCTTCTCTAACTGAATAATAATGTTCAACGCTGTCATTGTGTTGTTGTTGCCAAAGTGTTTCGTAAAAATCGGCGATGTGTTCAGGTTTTTCAATAATCAGTTTGAGCAGATTTAATAAAGGTTGGTTTAAATCATTGAGGCTGAATTTTTTAATGTTTTTTTGTGTGGCAGCGGCTACGCTTAATGCGGCTGTTCCGGCAAAGGGTTCTATTAGCGTGTCAATATCATTGGGAATGTAATTGAGGATTTGCGCGGCTAAATTTCTTTTGCTGCCTTGATATTGAATAGGGTGAGGAAGTTTCATTTTTAATTCATTTTCAATGCACTATTTTGGCAAAGTGTCGGGAACGTTGATGAGGATTTGCATGATTTTTTCTCTTTCTCACTAATTTTTTCGTTTAGACTTCAAAGATTTTAGTTCGGCTTTTAATTCTTTCCTCAAATCCTTAAAATACTCATCCATATTGCTAATAGTCTGAATTAGTTGATAGACATCGCTTTCTTTTAATTTTTTTATTTCTTTTACTAAAATAGCAATATGCTCATGTAATGTATCAATTTTTTGCTTTAATATAACTTTATCATTAATCCGTTTTATTGATGGAAAATTAAATTTCTTTTCAAGCTTTAGAAGAATGTCTTTTACAAGGTTTAAGTTTTGTTTTCTGTAAGCTTCACTTAGAGATTTAAAAAATGCTTCTCCTTCTAGTTTTTTATCATCATCAAGTTTATCAGGATGACATAATCTACTGGCTTTACGATATGCTGTTTTAAGTTCGGTTTTTTCATTATCATTTAATGAAAATGATATGTCTTGTAATTGTTGCTGATGTATTTTTTCAAAATCTTCATAAACAATCTTGGCATTCTGGTATTCTGGGTCACAAAAATCATCGAAAATAACAACGCGAAGTTTAAGAATTTCACTAATTAACCCACCTAACTTAGACATATATTCGCTATTGAAAAGATTTATTTGTCTTTCATATTCAGATTTTTCTAAACTTAAGATACTTAAAGTTTCTTCAAGTTCTTCTACTGTAAATTTAGGTTTTAATGCCTGATAATTTTTATGTTCATTTTCAAGAAATTCAGTGTTTTGTATTTGCTTCATTTACATGCTTGATAAATAAATTAAATTTCAATAATTTTACTAAACCGAGATAAATTTTCGGGTAAGTTCTTTATAAGATTTTTTTTCAAATTAAAGGTTTTCAATTTAATAAGTTTATCCATAGAAGTAGGAAGTTCGAGTAGTTGGTTGTTATTTAATGTTAGAGTTGTAAGATTAACAAGACTTCCAATTGAATCAGGAAGTTTAGTTAAACAATTATGACCTAAAGATAAATGCTCTAATTGAGTTAAATTACTAATAGTGCTTGGAATTTCGGGAATTTTATTATTTGATAAATTCAAATGAATAAGTTTTATTAATTTATCAATAGATAGAGGAAATTTAGTTAGTTGATTGTGATTCAAATATAAACTTCTAAGGTTTATTAACTCACCTATTGATTCAGGAACTTCAACTAGCTTGTTATAGTTAAGATGTAACTCGTGCAGGTTTATTTTTACAACAAATTCTGGTAGTTTTTTTAATTGGTTGTAATCAAGCCTTAAATATCTCAAATAAATTAAATTACCAATAGTATCTGGTAGCTCTAAAATCTGGTTTCTGGTTAAAAATAATTCATCTAAATTTTTGAGGTTTCCAATAGACTCTGGTAGCTTATCTAGTTGATTATCTCTAACAGATAAATATGAAAGCTTAATGAGATTTCCAATCGACTCTGGTAGGGTATCTAATTGATTATAATCAGCAGATAAATATGAAAGATTAATGAGATTTCCAATCGACTCTGGTAGATTATCTAATTGATTATAATCAACAAATAAGCGTGTAATATTAATGAGATTTCCAATATTTTTTGGAAGTGTCTTTAATTTATTACTGCCTAATTTTAATAATATAAGATTAGTTAGTTTACATATATATTCAGGTAGTTCTTCCAAATTATTTGCAGACAAATATAATCTAGTTAAATTAGTTAGATTGCCAATAGATTTAGGTAAGTTAATTAACTGATTTTCTTCAATATTCAAATTCTCTAATTTATAAAGATTACCAATTCCTTCTGGAAGAGTTGCTAGTTGATTGTTGTCTAATATCAATGTTCTAAGATTGGTCAGATTACATATATATTCAGGTAATTCTGTTAGCCCATTGCCGCTTAAATCTAATTCAGTTATTTCTAAAATAGATTTTTTGTTAAACTTTTTAATTCCATTTTTCTTAGCCCATTTAATTAATTCATCAATCCATTTGTCATTATTTCTTGTTGCTAAAATACTGTCAGTGATTTTTAGCAGACTTTGTGTGTTTTTGATAACTATATCTGTGCTGTCTTTTTTTATTAACGACTTATCTTCGCTCATAATGTACCCAGAATGTTAGCTTTTATCGGCATATAGTTGATAATCACAAATAGCCATCACGACATTTTTTAATTCATCAACTGATTGTTTTACAAATTCGTAAGTGAGCAAAATTTCATGTTTATTTTCGTCATATATTACATCATCACTTATGCCATTTATTAAATCAATACAATGAGTTAGTTTTATGCCTTCAATTATATTTTTTGTAATATTTTTAACCTGATTTATATGTCGCTCATCCTTACTTTCTCTATCTAGTTCGCCATTTCTATGAACTAAAACATTTCGTATGTCACGCAAAAGAATCACTCTATCCCACTGTTCTGTTGGAATTTTTACTTTAGCCTTATTTCCCAAATATTCTTTTGCCATAGCTACAGTATCGCCGTTATATTTTATATTTAACTCTTTTCCGACTACATAACATATCAGATTTAAAATATGATCAAAAACTGAATAAAGAACAATAAAGTTAGAACGCCATTGGATTTGTTCAAACGCATTTATGCAATCACCAGAAAAATATTTTCCTTCCAAAATAGAAACGAATATTTCGTATTTTTCATCGTCATCAACGTCAAGTTTATCAACAAATTTGTTGGCTTCCGTCCTACGATTATCCTTTTCCTGTTCCATTGACTTTTTAAGGAAATCTAAATGCTGATTGATAGCATCAAATTGGAATTCAATGGTTGGTCTAGTGAACCAATGAATAATTTCTCCATTGTATGTATAAGGACACGGTTCATTGAAAGATGGATGTGTGGTCATAATGTTGTTTTTAAGACTGGGGCTGATTTCGGCTAGAAACTTAATTATTAGAAAACTCATTGTAGCATATCGTTATTTACCAATAATTTCAGTTAGCCTATTTATTTCAGGCATAAAAAAACCGACCGCATTTCTGCAATCGGGTTTTAAATTTAAAGGATTCTCGTTCTCTCGCCAGCGCGTGAGAACGAAAAAAATCACATAAAACAAGAATATTTCGCTAACCATGACAACGCTTAAACCTGCCAGCATTCATTATGCCTGGATTGTACTTGCTGTAACCTTTGCCTGCTTATTTGTGGCATCCGCACTGCGCTCTGTTCCAGGGATTATCATGTTATCTTTGGAGCAGGAATTTCACTGGAGCAGAGAAACTATCAGCGGTGCGGTTTCGGTTAACCTGCTGTTATTTGGACTGGCAGGGCCTTTTTTAGGGCGATTAATGGATTTATACGGAACAAAATCCATTACCTTAATCATGATTACACTGGTGACACTCGGCGCAGGGGGCAGCTACTTTATGCGCGAACCCTGGCAACTCTATTTATTTTGGGGAGTGATTGTGGGGGCAGGTTCGGGAGGAACCTCAATAGTGATGGGGTCTAGCGTTGTTAATCGCTGGTTTCAGCACAGACGTGGTTTAGCTTTAGGCATACTGGGAGCTGCTTTTTCGTCTGGTCAGTTAATTTTTACGCCTGTTATTATGAGTTTGAATATGCAACTGGGCTGGCGGGCAGCAACTTTATTCATTGTTTTATTACTGGGCTTGATTGTATTACCTTTAATGATGAAGTTTATGGTGGACGACCCGCAAAAAAAAGGAATCAGGGCATACGGTGCAAATGGAGTTATCACATCTGCCATTCTGCCAGACCCGCATCCCATGCGCCTTGCAATGAAGAATCCACAATTTTGGCTGTTAGCCTTCAGTTTTGGCATCTGCGGTTTTACAACGTCTGGACTGTTTCAAACACATTTGATTACTCACGGTGTCGAACACGGCTTTCCTGAAATGACGATGGCAACCTCATTAGGACTCATGGGGGCTACCGATATTGCAGGAACTATTTTCTCAGGTTGGTTATGTGACCGCTTTGGCAAGCGTTGGCCGCTGGCGATTTATTATACGTTGCGAGGCGTTTCATTAATGCTATTGCCCTCTATTGAATCCACCGGACAGCTGATGGTTTTTTCTGCGGTCTATGGACTTAATTGGCTGTCGACTGTCCCTGCGACCTCAGCACTGACAGCAGATTTGTTTGGCAAACAAAATGTTGGAATCATATTTGGCTGGATTTGCTTTGCGCATCAAATCGGAGCCGCGTTAGCTTCTTATGGAGCAGGCTATTTGCATAGTTTGGTTGGCAACTACTCTTTAGCTTTTATAACCTCTGGTTTTTTTGCTTTAGTGGCAACTGGGTTGGTTATTAATATACGGGAGTGAGTGTAAGCTTACAAATGCCTAAATACTTCAGGTATAAAAAAACCGACCGCATTTCTGCAATCGGTTTTTTGATTTAAGGAGCTTGGCACAGCCAGCTTTCACATTGTAAACTGCCACACTAAACAAACCGAATAATTGAGTTTTCCCGTATCCATCCCGCAAAATCCACCTCCTGCATTTCACCATTCGCAACTGCCAGCATAGTCTGTATTGCATCCATTTGATTTGCAATTAATTCTCTCATCGTGTAGCGTAATTAACAGTTGCTTATCAATCCATCGCCATTTTTGCATGATTATTTAGCCAACTCAGCAAATGTTTCGTGATATTCCTGCATAAATTCACGTCCAATTTTTAACTGTTCCATCATATCCGGTGATTGCGGAGGCGGCATAATGGCTGCACTTGATTTGGAAGCCACTTTTTCTTCAATTTGTAATTGATTTTTCCATTGCATTAAAAGTCTATTAACAATTTCCTGTGGAATCACATCAGGAATATTTAGCATAACTTGCATAATCCGCTCCTTTGATAAAATTAATTGTCGCTATTTTACTTTATTTAAGGCATAAAAAAACCCGTCTTGAAAAATCAAAACGGGTTTTAGATTTAAGAGCTTGGCAATTCCCTACTTTCACATGGCAAACTGCCACACTATCATCGGCACTAAGAGG
>ERZ1034365.1616-NODE-1616-length-11179-cov-2.734462_pt1 | contig 11179 bp, 8 predicted proteins | sample MGYA00520615_ERZ1034365 | MGnify/ENA primary metagenome ERZ1034365 (study PRJEB33736, sample SAMEA104284505) | Azolla filiculoides | biome: Urban; feature: Water surface; material: Ditch water | place: Netherlands | collected 2015-10-28 | depth 0-0.1 m ... | reverse complement strand
ATGATGTTCAACTCCGCATTGGGAGCAACCAGCCGAGCCGGAGATGTAATGGTTGATGCTGAGTTCTCGGTAGATGGTATCAATCCAGTTGTAAGATTAACACAACCAGCACCAGTAGGTACACGAGTTACAATCTTCCGAAAAGTTGGAAAACTTTGGTATGATCAAGGTAATAATACAGCAAGTGCTGGTACGACATTACTCGAAAATTCAACCTCAGTTGCTAAGTTTATTGCTCAAAAAACGTCGTTGGTTCCTGACTAAATATAGGATATAACTAACTTTTAAGGGCTACCCATGGCAGAAATTGATAATTCTACCGGTGAACAACCGGTAGAAAAACCAGATGAAACTGGTGGCTTTCACTACGAAAGCCACGTCAAGATTTTCGATCCAGAAACGGAAGAAGTTTTCGTTTCAACCAGAGCCTAACTCTACTACCGGTATAATAGATGCAATTAAATTACAAAATCACTGGTCATATTAAGATATTTGACCCAATCACATCCGAAGTCTTTGAAGACAAAGACAATGCCATTCATTATGAAAATATGAGTGTTGCATTGGCTAATAGTCTAACTAATACTGGTCTTGGTATTAATACCATGGCATTTGGAACAGGTGGTACTCTAGTAGATCCAACTGGTTTGATTTCTTACTTAACACCAAATACAGTGGGTGTTAACTGTAGCTTATACAATCAAACCTTTGCTAAAAGTGTAACCGACGATATTCACAACGCAGACCCAGTTCGTAATAAGATGGAAGTTCGCCACGTCAGTGGTGCAACTTTTAGTGATATTTTAGTATCTTGTTTACTTGATTACGGCGAACCAACCGGTCAAGAAGCATTCGATAACAGTGTTGATATGAATGGTAACTTTGTATTCGATGAATTGGGTTTGTTGACAGTTAATCCTGATGGTAGTACTCGATTGCTAACACACGTTGTTTTTCACCCAGTACAAAAATCACTGAATAGATTGCTTCAAATCGATTATACAATTCGTATTCAAAGTTTAACTGGATTTAACGAGGTGAGTGCGTAATGACTTATAACATCAAACATGCAAATACATCAATTCCTGATTATACAGTATATGATAACACAACAAATACCGATACCAGTTTAAAATTCCCTGGTAGATTCGTTGCCGGTTATGGTAAAACCATTGCAGAAAACTTCTTACATCTACTCGAGAATTTCGCGAGCGACAGCGAGCCTAGTAGCCCACAAATTGGACAACTTTGGTATGACACTGCTAGTGGATATTTACGAGTCCATAGCGGAACTGGTTCAACTGTTGCGGCTAGATGGAAAGCAGCAAGTGGAATTGAATATAATTCTGAAAATCCGGGAACGGCAGTAGCAGGTCAGCTTTGGGTTGATACCTCAAATAGACAACTTAATATCTATACTGGTTCTAGTTGGATGGTTGTTGGTCCAACAATCAGTACAAGAGATGGTCTTAAAAATGGAGCAATGGTAGAAGATGTCATTGATACTTCTAATACATTGCGTTCTGTTTTAACCATTTATATTGCCGACGTTCCAGTTGCAATTATCAGTAAAGATTCATTCCAACCAAAAGCTGGTATTGCTGGTTATGGTAAAATCAATTCAGGTGTTAACCTGAATAATCCAGTAACCGTATTAGATAAAGGCAAGTTTTATGGTGGATATCCGCAGTTTACTGGAACTGCAACCGCTGCAACACAATTGATAGTTGGTAATGCACCAGTAGATGCAAATAAGTTTCTAAGAACTGACACGATTAACAATACCGAACACGCAATCAATATCAAACATAACGATGGTCTTGCCATTGGTACTGATAGAAATTTAATCATCTCTTATAATTCAACATCCAAAGCAGCTAAGATATATAACAGCACAGTAGGCAGTGTTGAACTACAAACCAGTATTGATCAAATACCAACTACAATTTTAAAAGTAACTGGTACAACGGTTGGTATCAATACCGCACATCCAGCAGCTGAATTGGACGTAACTGGTAATACCAAAGTAAGTGGAAAAATCACAATTTCTGGTACAAATGGTATTGCCCTAGATATCACTGGAAAAGTATCTAAAGGTTTAATAGTAGACCAAACACAGCAAAACAGTGTACTACCAACTGATCAAATTCTTCTTTACCGTGATGGTGACTATTTAAGCAAAACGACAGTCGCTAATCTTTTAGCTGGTGTTCAACCGCAGCAGAATACATCATCTGTTGGTTTATCAAGTAGAAAAACGTTACAACAAACAACGTCTAGTTTGGAAGCGGGTGAATCGATTATATTGACACTTCCGGGGGGATATAAAGGATATGCACTATATGCTATTACTGTATCATCAACTGCGTGGGTTAGAGTTTATACTTCAAATGCGGCTGCTGTTGCCTTTGCAGAAGCAAGTAGAACTGAGGGAACTGCAGCTGCAGCCAATGCTGGTGTAATTGCAGAAGTTTCAACTACTACCGCTGATCAAGTGGTAAGGTTCACACCTGCGTTAATTGGATTTAATTCTGAAAGCACACCAAATACTGACATAGTTGTTAAAGTAAAAAACAAAGGCGTATCAGCAACGACTATCACTGTTAAATTAACTATTTTACAGTTGGAGGCATAAGACATGGCATATTCGATTAATGTAGCAGAAAACATAGTTTTAGTACAAGATGGTACTGTTGACCAAGATGCAACTGACTTAACCCTAATTGGTAAAAACTACACTGGTTTTGGTCAAGCATTGAATGAAAACTTTGTTAAGTTACTAGAAAACTTCTCAACTTCATTGTCTGCACCAACACAACCAATCACTGGTCAACTTTGGTATAGCACACAAGCGGCTAAATTGATGGTATATAGCGGAACAGCATTTGTTCCAGTTAGTTCAACGACCGTTGCTGCAACCCAACCACTTAACATGGGTGTTGGTGATATGTGGTATAACACAACAACCAAACAGTTAAACTTCTGGGATGGTAGTTCGGTTATTCTTTTAGGACCAACCTATACCGCATCTCAACAAAAAAGTGGATTTTCGGTTTATACAGTATACGATACCTTAAATCAAACGCACGTAATCACCTGTATCTACAACAATGGATTATTAGCTGGTCTGTTCGCAAACGAAGCCTTTACATTAAGAGACCCAACCTCAATTGCTGGTTATTCACCAGACGGTGTAATTCGAGTTGGATTTAATCAAGGAACGATTCCTAATTTCCAATTTAACATCAATGCACTGGATTCGCAAAGTTTAGATGGCCATCCAGCAGTTGATTATTTTAGAACTGGTAAAGAAAACTACACCGATCATAAAATATACATCGATAGCAATGATGGGTTGTCTGTCAAAATAGGCAGTTTGAAAATAGATTCAAATTCAGTTGTGTTGGAAAACACATTAGCTGATCAACCACTAAAATTACGTGCTAAACACGGAAGTACTACGGATACTGTACTAGATATTCAACCAGGTAGCAGAACAGTTTATGTTGGTAGTTCAGATGTGCCTTATCAGTTGAATTTATACCAAACACCAACGATTAACAGTAGTGTTACCAATAAAGGGTATGTCGATAGTGAAATTCTGAAAAGAACAATGATGCTAAGTATCATCATTGATAATACCACAACCGATGCACAGCTGTTGAATATTGTCACTGCAATGGCTCCACTTGATAATCATTACCCAGAAAATACTGCATTTAGACTCCTTTGCTCTCCAGCAAATCCAAGTGCACAAAAAACAATTCGAGTATATCGTATAAACAGTTCTGGTAGTTGGGAATTCCGCCCACTAGAAAATGTAACAGTATAGGAAGTAATCTAAATGTCTTATCCAATTAATAAATCAAATGGCCAATTGCTTGTTTCACTAGAAGATGGTCAACTTAATACAGATACTAGTATCGGCTTAGTTGGTCGTAATTATGTAGGCTATGGCGAAATTCAAAATGAAAACTTCTTACACTTACTAGAAAACTTTGCAAGTAGTGGACCACCAGCAAGACCAATTGCAGGTCAACTTTGGTTTAATACGACAACAAAGATTCTAAATGTATACGATGAAGCGGTTAAGTTTTGGAATCCAGTTGGTTCGGCTTCTGTATCCCAGTCAACACCAACCTTGCCTATTACTGGGCAAATGTGGTTAGATTCGACCAGTAACCAATTGAAAGTATACACGGGAACTGTATGGGTAGTTGTTGGCCCAGAGTCCGTTGCGACTTTTGGTGAAACTAAAGCCAAATCTACTGCATTACTGGATACCAATAATACAAATAGACCAGTGGTTGAATTGGTAGTTAATAATAAAGTTGTTGCAATCGTTGCAACCGATACGTTTAAGATTAATGCATCAAATTCTGTAACTGGATTTGATAGTATTGTTCCAGGTATTAACTTATCATCTACTATGGAATTTACTGGTACCCTTAACGGTACTGCTGATTATGCAAATAGATTAACCAGAGCATCCAAAATAAATGGAATTAGTTTTGATGGTGCGTCTGATATTACAATCAAATCTAGTACTACTAAAACTCTAAAGAAAGGCAATTATCTTTTAGGTAGTGATTTCGATGGTTCTGCCGAGGTAACGTTATCAGTAAATGCAGATATAGCAAACACGCCAAACACGGTAGTTGCACGTGACGCATCTGGTAATATCGTTGCGAACGAAATAACCGGTACACTAAAAGGTCAAGTAAATGCACCGGCTGGTACGAGTACATTCGATAATATCACATTTAATTCTATTACCGGAACGGCTGTCATTCAAGGAACAACTGCTGCGGCTAATAGATTAAATCCAGGTGCAAAGATCAATGGTGTTTTGTTTGATGGTAGTGCTGATAAAACAATACCGGCGGATGCAAATACATTAACTGGTACAAATATAAATGCAACAGTTGTGGATTCTAGTTTAAGAACAGTTGGTGTATTGCAGTACTTGAATGTAGGTGATGCTACAAATAAACTAACTGCAAAATTAGAATCAACAGTTCCAACCTTGAGCACTACTACTGGAAAACTAACAGTAACTGCCGGAACTGCGGGTGCATCGCTTACCTTTTTAAACTTAGCGCAATCAACGGCTCTTAGTTTAACAAAAGCATCAATTCTACCATCTGCAGATACTAACTTGGGTTCTTCCTCTGTTAAATTCAATGAAATTTATGCCACCGAGTTTAAAGGTGTTGCATCGTCTGCTTACTACGCTGACTTAGCAGAAAACTATGTAGCGGATGAATCATACGAACCCGGAACTGTAGTTCAATTTGGTGGTGATTACGAAGTGACTATTGCTAGTAATAAAACTCCAAGAGTTGCAGGTGTGGTATCTACCAATCCAGCATATTTAATGAATTCATTACAAGATGGCGAGTACGTTGTTGCCGTTGCGTTGCAGGGTAAAGTGCCATGTAAAGTTGCTGGTTTTGTATCTAAAGGTGATCTAATGGTTAGTGGTGGGCACGGTTATGCAATTTCATGTGATCATCCTAAAATTGGCACCGTTATTGGTAAAGCATTAGAAGATTTTCATGGTGAATATGGCCTAATTAACATTGTTGTTGGTCGAGTTTAGACCCTAAATACTAATAAATATATTCCCACGGAGTCCAAGTAATGGCATACATAGTAAACAAATACAATGGAGTTGCAATCGCAACAGTACAAGATGGTACTGTCGATCATACAACCGATTTAACTTTTATCGGCAAGAATTATGCAGGTTATGGTGAAGTTCAAAATGAAAACTTCTTACATCTACTTGAAAACTTTGCCAATACAACTGAACCACCAAGACCAGTCGAAGGTCAAATTTGGTATGATAAAACTGCTAGAGTTTTAAAATTCCACGATGGCTTTCGTTTCAAAGCCGCTGCGGTTGAATACGGTTCAACTATACCAACAAATCCATCACTTGGCGATTTGTGGTGGGATTCTACATTAAACAAATTATATTCATTTTCTGGTTCTGGCGAACGAAGTGGTTTCCAACTAGTTGGTCCAGATAATAACACTAGCCATATTTCAGTTCAAGTAAGAACTGTTAGAGATTCAACCAGCGTGGATTCAGTCCATAACGTAGTTGAAATTATAGCACGCGACAAAGTGGTTGCGATCTTCAACTACGATGATGAATTTAATGTGCTCGAAACAGACCCAATTGATGCAACGGATCCAGATGCATTTAGATCAATCAAACAAGGTATCACATTAAGACATACATTAAATGATACAGCACATGCTGGCGTTAGTTATTCTGGTAGTTCCAATTGGCAAATCTGGGGAACTGCGTCAGATGCTAGAAAATTAGGTGGTGTTGCTGCTGATATTTACGCGTTAACTACTGGTGATACGTTTACTGGTGTTGCTAACTTCGATGCTGGGTTGACGGTAAAACTATTAACTGTTTCAGAAGATTCTAATAATAATACGTTAATTACTAAAACAGGAACAACACCGGTTAAGTTTTCAGTAAATGGTTCAACTAATTTAGTAATAAATGCTACTTCGGTCGCACCTGACACCAATGCAACCCTGAATACAGGTACTATAGATCTAGGTACTTCAACTGCCAAATGGAAAGATATTTGGGCTAGTGGAACCGTAACAGCGAATGCATTTACTGGTGTATTAACCGGTAATGTAAAAGATTCAACGGGTGCTGTATTGTTGGATAACACAGCAAAAACATTTAAAGGTAGTATCAAAGCATCTGATGATGTTACATTATTAGATAATACAACAAAAACATTAAAGGGTAATCTCAAAGCTGCTGATGATTCGGCTGCTTATGATTCAACATCAAAAACCTTCACTGGTTCATTGACTGGTACTGCAACAAATTCGAGTGCATTAAAACCACCAACAACTGAAGCTGCTGGTAGCACTACTAATTACCCACCTGCAATTACTGCACTAAACTACACTGCGGTTGTTCGTGATGGCAACGGTAAAATTTATGCTAGTTCAATTGACGGGAACGCCAAAGGTGCTGATAAGTTATTTGTTTCTACCTATGCACCGGCTGGTAGTGACCAATATAGACCTGCTGACATTGCTGGAATTGCGAACACTATCGCAGCAAGAGATGGTTCTGGTAACTTAACAGCAGTTGAATTTAAAGGTACTGCGTCAGCTGCATACTACGCTGACTTAGCAGAAAAATACGTGGCAGATGCAGAATATGAAACAGGTACAGTGGTCGTTGTCGGTGGTACCGAAGAAGTAACTGCATGTTCAATCGGTGGATTTGCAATTGGTGTTGTTAGTAAAAACCCAGCATATATGATGAACAGTGGATTGGTAAACGGAACTTATATTGCACTAAAAGGACGAGTTCCAACTAAAGTGGTTGGTGCTGTTAATAAAGGTGATAGATTGATTGCAGCAGCCGATGGTTGTGCAACCGCTAACAATAGCACAGCGAATCATTGTTTTGGTATTGCATTAGAAAGTAACTCGGATATCGCAGTTAAATTAGTTGAAGTTTTGGTATTATAGGATATTAGTATGTCAACAAAAATTACAATTGATAGATATAACACTATCCAATCAGCGATTAATGAAATTCTAGGAACTGGTGCTACTTGTTATGGCCAAGTGTTAAAAAGTTCACAGTTATCTATCCCAATCGGTACTAGACGATTGATTTATGCACAAGACGTCAATAATTTAGTTGCTGATTTGCGTAGAATTTTGCAACACCAAGATGGTGTTGATTATTCTACTAATATCCCAACAGTTACTGCGGGTACAACAAAAGCAACCAATGCGACATATACCAATTTAGAAACTTATTTGGCGCAGGCAACAGCAAATCGTTGGAAAATGTCAAACGACGCGTCACAATCAGCAACCGTAAATGGCGTTAGCTCATTAAGATCAACAGCATGGAACAGTGAAATATATCATGAAGCAGTTGCAAATTTTGGTTCAGCATTAAACGCAAAATATTTCTTCAATGCCGGTGGTGAGTTGATCATCTCAACTTCCATGACTGGTCAAACCGGAGATAAAAGTAACGCATGGGCTCAGTTACTTAATGCGTCTATAACCGTGACTATGAATTATACCACTTCAAAAACGGAGACTAGTGAATCACAAATCGGATTTAATGATTTAACCGCAGAGTATCAGCGACTTGTTTTTATTTCATGCACTTCACCATTTGCGGATAACAATTATACAATATCAGCGAAAAAAGATGGTCAGTTCGTATATTTTAAAATTACGTATACCGATGCGGTTACAGGAACACGCGATGAGTTAGTTAATGGCACTATTACTAGTACCGTGAAATATAGAGGTGCGGTCGGTGCAAGCGTGTTGGCACCAGTGCCAACGGTAACGTCGTTTCATACCCTAGATTCTGGTGGTATATCACAAGGATACACCGTATTGCTATCACCAAATTCAGTAGCTGAGGGGAATGATATTCATGTTACTATTAGTTCATACCCACCAGTGGCAAGTGTTTGGTATGAAATTACTGGTGATGGGCCAGGAGTTACTGGAGCCGACTTCAGTGATGGATTGGTAACAGAAAGTAAAACATTAACCAATGGTGCAATTCAATTCAATAAAGCTGTCGCAGTTGATGTATTATCAGATTCAACAAATGTCACTATGAAGTTATATGACAAAGATCCAGCAATATCAGGTGCAGTTTTACTTAAAACCAGTAATCCCATCTTGATAAATGACGGTAGCCTTGATTTGACGTTATCGTTAGTGTCACCGCCTACCCCAGTATTAGATGAAACAATTAACAATATCGGTAATTTTGCAGTAGTTGGTACCGGATTACCTGCTACAACCACTGCTACGTGGACTGCAACTGGTACTGGTGCTTTGCATTTAACTAAACCATCCGATACCTTTACTCTCAGTGGTGGTTCTGGTACATTTTCGGTAACAGTTAGTCCAGATCATATTACGACTGGAGATTTACCATTACATGTTAAAGTGTCTATTGGCGCTGTTGAATCTAACATTATTGATTTAACTATTAATGATACATCAAAACCAATTATAACTTACCATTCAACGAAAGATCCAGATTTTGGACTCACTGCGTTTACTTACGATGACGCATTGTATTATTCAATCACTGGTGGGAAACCAAATGGTACATTCACGTTCACTCGAGGAACAGATGCTCCGATAACTCGTACATTGAGTAATACTGGATTGTTCCCACACGGTAGTTTTGATAACTTGTTTACCGCGTTGACTTCGCCAGGTACGTTACACACGATGATTGTGTTTGACGGTGAATCGACAGAGTATACACACGATATAGTGTTCACTCCTGATGTCCAGGAATTAACACTATCATCAATTCCACCTGATATTACTAGTGGAAAAACATTACAAATTGATTTCTCATTATCGCATTGCCGAGCACCAGCGGTTATTAACTGGGAATTAGTTGCACCAATTCCAGCTGGTATATACCAAGCAGGTGGTACATTGACAAGTGGTACAATAACCACTGCTGGTAATACCGGGAATGGTACTGGGAGTCTTATACTAGAAGCGAATGCAGCATCTGTCGTGAAAGGTACCACATTCACTGTTAAATTTACATTGAGTACACTTACGACTGTCAATGTAACTTCACCAGCGATACGTATCATCGATGCGTTCCCGTATACAACACAGCTAGATGAACAGATTTATTTACCAACATTGGCTTCTGCTGTTACTATCAAGGCACGCGGTGGTGCAGGTGGTAGCGGTGGTTTTGTCACTGCTATCGGAACTAATCTTAAAGGTGCCGATAGTAGTCGAAGTGCAACCGCTGGAACTTCTGGTAATATTGCATATGACAACTCTCAACCAGCAGTAACCGGAACTCCAGTGTTGTTAAAAACACAAAATGGTGGTTCGGGTGGTACTACTTCTAGTATTCCAACTGCAGGTGTTGACGGCGAAGTAACTATATACGTCCAACCAGGTTAGTGGCACCGAGTATAAAATTATAGCAGATGCGCCATTAAAAGATGGTTCTTCTGTAGTTACTGGATACACCGCAACTTCTTCGGTTAGTCCAACCAATGGTATCAGCACAGCATCCAATCCAACGGTGCCAGTTACATCCAGTGGATTTACGCCCGGTCAACGTATATTATTTACATTGACTGCTGATAACGTATTTGGACCTGGCGAAGAAGTAATAGCACCAACACAAACTGCAAAATTGACTATCAGTGATACCTTATACCCAGGAGTAAAATATGGTAAATCTTGTGCAATGAGCGGTGATGGTAATTATTTGGTTGTTGGCGCTCCACTTGAAGATTTCTCACAAGGTGCTGCTAATATTTGGATTTACAAAAGATCCGGTAATACCTGGACTTTTACTAATGCGTTATTCCCTAATCCATGGGCTGCTGGTGATCAACTTGGATTTTCAGTTGATATAAATCAAACTGGTGACCGAATTGTAGTTGGTGCACCGTATAGAGAATATAATGCACAAGTAGACCAAGGCGGAACTTACATATTTAAACGAACCGGAGAATCGTGGGATCAGGAAGTTTTTATTCCAGACCCAAATACAAATGGTAATCAGTATGATTATGGTGGTTACTCGGTAGTTATATCAAGCGACGGATCTATGATATTAGTTGGTGCCCCGGGTGGAGATTCGGAATCTAGCGCAACGGGTACAATTGTTGCGTATTACGCAGAAAGTAATTCATGGTCAACCGTGACATTCGCTGATAGGGTTGGTTTGGCCACGGGTGCTGGCGAAGCAAATGCGTTCCATGGTTCAGCGTTAGCTATATCAGCAAATATGCTAGTATGTGTTGAAGGAGCACCGGGTGATGCAAACCAAGGGTGGTATTCGAGTGCAGTGACTGGAATCAGTAACGCCGGTTACGTTGCTTTGTTCAGTAGACCGAGTACGACAACGCGCTCGTGGGGGAAGAAAAAAGGATTCTTATCACCAACTCCGATAGCTGATGGGTATTTCGGAACAAGTATGGCATTAAATGCGGCTGGTACTGTATTGGTTGTTGGAGCACCTGGTGAAATGGCATTTGGTTTAGCTAAAGCGGGTGCTGTGCATATTTTCACTGGTTCTGGTACAACTTGGAACATACAAGCAATTTAAGTTGCATCTGATGCGCAAGATGGTGCTAAT
>ERZ1034365.1615-NODE-1615-length-11179-cov-3.297874_pt1 | contig 11179 bp, 9 predicted proteins | sample MGYA00520615_ERZ1034365 | MGnify/ENA primary metagenome ERZ1034365 (study PRJEB33736, sample SAMEA104284505) | Azolla filiculoides | biome: Urban; feature: Water surface; material: Ditch water | place: Netherlands | collected 2015-10-28 | depth 0-0.1 m ... | reverse complement strand
GAGTCGCGTGCACCACGGAAAGTTGATTCGCGTGAGTCATCGCGTGCTGCGCGGTCAGGACGGTTTGGGTTGCGCTCTTCGCGAGAAGAGTCACGACCTGAATCGCGACCACGATCTTCTGACCAACCGCGCTTTGCAGTGCGGTCTTCAAAACGCGATGAGTCTGACTTGCCGTATGAAGGGCGCTCTGCACGGTTGCGGTCGCCGAAGCCACCACCAAAACCTGCGCGTGCTGGGCGATCTTCGCGGTTACCAAATGTGCGTGGTTGACGCTCATCGTCGCGGCGTGCCGGGCGTGCATCGCGGTCATCGCGGCCACGACCAAATGAAGGGCGTGAATCGCGGTCACCGTAGCTTGGGCGCTCTGAACGAGCTGCGCCATCACGGTTACCGTAAGTGCGCTCTGAGCGCGGTGAGTCACCATAAGTCTTTGGAGCGCGCTCTTCGAAGAACGCACCCTTTGCACGTGGCTTGCGCGGTGCATCTGCACCTGCAGCGCGAAAGTCTGAGCGACCCCCGCGACCGTCTTCACGTGGCTTAAAGTTTGATGTTGAACCTGCGCGGCCGCGACCTGTTGGGGTCTTGCCGTTACGGTCTGCTGAAGCGCCTTTTCCCGGGCGCGCGTTTGATTTGCCAAAAGTTGGCATAATTTTTCCTCATTCAATTGTGTGGTTCGGCGGGGAGTAGCCGCTTTGAACCGGTGGGCTAGTCGAACAGCTGCTAAACCCACACACAAGAAAAACTCTGCATAACGGCAGATCTTATTTAGAGGAAAAGACTGGTACATCTTCAGCGGTGGCGCTTCTGTGGCCACTTGAAACAAGTGATGTACTGCAAACGACTACTGTCACATTTCTGTAACGCTATAAGCCTAACTTGGCAGACTGGTTTTGGCTAGACCCAATTTCACACCGATACCTAAAGCCCTGGCACTAAATCGCTAAGTTAGATGGCTATTGCGGCGCCCAAAACGGTGAACCCACCGCGGTTTTCCAGCTGCCAGGTAAAAGCCACCTCATCCATGATTGAAGAGCCGTAACCGGCCTCAACCTCGGCAGGTAGCGGCTGCCCATCGTTCGAAACGGTGATGCCAAGCAGGTGCGGGCCAGTTTGCTCAAGTTCTATTACCACGTGCTCGGCCTTGCCATGTTTTACCGCGTTGCTTACTGCCTCGCGCACGATCTCGGCGGCACAGGCAGAGGCCACAGTGTTGGCCTCAATCTTGGCCTTTAGTTCAGGGCTTAGTTGAGGCAATTGCACCTCAACTGCGCCTTGCCACACAGCATGAATTTGCTCAAGCACATCACTTAGGGTTTCGGCGCCATCAACCGTTTCAAGCTTGCTGATTGCCAAAGAAATATCATTCTGCACTGCCTCAATATCGGCAGCGGTTGGTGATTCAATTTTTGCCAGTCGAATTGCCGAAGCATAAAGAGCCGCCTGAACAGAGCCATGCAAGATTGAAGCAATGCGGCGGCGATTAAGCCAAACTTCTTGGCGCAGTTGAGAGTTCAAAATGGCAAGATCAGAAACCACTCTGGTCATTTCAACTTCGGCATCTTGGCGCTGGGTGCGAAGAAACTGCATATAAAAGGTAATTAGCGTTAGAACTACCTGCGAAAGCACAAACTGCCAAAATAGGTAATTTTCTAGCTCATAGCCAAATAGGGCAAGGACTATCCCAGTGAAGAACGAAACTGCCACCGAAGCAAGAATTGAAATCAATAGAGCAAAAACAAATGGAACCCAAACTTTAGCTAAAGCTTTTTGAAAAAATTTATAACCAACAAAAACCGCTAGCAGGCTAAGCACGCTTCCTTGTAAAACTGCACCTGGAAAATTAATGGCAGTTGCAGTGATAGCAATTGAAGCAGTTGCAAAAAACAATAACTCAGGAACAATCATTGAGCCGGCAGAAAGAGTTGAAGGAAACCTGCTCTTGGCAGCTGCAAATGCAGCGCGATTAGAAATAGAGCTAACTTCTTCGTCAACTTTTGAACCTTTGCCAATATCGTGACTCAGCGGTCTAACCACTGTTTCAACAACATCACGAAGACGCAAAGAAAGATCACTTGGTGAGCTTTGTAATTGTGTTTTTACTTCATCCACAACCGGCGCCAAAACACCTTGAACTCTTTTCAGAAGATCGGCACGCTGCAATCGAATGCGCTCGCGAATTCCGCCGCGTAATTCATCGAGCTCAGCTTTTTCTATTTCAAGCTCAGCCAAAGTTTTCTCGTGACGAATTCTTGAGGCATTAAAGATTGCCAACATAGAAATTGCACCGTAAACAAATAGCGGGCCACCTATCAGGCGGAAAATAAATTCACCCGGAGGCATGATGCCCAACGCAGCACCGGTTAGATAAACGGCGGTTCCGCGGGCAGCACCGGCAACTGTGTAGGCAATAGAAGACATAAGGGGTTTGGGGGCGCGGCCAGGCAAGCTAGGCAGCACCGTTGATCTAAAGACAAGTAGCACCGCCAATGTGGCAATAAGACCAACCGTGGCTAGAAGTATCCACTCAACATAAGAACCGCTAAGTCTTGAAGGGTTACTAACTAGAACCAAGAGAAAAGATATTGGCGCAAACTGCAGCAACACACGATTACTAAGCGCAACCGGCCCGGAGGCATTGTTGATGGCCTCGCGAAGACTAGTTTTTGGTGTGGAAAATTTTTCAGACATTAGACGTCGGAAAGTGATTTACCTGAAGCGCGCAAATAGGTTGCCGCGGCTTCTACACGTGCGTTACCCTCGGCCTGAACATCAATGTCTAGAGCCTGAAAAATGCGGCTAACAATTCCTTCAACGGCACGAACCGTAGTGCCGCGCTTATCGGCAATCTGAGAGTTGGTGTACCCCATGGCAAGAAGTTGCAGAACCAAAATTTGTTTCTTTGAAAGCGAGGCAAGCGGCCTTGAGCTTTGTAGGTCATGGCGCTGACCAGAAACAACGGAGTCGTGCAGCACTGCCTCTAGAGCATCAACTAACTCGTTTGAATCAATCAGCTGTGATTTACGCAGGTAAGCAATCTTGCTTGGTAGTTCTTTAGTTTCTTTTCCAGCAAATCTTGCATCTGGCAAGTTGGTAAGAAACACAATGCCAACATCGGGTGCGGTTTTTTGCAGTGATTCGGCAAAGTCAAAACCGGTAGGCCCAGGGCCAAGCTCTACGTCTAGCACTACGGCATCTGGATCGTGCGCTTTGAAGGCACGGGCGGCATCGGCAGCGTTTGCAGCGGTAGTCACCTCAAAGCCGCTTGACTCTAGAGTCTTGGCAATGAGGTCACGAAGTAGGGCTTCGTCTTCTACTACAACTACGTGGCGGCTATACATTTTTTAGATCAAACCGCGCTTTGTAAGTGCCGCGTGCAAATCTGCATCGCTTGGCTCAACCATGAATTCGCCATCTTTAAAAAGCACAACTGGAATATTCTTGCGGCCCGCAACTGCTTCTGCCTCGGCGGCAAGCTCGGCGCTCTGCTCAACGTCTTTCATGTCGTACTCAACACCAAGGGTGTTTAGCAAAGACTTTGATCGGCGGCAGTCGCTGCACCAGTCGGCGCCATAGAAAGTAACTTCAGACATATTCCCTCTTAACGAAGTCGGGCCTTGTCTGGAATAAACAAGGTCTCTCCGTCAAATGTAATACCTGTTAGGTCTTTGATAACAATGTCTGCCGCAGACTCAAGTGCTGCTGCGGTAACCCCAATAACCAAGCCCACTCCGGCTTCAATGCCAGCCTCTACCCCGGCGATGGCATCTTCAAATACCACGCAGTCGGCAGGGTCAAAACCTAGGCGCTCGGCACCCAATAGGTAAGGGTCTGGGTGGGGTTTGCCGTTGGCCACATCATCGCCGGTTACCAACTGGTCTGGAACCGGAAGCCCGGCGGCGGCCAACCTTGCCCGGCCCAGGTTGGCATTGGCCGAGGTGCATACAGTCCAGGTACCCGGCTTAAGTGAATGCAACAGATCCACCGCCCCGGGCAGGGCTACGGTTTCACCAGCACTTAGTTGCTCTAGTTCGTTGATGCGATTATTTGCAACTTCAAATTGTTCGGCGCTCACATGCTCGCGAACTTTATCTTCAGCTCGCACGCCAGCGTTTTCTGGAACGTCCCACTTAAAGTTTGGCGCAAATTCGGTTGCCCACTTAGACCAAGCAACGTTTGCCGCATTGTGTGAATCTACTAATACGCCGTCGTTATCAAAAAGCAGGCCCGATGCAAAAAACTTCAACTACTTGGCTTTCTTGGTTGGAGCGGTTTCTTTGTTTCGCTCTGTGATGGTGACGTAGATTCCAACTACGGCAAGAAGTAGTAGCACCTTGGCTGGAGCCATCTCTTCTAACAGCCACTGCAAACTAGGTGCGGTGATGCTTGGAATGGAATTACATTCAACACCAACGCAATCAATTGGTGGGTTGCTCCAGGTTTGTAGTTTGCTGATTGCTTGTGTGCCAAAACTAAAGGCCATGATGGTCACGGCTGAGCCAAAAATAATTGACAAAACAAAGTTCAAGTTTGAAGCACCTGCGGTTAGCGCGGTTCTAGGCTTTGCTGGAGCCGGCTTGGCTGCGCGTGCCCTATTGGCGAATCGGGTTCCGAACACCACACCGGTAGCAACAATCGCGATAATAATCACCCAGATCCAAACCTGCAGGTTAGTTCGGGTTACGTCATAAACCGCAAGCCCAAAAATGATGGCAACGGCAGTAGCCAAAATTGGAATCGCGTAACCCAATCCAAGCGCCTTTTGCGCATCGGTCATTTTGACCTTTGTGCCGTCGGTGTTTTTTTCTGATTCGTGATTAAAAACAAAGGCCGCAAGCAAAACATAAACAACTAAGCCGGTGGCAAGCAAAATTGGCACATAAACGCTTAGCAATCTAAGTACGGGGTTTTCTGCCCTACCCGAGTAAGTATTGAACGCACCTAGAAAGTTGCCAATCGCAAATATGGCCCCGGCCGCAAGTCCAAGCACAACTCCAAGGTTTGCAAAGCGCAAAGCTGCGCGGCTTAGTTTGTGACCCTCGCCAAGCTCAACTCTTGAACGCTGGGCCCAGCGCTTGCCAATTAAAGAAGCAACAGAAACGGCCGCAATGCCCAAAAGAAATAGGTATGGGGCAATCTGAACGATCTCTTCTGGAAACGTGGCAACCCCAACATTGTTATAAATAGGTTGAGGCACATAGAGGTTAGCTAGGGCCGCACCCATAAAAGCCAACCAGGCAACTAGAAGACCTATCAGTGGCAGTGCTACGGCCCTATTGGCCAAAGGAATTCTGTTCATAGTTCCAGCCTATCCCCCTAAACTTTTGGCATGATCCTTGTTATTGGCGAAGCCCTGATTGACCTAATTGAAAACCGCTACCAGGCTGGTTCTTTCAACGCCATTGTTGGTGGCGCAAATGCCAACGTTTCAATTGCTCTGGCCCGCCGCGGTACTCCGCAGCAATTTCTGGCGCGGTTATCGGGTGATGGTTTTGGCAAAATTATTCGCGAAAAACTTATTGCTAATCAGGTTGGTCTTGACTACAGCGTTGACGCAAAAGAACAAACCACCATGGTCACGGTTTCAATTGATTCCAGCGGCGTACCTTCATATTCTTTTTATGTAAACGGCACGGCCGACTGGGGCTGGACCCCTCAAGAGCTACCAAGCGATGCCGACCTTGAAAACATGCACGCCACCGCCATTCAGTTTGGTTGTCTCACCATGGCAATGGGCCCTGGAAATCTAGTTATCGAAGACTGGGCGCGTGAGCACTACAAACAAAATTCTGTGACTATTAGCCACGACATAAACATGCGGCCAGCGCTTGGTTTTGAGCGCAATCACGAGCGCCTGCGCGTTGAGCGAATCAACGACATCTCACACTTAATTAAGGCCTCAGATGAAGACATTCACTGGTTATACGACATGGATGAAGGCGCCGTTGTTGACAAGGTTGTCTGGAAGTGGATCGGCGATAGCGCTCGTCACGTTTTCATTACTCGCGGAAGCGAAGGGGTATCGGTGTATCGCCTAGCAGCCGACGGCAGCAAGGTGCGGCTAGACGTTGCCTCTCGCAAAATTAATGTGGTTGACACCGTTGGTGCCGGCGATACTTTTTGCGCCAACCTATTGGGTCAACTTTCAGATGTTGATGCGCTGGGCACTGACCCGTTTGATCGTTTGCAGAATTTGAGTGATGAGGTGCTTCGTGAATTTGTTTGGACAGCCGGTATCGCCGCTTCAATTACTTGCGAGCGTGCCGGAGCCGAGCCACCAACCAAGGCAGATTTAGACGCTGTCTTAGCCACGCTGTAAAAAGGACACATGTATAAAATCGGCGAAAGCCTTTGGGCTTTCAACACTCGCGACCTAATGCGGGCTTCTACATGTGACCACTGCATCAAGTTGGCAATAGCCAAAGAACTTGATATGCCTGGGGTTCGCGCGCTGCTAGAGCCATACCAATTAGAGGGCAAAACCCTGGCCATGGAATTTGGTGACAGGTTTGAGGCAGAAATAGAAGAAGAACTGCGCTCATCTTTACCTGCCAATGATTTTCAGCGCCCAGAGGGTAAAGACGCATTTAGTGAAACCGTGGCACTTATGCAGGCCGGGGTTCCGGTTATATACCAGGGTGCCTTGCGGCACCGTTCCGGTTTAGCCGAGTTCACTGGCCGCCCAGATTTTTTGGTTCGCGGCGACTACGACCTTGAATTCGTAAAAGGCAAGCTAACCGCCAAACCGTCTAAAGAGCGCACTTCAGCAAAGAACAATGCTGGCGCCTACGGCTACATCGCATGGGACGCCAAGCTAGCCAGCTCTGCCAAACCACACTACTTATTGCAGGTGGCTCTTTATGTTGAAGCACTTGATTCGCTTGGGCTAAAGGCTGATGCATCTCACGGCGCAATGCACGGCTTAATTTTGGGTTCACGAACCCTTGAACTATTTGAAGAAGGTGAAATCGTTCCGGCTATGCGCCAGGCGCGCTCTTACCTAGAGGCAGCTTTCCAGCAGGCCGCACTGGGTGATCTCTCAGAATTTGAACTAAAGCACCTAAGCCTGCACTGTGAGACACAAAGCACCTGCAACATTTGCGAATACCCAGACCTTTGTGAGCACAATCGCAAAGAGGTAGATCACCTAGTTCAAATTGCCGGTATCAATAAGACGCAAATTGAGAAACTCAAAAAAGCTGGCATCACCACAATGGCCGGGTTGGCCCAGGCTGGCGACGATGCACGCCCTAGTGATTTTGTACCTGGAAGCTTTGACAAACTTCGCAAGCAGGCAAAACTGCAAACGGGTTTTCGCAACACAGGCAAGCATTCTTACCTTGTTGTTGATGACCCTGAAATTGGGGTACTGCCCCCGGCATCGCCGAACGATATCTTCTTTGACATGGAGGGCTTTCCATACTTTGAAGAAAAAGGTGGGCTTGAATACCTTTTTGGCGCCATCACCCGCGATTCAAAGTTTCATGCCTTTTGGGCTCACGATCGCCAGCAAGAAAAAATTGCGTTTAGCGATTTCGTAAATTTTGCGTATAGCAAAATGCAGGCAGACCCAACTGCACACATTTATCACTATGCACCCTACGAGGTAACTGCGCTAAATAAGTTGGCTACTCGTCACGGCGTAATGGAACAAGAAGTTGATTGGCTAATCACCCAGGGCAAACTTATAGACCTTTATAAAGTGGTTAAGGGTTCCATCATGGTTAGCCAGCCAAGTTACTCAATTAAGAAACTTGAGGCTTTTTATGAGTTTGGCCGCAAGAGCACAGTGGTAGACGCCGGCTCAAGCATTGAGGAATACAACTACTACCGCCAACTGCTAGAGCAAGACCCGCAAGAAGCAGAACGAGTTCTGCAAACCATTGCCGATTACAACGAAGATGACTGCGTTTCAACTCTGGCTCTGTATCAGTGGCTTTCGGGTATGCCGGGCGCACACCAAAAGTTTCAGCAGCACCGCGAGGCGGTTGATAGAAAAAAAGCCGAGTGGGCCGCTGACCCAGAAGATCAAGACAGCGCAACCAATAAGGCCGAGCGCGAACTAGCTGAACTACAGCGAGCCACCAACCACATGGCCAAAGCCGTTGCCGACTGGCGTTGGGGTGAATCTGCCGAAGGCGATTACCGCGCCAAAATTTGGCAGGCCCTAATGCACTCTGTGCTTTATTACAAGCGCGAAGAAGTTATAACTTTTCGCGAGCGTCACCTACGCCGCGAAGCCGTAGATGAAACTCTGCACGCAGACCGCAAGGCCCTTGTGGTTTCTGGTTGTTCTAGGCTGGCCAGCGGGTTCGATGGCATGCACCTCAATCCAACGGTGAAAATTGCTCTTGATTACAGCTACACCCTTGAGCCGGGCCAGAACCTCATGCTCAAACCGGGCTCAGCCATTTACGTGCGGTTCAGCTATGGTGCCAACCAAAATGAACTCGATAAAGGAACCCTGGTTTCTGTTGAAGGCAGCACCATATTCTTCACCCGCCAAACCACAATTCAAAATGCCAACTTTGAACCAAACGCAATTTTTGAAGATTTGTTTATTCGCTCCGGCGGCAAACAAGAAGCAGTACGCGACAACGCCTTAGGTTTAGCCACCGAATGGATTTCACCTATGTTTGAGGCGCCAAGCGGTAACGCAACTCTTGATCTGCTTATGCGTAATGCTCCTTCGCTTATAGACAACGACACACTGCTTAAAGTTGAAGGTGACGACTACCTACCTGCAGTGATTGATGCGGTTTCTAGGCTGCACAGATCAGTGCTTGCAATCCAAGGCCCACCCGGTTCCGGAAAAACTTATTTAGGTTCACGAACAATTGCTCACCTGGTGAATCAGGGTAAAAAAATTGCGGTGGTGGCAAACTCACACTCTGCGGTTGAGAATCTTCTTAGCGGCTGCATTGATGCCGGCGTTAGCGCCACAGCAATTGCAAAGCAGCCAAAGAAAGAAGACCGCACACCCCGCGCTTGGGTCACGCCATCTGGGTATTCGGTGCTAAAGAATTGGCGCGCCAAACAAAACGGCGGCTATGTAATTGGCGGCACCGCCTGGACATTCTGCAGCACCTACGTATTGCAAGAAGAATTTGATTACATCTTTATAGATGAGGCAGCGCAGTTTTCACTGGTTGACGCAATTGCTGTTGGTGGGGGCTCAACCAACATGGTTTTGCTTGGTGACCCAATGCAGCTAACCCAGGTTGTGCAGGCCGTGCACCCCGGTGGTGTAGATAACTCGGCACTTGGTCACTACATGGGCGAGCAGCAAATTCTTGATGCCGAACACGGTTACTTTGTGCAGGTAACTCGGCGCATGCACCCGGCGGTCAATGCCCCTGTTTCTTGGCTTTCATATCAAAACCGGTTGCACTCACACCCAGAAGCCAGCCGGCAGCAGGTTGCCGGCCTAGAGCCGGGGTTCCAGCTGGTACCAGTTGAGCACATTGGCAACGCGTCACAATCACCTGAAGAAGTTGCTGCGGTGTTAGAACTCACCAAACAGCACCTTAAGTCAGTTGAACAATCAGAGGTGCTGATTGTTGCCCCTTATAACGCTCAGGTAGATGCAATTAGGGTTGCACTTGATGCGGCCGAATTCAAAGACGTTCAGGTTGGCACGGTTGATAAATTTCAGGGCCGCGAAGCGCAGATTGTGATTGTTTCGCTAGCGGCATCAACCGCCGAAGACGCACCTCGCGGTTTAGAGTTCTTGCTTGATCGAAATCGCCTGAATGTTGCGCTTTCGCGGGCGAAAACCAATAGCTACCTGGTTTACAGCCCAGCGCTAATTCGCACCCGCTTCAACAACATAGAAGACGTCAAAGCGGTAAGTCGCCTAGCCGGCCTAATTAATTTCGCTAGTAAAAGTTAAATCTGCTGCTTTTATGATTTCGGCTTTTCTGCCAGGCAATTTGTAATCAGTGAAGTTATCGTTCTGCTCGTGCACAACTTGCTCGGCAGAAATTTCATGACCGTCCCATTCGTAGCCGTTTGAGGTGTGGGCATCGGAAATCAAAGTTACGTCATAACCACGATCAAGAGCTGAGTGCGCGGTATGGCGCAAACAGTTGTTGCTTTCAGCTCCGCAAACAACAAGGTGACCCACCCCGTGCTCGGCAAGCAGCTGCTCTAGGTTAGTTTGCTCGAATGAGCTTCTGAAGTTTTTATGCACACTTAGTTCTTGGGGTAGAACTTCAAGTTCTGCCACAATGTTCCATGCCTGCTCGCCCGATTCCTCTTTAACACTTAAGTCTTGAACCCAAATAACCGGAACCCCGGCGGAACGCGCAGCTGCTACAGCTATGCCAATGTTGGCCACCACCGCATTTCTATTAAACGCATTTTCAACTACACCGTTTTGTACGTCAATTACAACCAGCGCCGTTTTGTTACGGTTAGCAAGTGTTGTCATGGCTTATTCCTTTGCTTCAGAAACGGTGTCAGAAATTGAGTCGGATTTACCGGTTGAAGCGTGAGCCGCAGCGATTGCTCGACGACCCGCAGGTAGCAACACCGCAGCTGAAGCAGCAATAACCATTGCGATACCGCTGATGATGAACAGGGTCTCGATAGGAATCACATCAGCTAGTGGCCCAAGCACGGCCATACCTACTGGCATAGCAAGCGCAATCACAATTCCAACGAAACCGAATACGCGACCCTGACGCTCAGGTTCCACGGTTTCTTGCAGCATGGTCATGGCCGAGGTGTAGAAAGAAGGAACGGCCACACCAATCACGAAGAACAAAATGCAGAACACAATCAGGTTGGTGCTGAGTCCCATGCCAATGGTTAGCAAGCCAAAGAAAATCGAAACGCCAATAATCATGGCAATGCGGTTGACCTTGTTGGCCAGCAGCGCCAAGAGCGCACCACCAACGGCCATGGCGTGGGTGGCGAGCAGACTTGGCACGACCTGTCGCAATTGGACGCAGGTAGCTGGCATTCACGCGCCTTTGCAGGCGAGCCCCTGCCCACCCTTGAAGCCTTGGCTCGGTTCTGCCTGGCCAACCGCTACCTGCTCAACATCGAGATCAAGCCCACACCGGGCGCAGAATCAGCGACTGGCGAAGCCGTGGCACGTTTGGCCGCGCAACTGTGGCAAGGCGCAGAAGTGCCGCCCCTGCTGACCTCCTTCAAACCCGAAGCACTGGCTGCCGCA
>ERZ1034365.1614-NODE-1614-length-11181-cov-1.729197_pt1 | contig 11181 bp, 12 predicted proteins | sample MGYA00520615_ERZ1034365 | MGnify/ENA primary metagenome ERZ1034365 (study PRJEB33736, sample SAMEA104284505) | Azolla filiculoides | biome: Urban; feature: Water surface; material: Ditch water | place: Netherlands | collected 2015-10-28 | depth 0-0.1 m ... | reverse complement strand
ATATTTTGGAAAGATTTATCTGAATTTTGTGTTACTTTACTACCATTTAAACTTAAAGAGTTTATCGAATCTGTAATTGAAGATATGTTCATAATTTACCTTTTTTTACTTTGTTTTTTTTGAATCAGCTGCATCATTTACAGTTAATTCACTTAGCATTACTTGTATTTTTTCTTCATTGTATTTAAAGTTAAATTCACTTCTTTTGTTATCAAGACTAAATAAACCAACAACCATCGAAAGCATCATATTACTAATACCTTTTAAAACTATAGTTGTTAAAATTATACCTAAAATCATCTCCATAGGAGTGAATAAATCTGCATTAATTGTAAAAAATATTAAAGTTGCAAAAAAGCCTGTTGCTATATAAAATCTAAATACTCCACTGTCTATTACAGATTGTGAGAATCGTTCTATTACCATTTTATTTTGAACCTAAAAACAATAAAATAGAATAATATATACTTAGTTTTAGCACTTAAAACAAACCTTAATAAATATTTTTTAATAATTGATCAATCATGACATCTAGCTGTTTTGTCGCCTCATCACCAGCAAACTCATTTGCGAATAATTTTCTAAGTCTTCCTGTTGTAGATATATTTGTTGATGTAGAAACATTTCCTATATATTCTACCATAAAATCACTACTTAACATATTCTTTTTTGCTAAATTTATTAAAGAATTAGCTATTGCTTCACCTATTTGATAATTTCTTGTATGATTAAAACTCAACATTAATTTTTCTTTATCAACTGAAAGCATTTTTATTAGTGAATAAACATCAGTTAAAGCACTTGGATCAGTTGTTGTAATTGCAAGAATATTATCAGAAATTGATAAGAACTCTTTTACATAATCATTTAATCCAGCACCAGTATCAACAAGTAATATATCATATTCATTTAAAGAAATAATATCTTTTACTATTCTTGAAAATACAAAAGTGTTTTTACTTGTTGCATATTGATAACCACTTCTACCTGCAATCAAATTAACATTTGAATACATTGTTTTTGTTATAACTTCATCTAAAGTTTTAGTTCCATCAATATATTCAAATAGTGTATTTTGAGGCTTTACATCAAATAAAACTTGCATATTTGCTAAGCCAATATCTGCATCTAAAACAGCAACTTTAAAACCTCTTTTTGATAATAAAAAAGACATATTCGCAGTAAAAGTAGACTTCCCAACTCCACCTTTTCCAGATGTAATTGTTACTAATTTTGTTTTAGAATAATTTTTTTTTACCCTATTATTAGTAAGTTTTACTAACTTACTAGCTTGAGAAGAAATTGCATCAAACAAGATTATTTCCTAACGCATTGTCTATTCATAAAACAATCAATTAAAAAAGTAGAATCAGAAACAATCAAATCATCTGGCACATTTTGTCCAATTGAAAAATATGTAATAGATTTTTTTGTTTTATGAGCAAATGAAATAAGATTTCCAAAACTTCTTGTTTCATCCAATTTTGTAAATGTCAAATAATCGATTGAAAGACGTGAATAATTTTTATAAATTTCTAATAAATCACTATGTTTTACATTTGCTGGAAGTACTAAAATTTTTTCAATAGGTAACTCTTCAACTCTTTTTTGATACTCATTTATAAGTTCAATTTTATCCACATCATACTGACTTGAACCAGCTGTATCTATAAATATATAGTTACAATCTTTTAATCTTAAAAGTGCTTCAGATAAACCTTCAGGCTTTTTTACTATTTCTAAAGGTAATCTCATTATATTTGTATAAGCTTGTAACTGCTCAATTGCTCCTACTCTAAATGAATCAAGAGTAACTATTCCAACTTTAAAATTTTGACCTAATTTATAAGCATATCTAGCAGCAAGTTTAGAAATAGTTGTAGTTTTTCCAACACCTGTTGGTCCTACCATCATTATAATTTTTCTTTGATGTTTTCTTAAAGGAACTTCATGTTTTATTGGAATAACTCTTCGTAAAATTAATTTAAAAAAATCATCAACTTTTTTAGGATTTGCTTTTAAAGCAATAGGAAGTTGTTTAATTGTTTTTTTCATAATTGTATAAGTCATCTCTTGATCAAACTCATTTTGCTCAAAAGTATTATACATTGAAGCAAATTCAGGAGGAATTGTTAAATCATACAATTGACTTTTTGGATTCCAAATAGATTTTTGAACTTGTTCTAAAACACTTTGCATTTTTAGAATCTCTTCTTTAAAATCATATACTTGAGTTTTTATTGGTTCTTGTGTTGGTGATGCTTTACTTATTGCTTTTTTTGTATATTGAGAATTTTTCTTTATTTGTTCATCTTCCATAGCAACAATTACTTCATACATATCTTTACCATTTTGTTGAGCATTTGATATTTTTTTTGTTGAAATTACAATTGCCTCTTCTCCACACTCTTCTTGAGCTTGTCGTAATGCAATTGTAGGTGTTTCTCCTAAAAAAGAGAGAGTATTCATTTTATTCTTCCATCTTTGTATATTTGTTCTACTGTTCCATCTATATTTTTAAAACGAATAAAATCTTTATTTTCATAAATTATTTTACCTTTTTTTTCAATTTTAAGACCACCAAAATTGAATACTATTGTTTCAGCTTCATATTTTTTTATATCTTTTGTACAAATTATTATATTTTTATTTATATGATGAGATGTTATATAATCTTCTGTTTCTAAATCTTGTAATGTTAATGGAACACAAGATTTATTTATATCGGAAACATCTTGAACAATAACTTTTGAACTATCAAGTTTTTCTTCAAATGCTATCGAGTTTTTTGAAACTAAAACAGAAGTAGCAAAAAGATTAAGATTTAATATAAAAACTATAAAACTAAGCCTTAATATCAAAAAGATTTCCCCCATTAGCTGCACTAATTTCTGAAACTAAATCTTTATACATCTGCTGAACTGGTAATACAATTGATGCTAATCTTTTATTTAATTCATAAAGCTCTTTTAACTCTATTTCTAAAGAATCAACACTTTTTCTATATATATTTACATCAACGCCTTTTTGTATTTCAGAAACTAGCTCTTTATTCAATTCTGCTTTTAATGATGTAATTTGCTCAATCATGAAATGTTTTTCATCATTTCTTTTTAATAATTCTTCATGTTTTGCTAATTTTATATCTTCAATATCTTGTGTAATAGAACTTTTTAATTTAATAATTAAAGTTGACATATTACTAACTATACTTTCAATCATAAAATTCCTTATTTATTATTTTTACTCAAAAATTCATATAGCATATTACTAATACCTAAAGAACCTGTTGAATTCTCTGCCACTGCTTGAGTATACATACCTTTGATTATATCAGATCCAGCACCTTCACCTGCGATGTTTGTATCACGTAAAGATACATCCATTATTTGATTTATAAAAAAAGATTCAAAATCATTACAAACACTTTTTAATTGTTCATCATCTTTATTTTTTAAGTTATCTTGTTTCACACCATCAAGTTTATTAACTTGTAAAATATCTTTATTTATTAAGTTATTACTAGCAATTTCCATTATATTAGCCTACTTTAATATTTTACTTTGTTTAAACTATAGTCCAATTTGATTTAATCTAAAATCTTCATGTCCAATTTTTTTGATTTTTAATCCAAATTTTCCTTCGACAATTACTGCTTCTCCAACACCAATTTGAACACCATTAACTAAAATTTCTAAAGGTTCATTTACCATTTGTTCAAGTTCAATAATTTCTCCAACATCCCATCTTAAAATATCTTTTAATAAAACGACTTTTGTACCTAATCTAACACTCAATTTTAATTTAATATTATATAAAAGCTCTAAATTTTTCGGTAATTGTACATTATGTGGAGCATGCGCATTATTGCTATTATTTTGAACAGGTGCTATCTCATTTTTAATTTCAGAATCAGATGATACAACACCTGTAATTGATGAAAAAAATGGTAACACTATTCCATCAAAACTAATAACAACAGCTAATTTCTCACTGTCTAAAGATAATGTCATTACATAAATATTTTGCTTAGTTGATAAACTAGAACCTTCAACAATTAGTGAATTTTTAACTTCAGACTTTATAGAACCAATATCAGCTAATCCTTGTGCATTTACAGAAGTACAAAAACTTCCACAAATATTTGAAACTATCTCATTAATTGCATCAGTTACTTCATCATCTAAATGTTCTTTTAAATCTCCCATACCACCTAACATTAAATACTCAAATTTTGTAGCAGTTAATGTGGGAATATAAAAATTAATATTTGATGAAACACCCTTAAAATCAAACTTCACAGTGCATTCAACCATTTGTGTTGAATCAAAATTCTCAGCAGTAAATGGTCCTACTGACTCTACTTGAGAACTTTTTGATAATAACTGTTCTAAAGTATTAGAAAGTTCATCTTTTAATATGTTTGATAAATCTGATGCCAACTAAGACTACCTTTAATTTGAGCTTTCTAATTCTTGCATTATATAGGCTTTAACCTTCATCATATCCTCAGTTGGATACTTATATTCTGCTTCACCACGTGTAACTTTAACAAAAAAATCTTTTGAATTTCTGTTATATCCAAACCTTACATTATCTAACATTACTTCATTTTTATCACTAGTATCTTGTGTTCCTAATGATTTTTTATATTCATCTTCTTGGATTACTTTTTTATTTTCATCAACTTCAGCAACTTTTTGAGCCTTTTCTAAACTATTAAGTTTAGAATTATCTATTTCAGCAACTCTACCAATTTCCATAGTATCCTCCTTGAAATGTAACAAATTTGAATTATTATAGCAGAAAAAAATTAAATTATTAAGATTTTATTCTAAACTATAAAGATTCTAAATAATCATCAAAATCTACTAGTTTAAAATCTATAAAGGAATCTAAGTAAGGTTGAGTCAAAAACTGTTTTGCACTTGAGATTTTCAATTCTTGAATTAACTGAACAGCTGTTAAAAAATTTGCATCTTGATCATCAGAAATTGCTTTTATTAATGTTATTTGAATTGAAGCATCATTATATCTTCCAGCTTCTAGTAATGCAGCAACAAGTAAATACATAGTATATTTATCTTCTAGTTTATACTCTGCTTGTAAATACTCTAAAGTTTTAATAGCTTCATCAGGTGCATTTGAATGTAAATCTTTTAAAGCTTTTGTTCTTAAATATGAAGGGGTTTTCTTTCCTACAATTCTCATATCAGCTTTCGAGAAAAGTCCCAAGCCTTTTAAAATATCAATATAATATCTAGTAACAATTAATGGTCCTTCCAAAAATTGATTATTTAAACTCAAAGGTATTGAATCTTGCAATCTTGCATAATAAGTATAATCACTCTCATTTTTCTTTCTTTGTACTAATTTAATCATAAAAGTTAATGGATCTTTAAAATGTTCATCAAGTAACATATGATTCTCGCTTAATGTTCCATTTTCCATCTCTTTTAAAAAATCTATAGCTTTATAGAAAACTGTATTTTCATATTCCAAAGGTTTTTCTTTAGATACAAACTCTGGATTAAAAAATAACTTGTAAATTTCTTTTGAAAAATAGTTATAAAGTCCATTGTCATTTTTTATATTATTTTCAATATATTCTCTATCTTTTATTTTCATATTTAATCTATTTGCACTAAGTAAATACATAGTAGAATAAAGTTTATTTCCAGGATTTAATTTATATGCTTTTTCGAAATATTTAAATGCTTTGTTATAGTCACTTATTTGTGCGCAAGATAAAGCCAAATTATATAAAATATAAGATTTTGTATCTTTTGTCAGCATTTTTTCTAACTCAACAACTCTAATTATTGGATCTTCTTTTACTATTCTCAAAAATTTAGTGTTATATTCAACCATCTCTTCAAGGTTCATTATATTTTCTTTTTGATTGTAAATAAATCCTTTTAAACTATCATAAATAATCTCTTGAGAATCAGAAAATATAAATGGTGCAAAATAAAAAACAAAATCAATTTTTCTATTTCCATCAAATTTTAAAACTGAATCTAAATATTGTTTAGAGGTAAATTTATTTTGATTAAAATATATCTCTATTGGTAATTCAGTATTTGCTTTAAATCTACTTTTCCTTTCATTTATTAAATCTAAATTCTCTTTTAATTGTTCTATATCATTTAATTTAAGGTTAGTAAAATTAATAAACCATAAAATTTTATCAATGGTATTTGGATTTGTATTTTGATCTTTTGCTTTTTTTAGAAATTGATTTGCTTTTTCATAATCTTTTAATTTTAAATAAATAAGTGCTTTTTTTAAATCCATTGGATATTCCATTGTATTTAAAACATCAAGTGCATTTTCATACTCTTTTAATATAACATAAGCATCTAAAAGCATTCTTTTTGAGTGTTCTGATAGATTTTTAAATTTTTTTGAAGTTTTTATTATGGTATCAAGATATTTATTATCTTTTGATATTTGATATAAATAATAACAAGATGACATATATGCAAAGGTACTTCCTTCTGCATTTTCTGGTTTATCATAAATTTTATTTAAAAAAATTATTGATTTATCAATTGCCCCTTGTTTATAATAAGCAATACCAATATTTAAAAATGATGGGATTTCTAATATTTTAGAAGTTTTTTGAAAAAGCTTAATTGCATCATCATACTCATTTTTATTCAAATGTAATACTGCTTTATTAAAATCTATTTGTAATGATAAATTTTCTTGTGATTTTTTTAATTTTTCAAATTGAAATATAATTTCAGGTTGTGATTCAATTAAATCTTTTGCATATAAAGTATAATTAACAAATATAGTAATTATCAATAATTTATATACTAATTTCATTTAAACTTTAGCCTAAACCATTGCATTTACTTGAGCATAAAGCTCTTCGTTTCTTTTTTGTAATTCATCCAATTTATTTTTTAAATTTATATTTTCTAGTCTTAAGTTTTGTAAATCATCCCTTGCAACTTGAAGATTTTCTTGATTCGTTTTTAGAGTATTTGTACTTATTTTAACTTGTTTATCATATCTATCTATTAAAGATTCTAATCTTTTGAACTCTTCTTCTAAAATATTTTTTTCTTCATTAACTTTTCTGTATAAAGATTTATATACATTTGTACTAGAAAAAAAGTAAAGAGATAATACTCCTAAAACCACTATTAATAAAAAATTTTCCAAATTTATCCTATTGTATAAATAGAGTAAAAAACTTTACTCTATTTAAAAAATTATCTTTTTAGATTAATTAAAGTGTTTAACAACTCATCTGATGTTGTTATTGATTTTGCATTTGCCTCAAAAGCTCTTTGAAATACCATTAAATTTACAAGACTTTCTGATAAATCCGCAGTACTTAATTCTAAAGTTTTAGCTTCTATTTTTGCTGTTTTATTATTATTTATATTATATACAGGATCCCCAGATTCATTAGTCTTTCCTAATAGATTATCTCCTTTAGGATCTAATCCTCTATTATTATTAAAAACAGCAACAGCAGCTTGTCCTATTGCAAAATCAGCTCCATCTTGTTTCATTGTAATTAACCCTGTACTATCAACAGAAAATTCTCCAAATGCTGAGTCTGAAATTCCTAAAGTATCTAGTCTTAATTGTAAACTCCCTTTTGATGCGGTTTGATCAACTTTATTTATTATTTCTATAAATTCAGCTCCTGCTCCCTTTCTTCCTGAGTAGTTCGCGTTTACATCAAGAGGTTCAAATGTTCCAACAGTTGTTGGATCTCCTTTCATACTTCCTGTAAATTCAACATCGTAATTTGTATCTAATGTCTCTACTACTAAATTCCCATTTACATTTCTAGCAGTTACATATTTTGATAAGCTAGGATCTGCATTTATTCCAGTAATAATATCATCAACACTTGTAACTGGAGTAATACTTATAGGCAAAGTAGGAACAGTAACATTTTTTCCTATTTCTTTATCATAAATATTTATTCCATATGTAAAAGTTGTTGTTGTTCCTATTTTTAAATCACCAGCAGTATAAACATCTTGTTGTTTTCCTGTTATTAATTTACTTAAAGCTTCTTTTGATGTTTTTAATCCAGTTATTCCTGAAACTGTTGATGATTCTACTTTTGTTTGGAAATTTCCTTGTAATGTTGTTCCACTTGCTACTTCACCTATTTCTGAAATTCTAAATGCTTGTCCAGGTATCAACGATTTTATTTGTATAATACCTTTTAACATATCTGAATTTTTTGTAGAATTTGTATATGTTTCTGATAAACTCAAGTTATCTGCATGTAGTGAATCTATTGCCATTGTTGCAACTAAACCTGGCATAGTAGAAATATTATCTGCTAATGCTTTATATGTTGCTATTTTTCCTGCTAATTTATCATATGCAGCATTTTGGGCAGGGGTTAATCCAATTGGAACAGCATCTGTTCCTGGGTTTACCAATCCATAATCCGTTATTTCTGCGGGAGATAATGAAGTGAACAATTCAGTTTTTAATGCTTGACTTGCAGTAGATACTATAAAATTTTGGAATTTCTTCTCACCATTTATATAAGCATATATTTGGTCTCCATCACTCCCTATTATAGAATCTGTTCCTGATTTAAAGTTTATTTGTGAAATTTGAGCGTTTGTTGTATCAAATACACCATCTGGTTGATCTTTTAATTTTTGCAACCAACTCGTATAATCTTTTATTGCTTCTTCTATATCTGATATTTTTGAAGATTTTGTTTTTGCTCCATCTCCACTAAATGCTGTTGTTGAATCAGATTTTGCGCTAAGTGTATAATCCGTTGCTTTTGCAGTAACTGTCTCAACATAAGTATCATGTCTTATTATTTTTGTACCTAATAATTTTGTATAATCATTAGTAAAAACACTTGCATTTGGATTTGTACTTGTAACATCATTTTGGCTATCAATTGCACTCATCATCCAGCCTTGTACTGCATTCCCTGCTGAATCTTGAAGGGTTCCATTATCACCCATTCTAAAGTTTCCTGCTCTTGTATAAAAGGTTTCTGCTGTTCCTAGAGTATTCTTATTTACTACTGAAAAAAATCCATCTCCATATAAAGCCATATCATAATTTACACCTGTTAATTTTGTACCACCTTGTGTATACAATTTCTCAGCATCAAGCACCGTCGAACCTTTTCCGATTCTATCTTGGTATATTTGATCTGCGAACGAAATTCTTGAGGCTTTATATACTATTGTATTTACATTCGCAATATTATTCGCTTCATTATCCAAAGCTTTTTGTTGTGACGCTAATCCTGAGATCCCCGTCCAAAGTGCTCCTATCATGACTTATCCTTTATTTGTATAAGGTGATGAACTTAAATGTTCATATATTAATACTAATTTATAGAACTAATATAAAAACATTATTTTCTTAATTCTATAGCTGTTTTTAACATCTCATCAGAAGTAGTGATAGATTTAGAATTTGCTTCAAAAGCTTTTTGATATACCAATAAATTTGTTAAAGTACTTCCCAAATTTGCAGTACTTAATTCCAATGAACGACTTACTAATTTATTTAATTTTCCGGCATAAAATGCTTTTCCTGACTCTGAAGAAGTTTGGTAAACATTATCACCTTGAGGATCAAGCCCTTGTTCATTTTTAAAATGTGCTGTTTGTAATTTTCCAACTATAAATTTATTATCATTATCTTTTAAAAAAACTACTCCTTCACTTATTTCAATTGTACCAAAAGTATTTTTAGATAAATTCAAGTTTGCCAATTTCAATTGGATTTCATTGACAGATAAAGATTCTTGACCGACTAAAGATAAAGTATTTGTAATATCTAATAATTCTGCACCAGAAAACTCTAAAGTACTTTTTAAAGCCTGTCTTGAACTATTAACTAATCCAATTCCTGAACCTAATTTAGCATCTTGAGAATTTACTACTGATAAATAATTTTCATTTATTTGAGCATCTTTTATCAAAACTTCTTTTGCTGGAATTAAAGAATTAATAGTTAGCATTCCTGTTGTTGTATTAACAGATGAACTTAATCCTTTAATATCTGAAATTTTATCAGATAGTTTTTTTAATGTCGTTTCCATATCTGTATCAAAAAATTGTGTTATTTCGTCATTATTTACTCTAATTTTAATAAAATTATCTGTATTAACCAATTGATTCATAGATCCTGACATATCTACATTAGTAATTTGAGAAGTTGATGGCGAAGATACAGCTGTTGAATTTGATGAGTATAAATCAAGTTTACTTTTATAATCAGCAATTAAGGCTTCAATATCTGCAATTTGCGCCGATTTTGTTTTATATCCTTCTCCACTAACACCTTTATCAACAGCTTTTGTATTATAATCAGTTGCTCTTGCATTTATTGTCTGGAAAAAATTATTATTACTTATAGTTTTTGATACTATATTTTTTGTATATGTTTCATCAAATTGAGTTTTTGCAGAATTAGATGCAACAACACTATTTGATTGAGGTGTTAATCCAAGAACTTTCATGCCATTTTGAGTTTGTAATAAACCATCTTCTGCCATATAAAAATTTCCAGCTCTTGTATAAAAAGTTTCATTACTTTTTCTATCTGAAACTATAAAATAACCTTTTCCCTCAATTGCAACATCATATGTATTATTAGTTAATTTAACATTTCCTTGTGTCATAACTTTACTAATACTATCAACATTAGTTCCTTTTCCATATCCATACTGATACATCATATCTTCAAAACGAATATCATCAGCTTTGTGTCCAACAGTATTAACATTAGTAGAATTATTTGCTTCAACATTTAATGCTTTTTCAAAAGCATTTAAACCTGAATATCCATTCCATAATCCACTAATCATATTAAAACCTTAGAATATTTTAGTAATGTTTGAAAATGGTAAAGTAGTTAATTGTTCAGAATATATAGCAGCAGAAACTCCTGCTAAAGTATATTTATGATCAGTAATTATTTGATTATTTTCATTTAATATAGTTAATTTCCCATCACTTATAACTGGTTGACCAGGCTTTGATAAAACAATTTTATTTCCAGTTTTTACACCTTTATCATCAAGGATTTCTCCTGCGGTGTTATAATTAACGACTTGATTTTTTGTAGAATCTGTAGAATCAGGAAGAATAACTCTATCTTCTAGATATAAAATTTGTTGAGCTTTTACTTGTATTTCCCCATCTATATTTT
>ERZ1034365.1613-NODE-1613-length-11185-cov-2.228214_pt1 | contig 11185 bp, 12 predicted proteins | sample MGYA00520615_ERZ1034365 | MGnify/ENA primary metagenome ERZ1034365 (study PRJEB33736, sample SAMEA104284505) | Azolla filiculoides | biome: Urban; feature: Water surface; material: Ditch water | place: Netherlands | collected 2015-10-28 | depth 0-0.1 m ... | reverse complement strand
GTGCTTGCGCTTCCTGTGGGCTGGTAGTTGGGTGCAAAGCGAATGCGGATCTTGTTCAACAGGGAAACCCGGTCATCGTCGCCGTAATCACCTGTAGTGAATGAACTGGTTGCGGCCGATCCGGTGATCAATTGCAACTGGTGGGATGAATTGACCGTGGACAAAGCCCTGCCACCCGACAACCAGAACTGCGAATCGAACGAGTTGGACAGTCCGTCAATGGTGGCGCTGACGGCATCAAGCCCGTCAATCGTCACACCTGCTGAGATGTAATTGGCAACCGCTTCAATCGTTTGGGTGGCGAGTCCCCATTGTTTTGTCTGGACGTGGTAGACCATCACCGAATCGCACGCAGTTGAACCCATGCCGGGGTAAAACACCCAGACCACGTTGTTCTGCTTGTCAAAGATGCACTTTGTCAGGTAGCGGTAAGACGGGTTGGAGTTCTGGTAGAACCATTGGCGAACCTGCCCCACCCCCACGGGTTGCGGGCGAGAGCCGTCAAATAGCCAGATGTTGTCCTGCCCAATGATGAAGTGAGCGCCGCCAATGTCGCACCAGGCCTCCAGACCGACACAACCCGCTTCACCGCCAGTAACTTGTAACCAGTCCCACACGGCAGGCGCACCGACAAATTGGCCGATATAAATGGCACGCTCTTTGTAAGCAACAGCGTATTCGCCCAATCTTCCCCCGGCAACAATCTGCCCAGGTGTTGAAACCAATCGGCCCGTCGTCGCAAGGGTAGACAGCGAAGGCGTCCAGCTTGTCTCATCGTAGGTTGCCGAACACCACCAGCGATCAGGTTGGGTGCCGTAAGTTCCATCAATGGTGTTCAGGGCCATGACAAACGAACCAACGGTAAAGATCACCCGCGCTTGCGGAGCCGTGGCAATGGCGGCAAAAGCAGCGCCCGTTGAGCTTTGGATCACGTTGGCCTGGTTGGCCGCAAGGGTCGTGTTGCCGAATTGGGCAAACTGCCAGCGCGTGTCTGCACTTCCAGAATAACCCCCCACCGCAGACAGGTCAGACCAAGCCCCGGACAGCAGCTCGTAGAGTTTGGCAGAAGTCCCGGCAATGATTCGGCGTGTGTCGTCGAGCTTTGTCACCACCGCCACGCCTTGACAGGCAGCAGCCAAAGCAGGCACACCCGAAGGCGTCACGCCTGTCGGACAGCCCTTCATGCCTCCCTCATAGGGGATGAAGTTGGTGCAATCCGTCAAGACGCCCGGCATCGTGGGGTCAGCGTCCGGGGCAAAACCGAGCAGCTTTTCCATGCTCAACCCGCCATCGTTGACAACAGCGAACCGCTGCGGCTTTCACGCCGTTCACTCTTTTCAATGCGCTGTTTGACAGTCTGGTATTTGCTTTCCCACAATCCCACCCGCGCGTCGTCCTGCACATAAGTCGCAGATTCGGCCAAAGCCGCGAATCGAAGCAATTCAGGCGCGTCGGTGATCAGCCAATTTGTCGTGCTGGAATCAGACAAGGCTGCGAGCTTTTTGTAATAACGGCCCTTGAGTGTGTAGGTTGAATCCGGCGCGGGGCCAAAGATCAGCGCATCGCCTTCACGCGCAAAGAACACGGGCCGTCCGCCACCAGTTCTGTCGGGATAGCGGGTGTAAATCCACTCTGCGTCACGGCGGGTGAGCTTTTGCTCTGAGGTGTCGTCAACGTAGAGGAATATCCACTCCAGAAAGCCCGCGGGAAGGGCTGTGCTGGCCGTCGTTCCAGAGTAGGCGGCTTCCATCGCCCGGATGCGTAAATCGTTGTAGATGCGGTTTTCCGCATCGGCAATGAATTCAGGGATCATGTCGGTCAGATCGGCCCGGTGCAGGTAGTTGGCAATCGAGGTTTTGAGGGTTGAATAGTTGGAAATCATTTAGTCTCCCAGCCAACCGTAACGATCAACATAAGTTGGCATGTGGTCATAAAATTTAATTCCTGTTGGGGCAAATTTGCACAAAGCCGATTCGGGCGGGATGTAAACGTCAACCCCCTGCCCGCGTGCGACACCGATCAGATATTCCATGTTGGCCTTTTGATAGCCGTACTCGTCGGTTCCGTCCATATCGACACCGTAAATTGCAATGTCTGTGGCACCTTCATGGATCGCCAGCGCCATTGCATAAGCGATTGAACTGTTCCAATAAGCCTGTCCAATCGACTGAGCCACCGCTTCAAACGGGTAGTTTTCTTGCGTGTAAAGGCGGTCACACTCTTTGAGGCGTAGCGCGTAATCACTGACACGTTTGCTGTGAACTGAATCGAGCAAGCGTTGGTCGTGCATCTCGAAATGCCGCGTCATCAGCGCCCAGCATTGGTCATCCCAAGGCAAACCCCACTTCTCCCACTCGGAATCGAGCCATGGTGCCTTGTCGTGCGTGCTGGAGGCCAATCCGACAATGGCGACCTTCAGGCCCATGCGCGCTTCGTCCCGATCGGTTTGCCAGGCATGGTCATCAGGTGCTTTTCCTCAGCTTGCAAGTACAGCAAAGCGCGTTTCACTTCGTCAGGATCAGGTGAAAGAATGTTGTAGCCAATGTTCTTCAGACGTTGGACATCGCCCAAGTGGATCGTGGCGACCTTCACCAGATTGCCCTTGTAGCGGCCTGTTTCGGGTGCTGCGTTGCGCTCTGCCAGGTTATTCGCCAGCACTTGCCGGTTGTCGTAACTGGTCTTGACAATCAGCGTGTCGCTGTCCACGTCGTAGTGCGAGGTTTCAATGAGGTCGGTCATGTTCAGGCGTAAAAAAAGCAACCGAAGTTGCTTGTTAGTGGATAGTGATGGGGTTAAACGGGTTCTGTCACCATAAACAACCCCAGTCGCTCCATCGCAGCCAATGGCTCCTGATCGCTCACATCGACCATACCCATGATCTGTGCGATAGCCTCCACAGGTGGCGGTGTAACATCATTTAGTTCAGCCAAAGCAACAAAGGCTGCGGGATCGTAAGGCTCAGTTGTCCACACAGGAGGATCAGATTGATCGAAGTGCGAGTAAGGCATGATGGCTGCGAAGTCGTCACCGATGAGGCCAGAGGAAATCCAATGGGTGGCTGGCAGGTTGCCGTCAGTAGATAGCGGGGTTGACCACATACCACTTGCGGAGGGGCCAAAGGAGTCAGCTAGAGAGCGCACTGTGGCGACAATAGCGTCAGGGACGATGAGGCAGCGGTGTAAATATTGCATTTAGTAAGCTCCTGTGCGGGTATTTACCCAAGTCTCTGCAGAGACAATCTGTGCAGTAGTGCTTTGAGCGCCACGGACGATCAAACTATAAATTTGTCCATTAAATGGCAAGCTGGTTCCTCCGCGTGAGCCGATGTAGAGGGGGTATGCGCCGTAGTTGCCTGTGCCTTGGTCTGCAGCACTAGCCGCCGATTGAACGCCATTGATGCGGAGTGTTGCAGTGTCGCCAGAGATATCGCTAATACCTGTGACCACATTTGTAATCGGTGCCGCAAATCCAGATCCCGTTGCGCCACTTGGGGTTAAAGAACCACGGGAGGTAAGGTTGTAATTCGGTGCCACGGAAATTGGGGCAACAAGAGACACTGACCCAAGAATCTGAGTTGATAAGTTACCAACTTCAGCCACGATTCCAATCGCAGCATCACTCAGCTTCCTCACCCCCGCAAAGACAGTCATCTTATCCGTCGAAGTAAAGTCGATGGAGCCTGTAGCGAGGGCATCATCTACGCCGTCGAACAGCAGGTAATACTTACCGTTGCCGTCTTGCTTCAGCACAGGCCTCTTGGTACTCGTTGCTTGCACCGCGTGGTTGCCGGGGAGTTCTTTTACGGAGATATTGTCCCATGTAGTTGTTTCAGCTACAACTACCGTGTTAGTGTACAAACCAATTCTCGTAGTGGTGCCTACGGCTGTAAACACCACAGAGTATGAACCGGGTGTTAAAGTGGCAGACGCGTAGATTGTTATCAGCGCAGGTGTTAATATGTAAAACCTAGATACCAAGGAGGTTTGGGCAACCACTGTATAATTGACGCGATAGGTCTTACCTACTTCGGTAGAGATGATTTGATAAGCGTGGCCATACGTGTTTGTATTGGTGATAGTAATCGCCCCACCAGAAGCCGCCAGGAGCGCGTCATCAGCACTCCACCCCGACGTATCCGTATCAAACGTCCCATTCGTCACCAACTCAGGCCCCAGCACCAACCCCTTGCTCTTATCCAGCATCAAGCCTACGGGCTGCTCTACCGCAGTGACAGGCGTAGTGCCTGCGCTGTCTTGGAACATGGTTGAGAAGTCGCTGCAATCATAGAAAACACCAACTTCACCGTTTGCAAACAGGGCTGTGGTCGGGTTCCATGCTTCCCGGATTGCTAACACTATCGTGCGTAATGCCGTTCTCATTGGACTGTTGCCTCTTGTTTATTGGCGCGGTATTCGTCCCAGCGCTTCTTGTTTGCGACGCGGAGTGCTGCCAAGCGATTTGCATCTGCTTCAGGCGTTCTTGACTTTGCGTGTGCCGCCATATTCGCTTTATGCTGGGCGCTCTTTGGCTTTCCCTTTAAACGTTCGCTTGTGTCACGTTTATGCTTATCAGATTGCTTCCAACCAGACCGTTTCTTTGCGTATTCCAACTTGTCTTCATCGGGCATTGCTGCCCATCGCGCAGTTAAAGCATCTGCGACAAGCTGCGATGATTCTTTACTCACAATGCGACCTAAATTGGCTTGCGATATTTTTGCTTTCGTTTCTTCTGAGTGAGTTTTCCCCGTAGATGCGGCTCTCATTTTTGCCAATGCTTCTTCTGTGTGCGTGTAACCTTTGGATAGCTCAGACAATTTGGCGCGCATTGCTGCATCCATCACTCGGCCTCGTTGACCGGCTGGCATGTAGTTGTAGCCGCTATCTGGATTCAAGCACTCGTAGAAATCCATCCAAATTGCTTCTTTTTCGTCAAGCTGTTCGGGTGGGCATTCTTCAAGAACTTCACACGCAAACGCATCAACCCCATATTTCCGCATTGCGTCATACAAGTGCGATTTGTCGCCCCGTTTTGCAGACTTGCGGTGTTCATAAACACGCTGTTTGATGTGAACGGATTGGCCCACATAAACCTTTGCGTTTTCTGAATTTTTCAACATGTATATCCCGCATGTTTCAGCGGAGACATTGCCCGTAACCAGCGCAGTACGCATTTAAGCCCCGAAAGAGTTCAGACGGATGGATTTGACAGTCGCGCTCGACGGTGTGAAGCCGCCTACGCTGACTAAATATCCGTATAGATTCGGCTCGCTGCCCATCTTGACTTTCTTGTTGATGCCGGTCATTTGAACGAACAAAGTCGATCCAGCGTCCACCATCTGATCGAAGTCGATGTAACCGAGGTAGTTCACGCGATCCGTTGCTGGCAAGTCCCAGGCCGCGTTGTCGGCCAAGGCGCTGACGGGCGTGGCGTCGTACAAGTGCAGTTTGAACGTGGTCATGCCTGATGGCAGTGCCGTTACGTCCACGCGCAGATCAGCGTCGGTGATGACGATATGCCCAAAGGTCGCGCCAATGTCGGCAAACTTGATAGCCGCTGCCGCTGCGCCTACAACGTCACCGGCTGCATAAGCGGTGGTGTTGGCAGGTCGCGTGACTGTGGTCTGTGCGGTGTAGCCTTTGCCGCCAATGATTCTTTGCATAATTTGCCCCAATGAAAAAGGGGCCGAAGCCCCCTTGGTTAGCGATCAACCGATCAGTAGTCGCCTAAATTGACCCAGGACAGCACAATCGTGCCGCTGATCGTCTGAGTAGCATCGCCGTCCACATCAGTCGTGGTTGCATAGGCGGTGTTCAGGTACACAGGAACGGGTGTCGTTGTGCCGTCGAACTGAGCCGAAGCAGCCAGAGCCGCTTTCACCGCAGTACCAGCGACATTGACAGTTGCAGACGAGGTAAACGCGGTCGTTGGCAAGAAGCTCACCATCGTGCTTGTCAGCGAAACGTTCGATGCAGCGGCAGAGCCAAGAGCGATAGCCCCGGTAACACCTGCGTTGAGCGTGGTAGCCAGTGCGCTAGTCGTCTTCTGCTGCAAGGTGGCAGTCGTACCCAGCACAAGGATGCGGCCTTCTGGGAAGGTGTACAGCTTGGTGCCTTGGTACTCTGTGCCGTTCACAACCGCTTGTGGCACGTTGTTGAGCGTCAGTGTGGTTTGGCACATGGGGCCAAATTGCACATGCTTGACGACGATTGAACCCGTAGCCGGTGCCGTCACCGTACCTGCTTTGACCAGCGGGTCGCCGTCAGTGATGTGGATGCTGCCAGTATTGGGCTGCGTGATCTTGAAACTTGGCATGATGTTTTCCTAAGTGTTAAACCAGCCCCGGAGGGCCGGTGTTGGTTTAGGCCACGGCCAAATCACTGACCATTGCATGGGCTTTCTCGTTGCACACTTCCAAGGTGTACTCAACGAGAATCTGCTTACGCTCGCTGTCGCCGGTCTTTGCCAGATCGGAGGAACGGAAGTCGCGCAAAACCGCGAACTTGACCATCTCAGGATCGACAAAGTAGATGACGTCAGTAGGCACATGGCGGCAAGGCACCAAGCGCACTTCGTTGCCCAGCGGGTCGATGTAGATGTCCACCGAGTTCACGACCTTCTTGGCATCGCCGTTGCTAGTCTTGGTAGACGAACCCGAGAATGCAGCAAACTTGCGCTTCTGGAAGGCATTCAACACACCCAGCGTAGGATTGCCGCCGTTGGCCCAGGCCAGTGCGAGAACCGCTTCCACTTGAGACTCTTGCAAAGCGCGAGCCGTGCCGTCAGTGTGAAGGTCGGTGCCGTTACCAGCGCAAGCAGTGGCGTCAGAGGCTTTGTCGATGTTGGTCTTGATCCAGGCTTGCAAACCAGCCGAGCGCGGGGCCAGCGTGGCGTTACCAGCAACCGAGGCGACGTTAGCCAGCAGAGTGGTTTCCACGTCGGTCTTCAGTTCCTTCATGCGCATTTCCATCTGCGCGGCCATTTTTGCTTTCTTGCCTGCGTTATCCACCGCTTCCTGAGTGCCGGTGACGCGTGCCACCTTGTCAGAAATCTGGCGATAGTTGTACACGCGAGCGTTCAGCGTTGCAGCGTCGGTGGTGGCGTCATCACCTTCCAGAACAGCGTTGGAGCCGCTTGGAGCTGTGAGGGCCGTGGTCTGCCATTCGTGCTTGGTGCCGGTGGCTTTCACCTTGGGGATAGCCGAGAGGAACGGTGTCTCAGACGGGCTGATGTCATAGACGATGCTGGAGAGGTCTTCACGGTTGCCGATGGCGGTGAAGCTGCTGAGGGTATCTGCGGGAAGTGCCATGATGGCTCCTTAAAATTAAACTTTGCCCGAAGCCAGCAAGAAATCGACGACTGATTGCCGTGATCCTGTGCGCTTGACTTCGTTGTGGATTTTTTGGATAGCGTTGGTGTTTTTCGCACCTGTGCTACCCGGCTTGATGATCTTCGGGGCTTGTCGCACCTGCTTTTCAGCCGTTTGATTTGCCGCCTTCTGTTGTCGGTACAACATCGCGTCACGCGCCAGGAGAACGGCCTTGTGGTCGCTCAATCCCTGTATCTCGCGCTCGCTGTAACCCCGTGTTTTCAGATCAGCGGCAATAAGCTGCTTTTCCTTGCTGGCGGTGGCTTCACTACTCCACTCAGGCACCGCTTGCAATAGGGCTTGTCGCTCAGATTCGAGCGAGGCCGCAGACTGCTGTTGCTGCTGCTGTTGGACGTACTGTTGCGCTTGCTGAATCTCGTTCACCTTCTGCCCGTGCTTGCCTTGCAAGTCGCGCATTTGGCGTTCAAGTTTCATCGCCTGGACGGGATCGCTGTCAATTAGCTGCTGCCAGTTGATAGACTGGTATTGCGCCAACTCAGTCTCGATCGCTTTGGCTTCAGCGATCTGACTGATGACAACTTGCTGTACCTGGGTTTGCTGTTGCACTTGGGCGGCGTATTCATTTGCCTGCTTGCGTGTTTCAGCGGCCTCTCGCACCGTTTTCTCGGCGAAGCCTTTGAGCTGGTAGCTTTTAACGAGTTCGGAGAATTTCACCTTGCCTTCTTCGCCGTCGATCTTGGTTTTAATCGTGATCGAGCCGTCTTCGTCTACATCGAGCGAACTTTCATCCGCGCCGAGCAGCTTTGCAACGTCAGCTAGTTGGTACTCATTAGGTGTTTCTTCGTCTTCGTCTTTGGCATCAACCTCATCGGGTTCATCCGTCGGCGCGTCTGCTTCTTTCGCCTCGGGAGGCGTTGGCTCATTAGGGGCATCGTCAGCGGACAACAAAGCCTCAAGCCTGTCCAATGTAGATTCGCCCTCAGAGAGGGTAGAGTCTTGTTCCATGGTTTATCAATCAAAAACCCCTCTCACGCCATCAGAGAGGCTTGCGGCGCATCGCTGCGTTCGCTAAATGGTAGATGGCTACCGGTTAATCTTTAAGTGCGTTGTAACCTAGCAAGCCGCCTGCTGTACCGCCTGCGAGTAGCTTGAGCATTTCGGGTGTCATGCCGCCAAGAATGTCGGACTCGTTGCGCCGTGCTGGGTCAAAGGCCGCGAAGCGTGAGCGAATGTTCTTCGGGTTGAACACACCGATCGTTTTCACGCCGTTTTCAATATTTGAAAGTGAGTCATAACCCAGCGCATCAACGTAATCACCAAGCATTTTTTTGCCTGATTTATCGTTCATTTGCCAATGGTTATAGGTAGCAGTTTCCGAGTTATCCAGCCCGATACGGTTATGGTTCTCACGCATCTTGTCAAACAATGCTTTGGCTTTTGGCATGTCCACATCAGCACCGTTTTTCTGTGCAGTTTTAAGCAAGTTCGACCAAAGCTCTGTGCCTCTTTGATAATCTGGCCCGTCCACTTGGAGTGGATTGCTTTTGATTTTCAACGGCAAAACATTGGAAGGCTCCCCCCCAAATCCAGCCCGCATATCAGCGTATTCGCTGGCAAACTTCTTATCTGCCGTCCATGCAAGCGGGTCAAACTGTTGTATGTCCTTGCCTGTGCCGTGATATGCGTCTTCAAACCCCATCGCCTTAGCCCGATCCATTGGCGTGTTATTCGCTGGCAAGCCTAGCCCGCCTTCGCTAATCGGCTTTGCTGCATTGCGCTGCGCTGTTTCAAGTGCCTTGCCTTGTGGGTAAATGAATGGCTGCTTTACAGGTTGCCCGTTGCGCTCAAGAATGGACAACAAGCCCTCATTGCCGGGAAATACGACAAAGTTTGACGTTCCTGCACCACCAGAGCGAGAGCCGCCGTCTAGGTAGCGTATACCGGGGATGCCTGCACGCCGCAACGCTTCTTCGGGCCTTAAAACTACGCCGTTTGAATCAGTCACACCGCGCATCATGTCGCCTTTAATCAACCCTTCACCCATGACGTTTCTACCCTCGTTCATGAGTCGGCTTAATTCTTGGTAATCTGCCCTTGATTTCGTTTGATCGAACTTGGCTTTTGCTGCTTCAATGGCGTCCCGGTTCGCTGATGCTGGCGTAGGATTGATGCCATATTTACGCATTGCGCTCTGCACTTCCGGCGCTTGTTCACTCAGCGGCTTATCCCAATCCAGCATCTTTGCAATGTGTTCGTCGGGTAGGTCTACTTTGTAGAGTGCGCCACCAGGCTCTCCAAGTGAGGCGACTTCTGCGCGCAATGAGGCTGCACGGGCCGGGTCTGTTGCCTCGACTCGCTTGGCTATCTTTTCATTCAATCGTTTTTTTGCGTCATTCATGCCAGCATATTTAAATGCCGGGTCTGTCAGTTTCTTTTGATACTCACCCGCGACTGAAGGATTCTCAGCCAAATACAACCCATGCCCGTAAGCCTGCGTACCTTCACCTGTGCCGATCTTGCTTGAATCGAACTTATCGAACTTGTGCGGCGAACCGTGCCACACCGTAGCGCCCGCCAATCCCATTTCACCCGCCTTATCAGCCGCTTCACGCTGAAACTGTGCGATCTGTTGCGGTGAATTCAGCACCGTCTTGTCGCCTGCCATTGGGTAAGCGTTGGCAAACAGGTTCTGCAAGCCTTGTTGATCTTCGCGGAATCGGCGAACACCCATGTCAATCGTGCCTGCGGGATCGGCAAGCAAGCCCTTTAACTGGCGCTTCTTGGTGTCAATCGTGCTAAAAATGTCCCCGAGCAGTCCCATATCACCGCCTGAAAATGCTGCGTTTCGTCTCAAGCTCGCGCATCTGCACGTCAGCCACGAAACCGTCTTGAACAATGCGTGTCACTTCGCGCTTCACCGCGGCGAGTAGTTGCTGGCTGATCACGATGCGTTGCGCCTTGATAGCGTTATCGGGCTCGCAGCTCATCGTCGCCATGTGCAGGTGCTTTTCCACAGCGTCCCAGGCTTCGACAAATAGCGGGTTTTCCAGTAAATGTTTGGCATCGGCTGCGCGGATCATGCGGTCTTCGGGATTCATTCGCCCACCTCGTTAAAGCCTTCCACAAGCTCACTCGATGCGGCTTGCTGTGCTGCCATGTCCGCAAGTCCAAACGCTTGCTGTGCGCCGATCTGAGCGATCTGGATGCGTGCGGCAATGTCCATCTCTTTCATGTCGCGCTGTAACTTGGATTGCATTTCTGCCTTCCATTGTTCAAACTGCATGGCTTGCTGGCTGGCTTGGGCGTCGTATTGCGCTTTCATCAGTTCGCGCTGGCTGTCGCGCTCGTCGTTGGCGCGTTGCAGTTCAAGGGTCGCTTGTGTGGCTTGCAACTGTGCTTGTGCTTTCAGTTGCTCAAGCTGCATAGCCTGTTGCGTTTCCACTTGGAATTTCTGCTGATCGGCTTGCGTCTGCGCTTGGAATTTCTGCGCGTCTGCTTGCTGCTTCATTTGAGCAATCTGTATCTCAACGGGCGGTTGTTGTGGTTGTGGTTGCTGCTTTGCAGGATCTTGCACAAAGTTTTGCACATCCTTAAAGCCTGCGTTTTCAACCGTTTTAGCTGCTGTGTGATACAGGTGCGTTGGTGTAGCCAGGCCGAATTGCATAGCTGCCTGCTGCATCTGCCATATCTGCGTCAGTTGCGCGGATTGCTGTGCTTTGTCTCCAGTACCCAAGCCCACATGAATCGTCATGTCGTATGAGTCGCGCCCTTCATTAGGGTCATATTCGACAAACTCATCACGAAGCCTGAATGCCAGCTTCTCCATGCCGCCATCGGTAAGCACCTTGAGGATTCCTT
>ERZ1034365.1611-NODE-1611-length-11194-cov-4.260502_pt1 | contig 11194 bp, 8 predicted proteins | sample MGYA00520615_ERZ1034365 | MGnify/ENA primary metagenome ERZ1034365 (study PRJEB33736, sample SAMEA104284505) | Azolla filiculoides | biome: Urban; feature: Water surface; material: Ditch water | place: Netherlands | collected 2015-10-28 | depth 0-0.1 m ... | reverse complement strand
CTGCAGAAACATCTCGACCTGAAACGAGTCCGGCTGGCAGAACGCATGCAGACTGCAATTCCGTCGAACAAAGGTGTTGCCCAATGGTTTGAGCACGCTTTGTGGCGCAAGGGAAAGGGCAAATACATGCTTGGCATCGTTGACGATCTGCAGTGCTTTCGCGAAGCAAATCGCAGCCTGGAAGGCGTTATTGGAATTTCTCCAGATGAAATTTTATTTCTTCCTGGAGAAAAAAGTCCTGTTGGAAATGCTGTCAGCAACGAGAAAGTACCTATTGCCGAAATCCAGGATGTGAATGTGATCGATGGACTTCTTGACAAGGGTTTGGGCATCGACATTGATCTCATCAACGGTCAGAAAATCTCTTTTGCGCTCTGCAAGGAGGGATCCAATTCCAGTGATATACAAAGAACGTCGGAAGCAATCAACCTGCTGAAGAGGCATCTCGGTGCTGCACCAAGTGCCAGGCAATAGTTGCGCGCTGATTTGGATGCTGGCGATTCGACGCAAAAATCGTCGCTCTGCAGCGCCGACAAATCAAAGCGCCAGATGCAGGCACAGCACAGCGTTCAGCTTTTGTCCGTCTTCCAGGATCTGCGCGTTTGTAGGGCGGGCGTTCAGGCGTGGCTTGTCAAGCATGCGTACCTGCTGCGCCATCACCGGGCGATCTTAGGGTCTGCACGGAAGGTGGTGGCAGCCGCGTTATTCAGCGAACGCCTGATAACGTAAAAATAAATAGCAAACTATGACCATTCCACGCTGGGGAGTGTCTGATTTTTTTGTGATTTCTCGTTCTGAACACCGCCCGGCGCCTCATCTTCGCCGTTGGCAGACGTCTTGTCACCCCAGGCCATGCCCTGGGTCACAAAAGCCGTTCTGCAGCCTACGCTGGGGCTCCATTTCATCAAGGAGCGATCCATGCAATTCAACCGCAAAGCAGACAACGTCAACACCGAATTTCCGCAATACGGGACCCCGCCGACGCAACCCGGGCTGTACCTTGGACTGTTCCACGGCCGCTTGGACCCGGCGGATGCAATGGACGATTGGGGCTTCAACGGGCCATTGATTGGGCCGCTGAGTTTTGTCCACACCACCTATACGAACCATATCAAGCTGGGCTTCGAGAACGACTGCGACGCCAAACGCTACTTTCCTGTGCAAGCGAATTACATGCTGACGGTCAGTGACGACATGGTGCTTTTCGACAACAAGTTTTACGGTGATTGGACAGTCTTCTAAGTCGACGAAGGTGATTGCGCGCTGCCGCTGGACACGTCTCGTGACGTTCTGAGGTCGCAGCATCCGTTGTTTAGTCACCAGCACGGGATGGGCCGGTAAACGAACTTCCACCGCAGGCCGATCCCGTGTGGGACGCGAAAACCAACAGGTTGGCGCGTTCGGTGGGCATACTCAAACCCTCACCCGAGGGAGAAGTCATGGCCACAACCGGCGCCGCAGGCACGAACTGGACCCGTCCGCAAACGCTGGCGGCGCTGCATATCTACTTGCAGTTGCCGTTCGGCCAGCTTCACTACCGCAACCCCAAGATCAAGCAACTGGCGGACTGGATTGGCCGCACCCCGAGTTCGGTCGCGCTCAAGCTGGTGAACTTGGCCAGCTTGGACCCGCAGATCGTCGCCAGCGGGCGCAGCGGCATGGGCAATGCCTCGGCGCTGGACCGCCAGATCTGGAGCGGACTGCAGGCCCATTGGGACACCGTCGCCTTGGAAGCCGCCGCCGAATACGAGCGGCTGGCCGTCGCGCAAGGGGTTATCGCCGACGCCGATTTGCTGGAAGAAGTCGAGCCCTTCGAACCGCCCCCGCTGGAGCCCGGCCGCACCCGCGCCGCCCTCGTGCAGGTGCGTGTGAACCAGGCGCGTTTTCGCAAGGCGGTGCTGGCCAGCTACAACGCCACCTGTTGCGTCAGCGGCCTGCGCCATGACAAGCTGGTGATCGCCAGCCACATCGTCCCGTGGAGCCAGGACACCCACAACCGCCTCAACCCGCAAAACGGCCTGTGCCTGTCGGCGCTGCACGACCGCGCGTATGACCAGGGGCTGATGACGGTGCTGCCGGACTTCACCATCCGCGTGTCGCCCACGCTGCGCGCCCGTGGGGACGACCCCTTCATGGCCGATGCGCTGCTGCGCTTTGACGGTGTCGCCATCACCCTGCCCGAACGCTTCCGCCCCGCGCCGGAATTTCTCAGACGGCATGCGGTGCGGTTCGGGTTCATGGGTGGGGCGGTCTGAAATTCATAGCTAACTATGACCATTTGACGCTGGGATCTTGCCATTTTTACCCTTAATTTCCCTCCGGCAGGCGGCTGGAGCCTGGTCGTCAGCGCCTGAGCCACCGCAAGACGGTGGCGTACAGCACGTCGGGTTCTACTGGTTTGGAGATGAAGTCGCGCATGCCGGCCGCGATGCAGCGGGCCCGGTCGTCGCTGAAGGCGTTGGCGGTCATGGCGATGATCGGGGTGTCTGCGGCAGCGGGTATTTTCATCAGTGCGTGTGTGGCCCCGAGGCCGTCGAGCCGGGGCATCTGCATGTCCATCAGGATCAGGTCGTAGGGCTTGCCGGCGCGGCGCTGGACGGCTTCGATGGCTTCCAGGCCATCACCGGCAAGGTCAACGGTCAGACCGGCTTGTTCCAGCAGGTCGCGTGCGACTTCCTGGTTGATTGCGTTGTCTTCGACCAGCAGCACTTCCTTGCCGTGGTGGTCGCGCCGCAACAGGGTTTCAGCGTCTTCCGCATCGCGCGCTGCAGGCGCGGCCGCGGGGGCGGCCGTGCCTCTTTTCAGGCAGGCGGTGAACCAGAAGGTGCTGCCTTCCCCCAGCGTACTGACGATGCCGACGTCACCGCCCATCAGCTGGGCCAGCGATTTGGTGATTGACAGGCCCAGTCCGGTGCCGCCAAAGCTGCGCGTGGTGGAGGCGTCGGCCTGCTTGAACGGCGTGAACAGCCGGGGCACCATGTCCGGCGCAACGCCGATGCCGGTGTCGGTCACCTCGAAGCGGACCCGCACGTCGTCGCCGGTGGCTTCCTCGACCCGTGCCCGCAGCATGACGCCACCCTTGTGGGTGAACTTGACTGCGTTGCTGGCCAGGTTGAGCAGGGCTTGCCGCAACCGTGTCGCGTCACCGATCAGCGGGTTTGGCATGGGTGCAATCTCGACTTCGAGCTGCAGGCCCTTGGTGCTGGCGGTGCTGGCCAGCATGGTGCGGACTTGTCCGATCAGGGCGTGCACATCGGTGTCGTTCGCTTCCAGGACCATTTGCCTGGCTTCGATTTTCGACAGGTCCAGAATGTCGTTGATGATGGCCAGCAGGTGGTTGCCGGCATCCTTGATCTTGTCCAGCCGCTCGATCCGTGCCGGGTCGTCAGCCCGCATGCGCTCCAGGTGGGTGAAGCCCAGAATGGCGTTCAGGGGTGTGCGGATCTCATGGCTCATGTTGGCGATGAAGGCGCTCTTGGCCACGTTGGCGGTTTCCGCCTTGCCCTTGGCCAGCGACAGTTCGGCGGTGCGGACTTCGACCATTTTTTCCAGCTGCCGGCTGTATTGTTCAAGCGCAGCTTCGTCTTGCATGCGCTGGGTGATGTCCGAGAACACCCCCATGACGGCGGGGCGGCCTTCCCATTCAATGGGGGTGGACGAGTTTTTGATCCATGCCACGCTGCCGTCGGGGCGCAGCAGCCGCAGGGTGAGTTGCGGTTCGATCGATTCGCCCCGGGATGCGCGTGCGTAGCGCTCGCTGACGAGGGCCCGGTCTTCGGGGTGAATGGGCACGAGGGCGTCGAGTCCGACCAGTTGCGCGGCCGGGCGGCCGCAGATGCGCTGTGTCGCGGCATTGGCCAGGACAATGTGCTTGTCCTGCGTGACGATGATGCCTTCGTAGGCCTGATCAAAGAGGTGGTGGTACCGCGCCTCACTTTGCCGTAGCGCCTCTGCCGCGCGGCTGCGTTCAATGGCCATGCTGGCCAGACGCGCCGATTGTTCAATGAGCAGGATGTCTTCCGGGCTGGGGCTGTGGGGTGTGCGGTGGTAGATGGCGAAGGTGCCAAGGATCTGCTGGCTGGACGCGACGATGGGTTGCGACCAGCAGGCGCCCAGCCCGGCCTGGGCGGCCAGTGTCTTGAAATTTTCCCAGTAGGCGTGCCGGGCGATGTCTTCCACCACCACGCGCTGCCCGGTGAAGGCGGCGGTGCCACAGGAACCCACGCCTTCGCCAATGGTCAGGCCATCAATCGCAGCGTTGTAGAAGCCCGGCAGGCTGGGGGCGACCGCCTCGCCGAGTTGCCGGCCTTGCCGGTCCAGCAGCAGGATGCTGCACAGCATGGCGGGCCGGAGCTGCTCCACGCCCTGGACCAGTGCGGTCAGGATGTCCCGCAACGGTGTGTTGCCGGAGATCAGTTCCAGGATGTGGCTGCGGAAGGCCTCGTTGCGTTGCCGTGCCTGCAGGGCGTATTCGGCGCGCTCCTGGGTCATCAGGACCAGACCCAGCGACAGCAGCATGATGCCAAGCACGGCCGCGATCAGGGCGTAGGCCTGTGTCGTCCTGGAGTCGGTGAGGGCGGACACCGGGACCGCTCCGGTGGCGAAAGCCAGCACCCGAACCGTCATCAGGACGGTGACGAACAGGGCGCCGGCCATCAGGATGTATTGCCCGCGCCCGGGGGTTTCGCGGCGCCTTTGCAGCAGGGTAATGAGCAGCAGCAAGGCTTGCAGGGCGACGATGCTCCCGAGGATCACCAGACGCGCCAGGGGATGGTGCATCAGGAGGACGGTACCGACGGCCCCGATGGGCACGGGCGACCAGAGCCACCAGCGGGGCGGCGTGCGCTGCTGGAAGTGGCAAATGCCCTCGCCGAAAAAGGCAAAAGCCATCAGCAGCGCAAGATTGCCACCAGTGGATGCCGCCACTTCGGGGATCACCTCGCGCAGGCTGTACATCACATAGGCCAGCGCATGCAGTGCCAGCCCCGCGGACCACAGAAGCAGTGCCTGGTGACGCCGGTAGGCGATAAAGGCAATCGTGGCGCCCAGGACGGCACTGATCAGAATGATCATCAGGAGCATTGTGTAGCTGTGAAGGACCATGTTGGTTCCCGGTTGTCACGCTGGAATCGGATTGCTTGACGCCATGGTACGGCACGCCTCCCGGCGCATGGCGCTGCCGTATGGCAGATTTACGGCCACTGGGGCAGCCAGCGCAGCAGGGCGGCGTAGAGCAGCTCGGGTTCCACCGGTTTGGCAATGAAGTCGTTCATGCCGGCGGCCAGACAGTGGTCCCGGTCTTCGCTGAAGACGTTGGCGGTCATGGCCAGGATCGGGACGCCAGCGGCCACCGGCAGTTGCCGCAGCGCCTGCGTCGCCTCCAGCCCGTTGAGGCGGGGCATCTGCACATCCATCAGGATCAGGTCGAAGGGCCTGCCGGTCTGCCGCGCGACGGCGTCGATGGCTTGCTGTCCGTCGCCCGCGATGTCCACTTTCAGCCCGATGCGCTCCAGCAGTTCGCAGGCGACTTCCTGGTTCATCTCGTTGTCCTCGACGAGGAGCACGCGTTTGCCCTGGTGCGCGCGCACCAGCTGGACCTCGGCTGTTGCGGTGGCGTCCTGCGCCGGTAAGGCGGCCAGCGCACTGGCACTTTTTCTCAGGCGGGCCGAGAACCAGAAGGTGCTGCCCTGGCCCAGGGTGCTGGCGACGCCAACCTCGCCGCCCATCAACTGCGCCAGCGATTTGGTGATCGACAGCCCCAGCCCGGTGCCGCCAAAGCTGCGGGTGGTGGAGTTGTCGGCCTGCTGGAATGGCGTAAACAGCCGGGGCAGCGCGTCCGGCGCCACGCCGATGCCGGTGTCGATGACTTCGAAGCGGACCAGCAGTTCGTCCACGGCGGTTTCCACGGTGCGCACCCGCAGGGTGACGCTGCCTTGCGCGGTAAATTTCACGGCGTTGCCAGCCAGATTCAGCAGGGCCTGCTTGAGCCGGGTCGCATCGCCGATCAGTGCCTGCGGCAGCGTGGCGATGTCGGTTTCCAGGCGCAGTCCCTTGGCACCCGCACCGCTGGCGAGCATGGCGCAGACGTCCATCACGAGCGCACGCACGTCGGTTTCGCGCGCTTCCAGGACCAGCTGGTTGGCTTCGATTTTCGACAGGTCCAGGATGTCGCTGATGACGGCCAGCAAATGCTGCGCGGCGGTCTGGATCTTGTCCAGCGGATTGATCTGGGCGGGGTCATCAAGGCGCCTGCGCAGCAGGTAGGCAAAGCCGAGGATGGCGCCCAGCGGGGTGCGGATTTCATGGCTCATGTTCGCCAGGAATGTGCTCTTGGCGACGTTGGCGGCTTCGGCGGCACATTTGGCCACCGACAGCTCGGCGGTGCGCACCGCGACCATTTCCTCCAGATGGTCCCGGTACTGCGCGAGGGCGGCTTCGTCCTCCTTGCGCCGGGTGATGTCGGAGATCATGCCCATGACGGCGGGGCGCCCCTGCCACTCGATCGGGGTGTAGTGAATGTCCACCCAGATGACGGAGCCGTCGGGACGAAGCACCCGGCCGGTGAAGTTGTCTCCAGCGGGTTCGCCACGCTGGACGCGCTCCCGGCGTTCCCGGATCATCCACTGGTCGTCTGGATGCACGGTCAGCGTCGAGTCGATCCCGACCATCTGTTCGGCCGTGCGCCCGCTCAGGCGCTGGGCGGCCGCGTTGGTCAGGGCAATGCCGTTGTCCTGGAAGACGACGATCCCCTCGCCGGAATGGTCGAACAGGCTGCGATAGCGTGCTTCGCTTTCCCTGAGTTCGGTCGCGGCGCGGTTGCGTTCAATGGCCAGGCCCGCCAGTCGCGCAGCATCTTCGATGAGCGGGATGTCCGCCTGGGTGGGGGGATGCGGCGTCCGGTGGTAGGTGGCAAAGGTGCCCAGCAGCTGGCCGCTGGACGACAGGATGGGTTGCGAACAGCAAGATCCCAGCCCCGCCTGGGCCGCCAGGTCCTTGAAGGGGGCCCAGTCGGGATGTTGCGCAATGTTTTCCGTCACGACGTGCTTGCCGGTGAAGGCGGCTGTTCCGCAAGCCCCCAGGCCTTCGCCAACAGGAAGGCCGTTGAGAGCCCTTTTGTAGAAGTCCGGCAGGCTGGGTGCCACGGCTTCACCCAGGTGCAGGCCCTGCCGGTCGCGCTGCAGGATGCAGCACAGCCGGCCCGGCTGGAGCTGTTCAACGCCTTGCGCCAAGGCGGTCAGGATGTCCTGCAGCGGTCTGTCGCTGGAAATCAGTTCCAGGATGCGGTTGCGGAACTGTTCGATGCACTGCCTTTTCTGCAAGGCATCCTCGGCCCGCTCCTGGGTCATCAGGACCAGACCCATGGAGAGCATCAGGACACTGGTCGCAGCGGACACCAGTGCCCAGGACTGGAACAGGCTGGATTCCAGCATGGACGGAACCGGCACCATTCCCGTGCCAATGGCCAGCGCCCGAAGCGCCATCACACCGCCGGCGAAGACAATGCCGGCAGCCAGAATATATTGCCCCCGACCCACGGTGGCCCGGCGTCTTTGCAGCAGCGCGGCAAGCAGCAGGAGGCACTGCACGGAGATGAGCACGCCGTTGAACGTGACCCGGGGCTGCAGGGCGTCGATCCAGTAGAAGTTGCCGAGGACCGTGACGAGCACCGGCGACCAGAACACCCAGCGCTGCGGCTGACGTCGCTGGAAGCGAAAGATCCCCTCGCTGAACAGGGCAAACGTGGCAGTCAGCGCCAGGTTGCCACCCACGATGGAGGCCACCTCGTGGATCTGGCCGCGCAGGCCGAAGAGCGCATAGGCCAGGCTGTGCACCGCAAGGCCGGTGGACCACAGAAAAAGATCCTGTTGACGCCGGTGGGCAATGAAGGCAATCGTGACCGCCAGAACAGCGCTGATCATGATGATCAGCATTAACAAGGTCGGTGTATGGAAGTGCATGGCCAGTCTGGACAGTCAATAACTGAAAAAATCGCGATTCGAAATTTGATGTCAGAATATTGATGAAATTATTGTTTCATGATGTTACGTCAGTTCCCGGCTGGCACTTTTGCCGCAGGCGCTGCCCGCCGGTCGTGAGGCGTCGCAAGGCGATGTCCGGGCGCACGGCGTCCGCCGGATTTTTCTCTGCAGCGCCAACGCATTTGTTGTATCTGTGCTACATTCGCGCATCGCTTTTGGCGACTGGCCGCCGCACTTGCTGAATGCAGCGCGGCAACTACCCCGGCAGAGGGGTTGCCAGTCCAGCCCTTCAACTGCGAGCCGCAGAACTTCTCTCACGACGTAGCGGCTCTTCCTCCCTTCTGTTCACGTGGCCCCTGCCGGGCGCGTGCCCTGGTTTCTGGCCCTTGCGGGCTTGCCAGGTGTTTCAGGTGGGCACCCCGGCGCTTTGGGCTGCCAATTTCCTGCTTTGGGCGCTTTTTGAGTTCTCGTGCCTGGTGCCTTTGTGCGCCTCGCCCTGCGCCCTGGATATTTCTCAATGATTCAACACAACTACAACTACAACGACATGGCTGCATCCTCTTCAATCTCGACCTCGCCCATCTCCATGGGCAAATACCGCATCGCCGCCTGCCCCAAGCCGCTGGATTGCGGCCGATTCGCCGCCCAAGTGTCGATTGCCAGCGGCAGCGGCCGCGGCACGACCGACCGTGTGATGCGCTTTCACGACCACTTCCCCACGCACGACGCCGCCGCGCATTACGCGCTGGCCCAGGGCATCGTGTGGGTGCATGAAACCACCCGCCCGCAGTAAGCCGCGCTTCCAACAAGACACTCAAAGGACCACATGGCCAAAGAAGAACTGATCGAGATGATGGGCGTTGCCAACGAGGTGCTGCCCGACTCGCGCTTTCGCGTGACGCTGGACAACGGGCATCAGCTGATCGCCTACACCGGCGGCAAGATGCGCAAGAACCACATCCGCATCCTCGCGGGCGACCGCGTGTCGCTGGAACTCTCCCCCTACGACCTGACCAAGGGCCGCATCACCTTCCGCCACATCGAAGGCCGCGGTCCGATGGTGCCGCGCCGGCCGCGCTAAACGATTTTTTGCGGAACGCAGGCGGCACCTGAATCAGGTCGCCTGCGTTACTCGGTGGGCGGGCTGACCCGCTCGTGATCCTGACCCGCGGTGCCACAATCCGCGGCAGTTTCACCCAGGGTCCCGCCCATGAACGATTCGACCCAGCCCTCCGCGCCAGTGCCCGCAGACATCCTCGACGTGCTCATCGTCGGCAGCGGCTTCTCGGGTCTGTGCCTGGCGCTGCAGCTCAAACAGGCGGGCCGCCGCTGGCGCGTGCTGGAGCAGGCGGCCAGCGTGGGTGGCACCTGGCGCGACAACCACTACCCCGGTGCGGCCTGCGACATTCCGTCGAACCTGTATTCGCTGTCGTTCATGCCGAACCCGGGCTGGACGCGGCTGTTTCCGCCGCAGGCCGAGATCGCCGCCTACATGAACCGCTGCGCCGACGAAGGCGGCCTGCGCGCCGACATCCGGTGCAACGCCCGCGTGGTGCGCGCGCAGTGGCTCGACGCCCGGCACTGCTGGCAGGTCACGCTGGCCAATGGCGAGGTGCAGCATGCGCGCACTCTGGCACTGGGCACCGGTGGCCTGAGCCGCCCGCAGATGCCGCAGATCGGGGGCCTGGACCAGTTCAAGGGCGCGGTGTTTCACTCGGCGCGCTGGCAGCATGACGTGCCGCTGGCGGACCGGCGTGTCGGTGTGATCGGCACCGGGGCCAGCGCGATCCAGATCGTGCCCGCGATTGCGCCGCAGTGCGGCACGCTCACCGTGTTCCAGCGCACGCCGGCGTGGATCATTCCGCGCCAGGACCACGCCGTGCCCGAGGCCACGCGCGCACGCTACCGCCGTCACCCGGCGCTGCAGCGGCTGGTGCGTGGCCTGACCTACGCGCGGCTGGAGTGGCGCGCGTATCCGTTCACCCGTTCGCCCCGCCTGCTGGAACTGGCCCAGCGTGACGTGCTGCGCCACCTGGGCAAGCAGGTGCCCGATGCCGACCTGCGCCGCCGCCTCACGCCCGGCTACACCATGGGCTGCAAGCGGGTGCTGCTGTCGGACAACTTCTACCCCGCCTTGCAGCGCCCCAACGTGCAGCTGGTGGACCAGGCCGTGGTGCGTGCCACACCTCATGGCGTGGTGACCGCCGACGGGCGCGAGCACGCAATGGACGTGCTGATCGCCGCCACCGGCTTTCAGGTGGCTGGCGCGGGCGCACCGTTCGAAGTGCTGGGCCGCGACGGGCGCGAGCTGAACGCCGTGTGGGCCGGCGGCCCGCAGGCGCACCTGGGCACGGTGGTGGCCGGCTTTCCCAACCTGTTCGTGATGACCGGCCCCAACACCGGGCTGGGGCACAACTCGATGGTCTACATCATCGAGTCGCAGGTGCGTTTTGTGCTCAAGGCGCTGGCTGCGCTGGACCAGCGCCGTGCGGCCGCGTTCGATGCACGCCCCGAGGCGCAGGCCCGTTTCAACGCCGACGTGCAGCAGCGCCTGCAGCGCACCGTGTGGAACACCGGCGGCTGCCGCAGCTGGTATCTGGAGGCCGATGGCAGCAACCGCGTGCTGTGGCCGGATTTCACCTTCCGCTTCCGCCAGCGGCTGGCGCGGTTTGACTGGGCCGAGTTTCAGGCGCTGGGGGCGGCACCATGAAGAGCTTCAAGGGCCTGGGCGTGGTCATCACCGGGGCCGCCTCCGGCATTGGCGAGGCGCTGGCCGTTCAGCCCGCCGTGTGCACGGTCAGCCCGCGCCGCAGCTGCACGGCCGCTGCCAGCCCCTGCAGCACCGGCACGGTCTGCGCCAGGCTGATGCAGGCATCGGTGACCGACACGCCGTGCTTGAGCGGCTGGCCGGGCACGATGTCCTGGCGGCCTTCCTCAAGGTGGCTTTCGATCATCACGCCGGTGATGCGACGGTCGCCGGCGGCGATCTCGGCGGCCACTTCGGCCGCGACGTTGATCTGGCGTTGGTGCTGCTTGCTGCTGTTAGCGTGTGAGACGTCAATCATCACTTGCTCGCGCAGGCCGGCGCCCTTGAGCAGCGCACATGCGGCGTCCACATCGGCGCGTGCGTAGTTGGGTGCCTTGCCACCGCGCAGGATGACGTGGCAGTCGTCGTTGCCGCGGGTCTCGAAGATGGCGGCCTGGCCCATCTTGGT
>ERZ1034365.1609-NODE-1609-length-11197-cov-2.007824_pt1 | contig 11197 bp, 9 predicted proteins | sample MGYA00520615_ERZ1034365 | MGnify/ENA primary metagenome ERZ1034365 (study PRJEB33736, sample SAMEA104284505) | Azolla filiculoides | biome: Urban; feature: Water surface; material: Ditch water | place: Netherlands | collected 2015-10-28 | depth 0-0.1 m ... | reverse complement strand
CCGGCTGCTTTAACGGGTCGACCGCAACAGAGGGGATTTTGCCGCCCAGTTGAGCCAGCAGGCGCTGGCCGGCGGCCTGACCGAGGGGAACCGCCTTCAGCGCGGCCATCACCTGGTTTTCGGCCCATGACCAGAGATAAGCGACCAAGGCCGCTTCAGGTTCGATACCCCAGACGGCGGCAATACCTGACCAACCGGTAGGAAAGCCGATTTCTGGCATTCCGGCGAGGGTGGATTCGACGCCTGCCAGGGCCGGGTCGCGCAAATCGCGCACCAGCCGGGCCAGCGAAAAACCCATCTGCGCCGTTTCGGCACGCAGTTCAGCGGATTCACGGCTGGCCAGAAACTCGGCATTCAGGCGTTCGATTTCCGCGCTGTTGCCGGCTGACCAAGCCACCATCAATGCGCTGACCAAGGGGGCCTCATAACGGCCAATGCCGCGTGCCAGCAGATCGCCAATCCAGCACCCGGCCGTTGCTTCATCGCGGATGACGCCCGACTCAACCGCCCACTCCAGCCCCTGCGAATAGGTGTAGGCGCCGACCGGCAGGGCCGGGCTGGCCAGTTGCAGCAGGCGGGCGAGTTGCAGGGTCGGATTCAACGCGGCTTGAACTGGTGGATTTTCGGTACGGAGCGATGCGGGCCGTGACCGGGGTTGTGGAGGTCGGGGGTTGGCTCATCGTCGCCATGATGATGACCGCCGCCATACGCGCCGGATTCCGGCTGGAACGGCGCTTCTGTTTCGCTCACCGTGCAGCCCAGGCCGCGCGCCATGTTGGCCAGTACGTGGTCAGTCTGGAAGCGTAGCTTGCCGCCGTTTTCGGTCGGCAAAATCTGCACGGGCACATGGCGATTGCCAAGGTGGTAGGCGGCGCGGGCGAAGAGCAAGGGGCTGTCGGCGATAGCCTCGATGAGCTTTTCCGGGGCGGCAAGAATCTCGACGACGACCGAACCATCTTCCGCCACCAGCTTGTCGCCACCGTGCAGGTGGTCGGCGCGTTCGAGGAAGATGCCGGCTTCGGCGCCGGAAGCGAGCGTGACCTTGAGGCGGCTGCGCTTGCGTTCGTCGTAGGCCAGCGCGACGGTGTCGGTGGCGGGCCGGCGGGTACGTTGGTTGAGGATCAGCATGTGGCTCAGAACAGGAAATAGCGTTGGGCCAGCGGCAATTCGCTTGCCGGTTCGCAAACGAGATGCACGCCATCGGCCTTGACGACGTAGGTTTCGGGATCGACGGTGATTTCGGGCGTGGCGCCGTTATGCACCATGTCGGCCTTGGTCAGCGTCCGGGTGCCGGACACGGCGACCAGCGGCTTTTGCAGGTTCAGTGCGGCGACGGCCGGATTCTTCAGGGCGGCCTGCGAAACGAAGGTGACCGAGGTTTTCAGCGCCTTGCCGAAGCTGCCGAACATCGGCCGGTAATGCACCGGCTGCGGCGTCGGGATCGAGGCGTTGGGGTCGCCCATGGCGGCGGCGGCGATCATGCCGCCCTTGAGAATAAGCGACGGTTTGACGCCGAAGAAGGCCGGTTTCCACAGCACCAGGTCGGCCAGCTTGCCGACTTCGATGGAGCCGACGGTGTGGGCGATGCCGTGGGTCAGCGCCGGGTTGATGGTGTATTTGGCGATGTAGCGCTTGACGCGGAAGTTGTCGTTGCGGGCATTGAAGTCAACGGCGCCCTCTCCCCCGGCCCTTCCCCCGCTCGCGGTGGAGGGGAGAAGATGGCCGCGCTGTTGCTTCATTTTGTGTGCGGCCTGCCAGGTGCGGATGATCACTTCGCCGACACGGCCCATCGCTTGCGAATCCGAGCTCATCATCGAGAAGGCGCCGAGGTCGTGCAGGATGTCTTCGGCGGCAATTGTCTCGCGGCGGATACGGCTTTCAGCAAACGCGATGTCCTCGGCGATGCTCGGGTCGAGGTGGAGGCAAACCATCAGCATGTCGAGATGCTCGTCGATGGTATTGACCGTGTAGGGCATGGTCGGGTTGGTCGAGCTGGGCAGTACGTTGGGCAGGCCGGCGGCCTTGATGATGTCCGGGGCGTGGCCGCCGCCCGCGCCTTCGGTGTGGAAGGTGTGGATGGTGCGGCCCTTGAAGGCGCCCAGCGTCGCTTCGACGAAGCCCGATTCGTTGAGCGTGTCGGAGTGGATGGCGACCTGCACGTCCATCTCGTCGGCCACCGTCAGGCAGCAGTCGATGGCGGCCGGCGTCGTGCCCCAGTCTTCGTGCAGCTTGAGGCCCATGGCGCCGGCTTCGACCTGCTCGCGCAGGGCTTCCGGCAGGCTGGCGTTGCCCTTGCCGAGGAAGCCGAGGTTCATCGGGAAGGCGTCGGCCGCTTCGAGCATGCGGTGGATGTGCCACGGCCCCGGCGTGCAGGTCGTGGCGAAGGTGCCGGTGGCCGGCCCGGTGCCGCCGCCGATCATGGTGGTAACACCGGAATACAAGGCCTCGTCGACTATCGTCACGCCGGGCTGAATGTCCGGATTACCAGCCTTGCCGATAGCGGCGATGCGGCCGTCCTTCAAGCCGATGTCGGCCTTGACGATGCCGGTCACGGCATCGACGATCAGCGCGTTGGTGATCACGGTATCGACGGTTTCCGCCGAGACGCGCTGGCCCTGGCCCATGCCGTCGCGGATGACCTTGCCGCCGCCGAATTTCACTTCCTCGCCGTAGATCGTGTGGTCCTTCTCGACTTCGATGATCAGCTCGGTATCAGCCAGACGCAGGCGGTCGCCGGTCGTGGGGCCGAACATTTCAGCATAGGCCTGACGGGAAATTTTATTGGCCATCAGAGCGCTCCTTGTACCAAACCACGGAAACCATAAACCTTGCGCTCGCCAGCCAAAGCAACCAGCTGCACGGTGCGTGTCTGACCCGGTTCAAAACGAACGGCGGTGCCAGCGGCGATGTCCAGACGATAGCCACGCGCCGCTTCACGGCCGAAGCTCAGGCCAGCATTGGTTTCATAAAAATGGTAGTGCGAGCCGACCTGAATGGGTCGGTCGCCGGTGTTAGCAACGACCAGCGTGATCGTCGGGCGACCGGCATTGAGTTCGAGTTCACCAGGTTCGGCGAGGAGTTCGCCGGGAATCATTCACTATCCTTCTTACGGCCAAGGAAATAAACCAGCACGCCAACGGCAATCAGGGCGGGCAATACATGCTCGGGCGTAAACCAGTGGGCCCAGCCTTCGACCACGCCATGTCCGGGATGTGCTTGGGCCAGCGCCGGGGAAACATAGAAGGCTGCGACGAGCAAGCGGTTAAGCAGGGTTTTCATGGGAATTCTCCTGGTTTGCAATCAGACAATCGGGTTGTGGACAGTGACCAGCTTGGTGCCGTCCGGGAAAGTGGCTTCCACCTGGATTTCAGGAATCAACTCGGCGATACCGTCCATGACATCGGCACGGCTCAATACCTTTGTGCCTTCATGCATCAGATCGTCAACCGACTTCCCTTCGCGGGCGCCTTCCATGATGGCGCAACTGATTAGCGCCACGGCTTCCGGATAATTCAGCTTCAGACCTTTGGCCTTGCGTCGCTCGGCAAGCAGGCCGGCCGTAAAAATCAGCAGCTTGTCTTTTTCTCGTGGGGTCAGTTCCATGCGAACTCCTCAGGTATTCCAGATTCGGGGGATGACGGCCGGTCGACCGCGCCCTAGCGGAAGTCCCTTTAGGGGGCAGCAAGCCGGACGCAGGATTTGCCAAAGTGCGGTGAACCAGTGGCGGGCGGCTTCGCTGTTATCGCCGAGATAACGGGCGACGAGGATGCCGGGCAGGGCAGAAAGGGCATGGCGGGCAGCATCGCTCGGTGCGCTGGCGCGACAAGCTTCCAGCAAACCGGTTGCCTGTTGCGGCAACTCAGGAAAGCTGCACAGCAATGTGCCGCAGACCGTGAAGTCGGCCCAACCAACCGGGCTACTTAATATGGGGTCGTTGCCGTAGAAACCGCCACGTTCAATCCAGATTGGCTTGTTGTCGCGGTCGACCCGGTAAAACTGGTCAAAATGACCATACTCAAAGCGCTCACCTGCAGCAGCACGACCGAGGCACAGGATGTCCCATCCGATATAACGACTATCGGCGGCCAGCGCTACGCGGGTTTCCATGCGAGCCTGCGCCCCGTCGAAAACAATGGTTTCCTGCGGCAGCCATTCCAGCGTTGCGCCCTCGGCCACCGTGAAGTCTATGCGTTGCGAGGCTTCCGCTCCGCGGCTGCGATACCACTTCCCGGCGCCGGGCGTGGTTAATTGGGCATGGGCGCCAGCACCGATATCGGCCGAAATTGCCAGATGATCGCCGCCCGCGATGCCGGATGGCGGGTGCAGAACGATAGCCTGACAGACCGCTTCATCCTCCGGATACAAGGCTTTCTGCACGCGCAATGGTCCGCGATGCCGGTTTTCGCCCAAGACCGTGCGTTCGCCCGAACGGACGAAGCCAAGATGCAGCTCAGCATGCCAGCTCGGCAATTGCTCGAGCATTGATACGGGGAGGCGCGAGTTCATGTATGGATTATCCGGCAAAGCCAAGGGGGTGGGGAATACGTAGGAATGCGCAGAGGGGGGTGTTGGCCTGCTTGCTATGAATCACCGCTGCGTGGATAAGCTCTATTTGAAGCCCGTCAAAAAAGAACTACACTGCCTAAAAAAATTAGGACAAAGCAACAAAAGAGCATAAAGCCTGTGGGAGGCCAAAGTTTTAAATCACAATACAGTATGGCAAGACATTGCGGGCATACGCTCGCGAGTTCCGCTGGTCCTGAATATCACCAACTATGTGGTGATGAACACGACAGCCAACGCACTTCTGGCGCTCGGGGCCTCACCCATCATGGCGCATGCGGTCGAGGAAGTGGAGGAGATGGTATCGCTGGCCAGCGCGCTCGTGATCAACATCGGTACGCTCAGTTCTCCCTGGATTGACGCGATGCTTCTGGCGGGGCGCAAAGCGCGTGCAGCCGGCATCCCGGTCGTTCTGGACCCGGTCGGTTGCGGGGCGACCGCGTTCCGCACGGCAGCCGCCCTGCAACTGATGCGCGACACCCAACCCGCTGTTATTCGCGGTAACGCGTCGGAAATACGCGCCTTGAACGGTGCGAGTGGCGCGACCAAGGGTGTAGACAGCCAGCACACACCAGACCAAGTGTTCGAGGATGCTCATCAGCTTTCCGTTCGAACTGGCTGCGTCGTTTCAGTCAGCGGCCCGGTTGATCTGGTCGTGGCGGGCGATCGGGTGGCGCGAATCCACAATGGCCATCCGCTGATGACTCGTGTCACCGGCATGGGCTGTACGGCCAGCGCTGTTACCGGCGCATTCCTGGCGATTGAGGCGGACCCGTTTGCAGCGGCCGTCCATGCCATGGCCTCCATGGGGGTTGCGGGCGAACTGGCCGCGGAAAAAGCGGCGGGTCCAGGCAGCTTCCAGATGCATTTCCTCGATGTTTTGCATCGCCTCAGCGAGGCTGACGTTCAGCAATTGGCTCGAATGGCCTGCTCATCGGGCTGTGGAGTTAACCCCAAATGACCAATCCAGCAACCACCGTTCCTATCCAGATCGACTACCGGGTGATCTTCGAGGCCGCGAGCAACGGCATGGCATTTACCTCCGCTGCGACGGGCCGGATTATTGAGATCAATGCAGCCTGGGAACGCATCACCGGCATCCGCCGCGAGAACGCCATCGGCAAGACCGCGCTGGAACTCGGCATCTGGGCCAACGCTGACGAACGCGAAGCCTGCCTGCTTGAACTGGCCCGCGACGGACGGGTGATTGAGCATGAGGTGCAACTGGTTACCCGGCACGGCACTGTGCCGCATTCGATTTCCTGCCGCCTTCTCGACGCAGCTGGCGAACAGCACGTGTTGTGGGAGTTCCGCGATATCACCGCAGAGAAGCAAGCTCGCGCTGCCGCGCAGAGTGAGGCCGATTGGCACAACGCACTGTTGCAGCATACGGCCGATGGCATCTGCATCTTCGATGACCAGTTGGCAGTTCTGGAAGTCAACGAACGCTTCGCAGGAATGCTCGGCTATACGGCGTTGGAAATGCAGGGCATGCATCCGTGGGACTGGGATATCAACTTTACCGAAGCTGCGGTGCGTGCCAATTTCCAGACGCAGCCGGGAAATACCTACACGATCGAAACCCGCCACCGCCGCAAGGATGGTTCGGTTTACGAAGCTGAGGTCAGAATCCAGATCGCGCAGATTGGCGAACGCACCATCGGCATCAGTGTTGAACGGGACGTTACGGAACGCAAACGTCTCGAAGATCAGCTGGCGCAGGTCCGGGAGAGGCTGGAGAGCGAACGCGGCTTCCTGAAAACCTTGGTCCGGACGATTCCCAACCTGGTCTGGATGAAGAATACGGAAGGCGTCTACCTCGCCTGCAATGCCGAGTTTGAACTCTTCTTCGGTCATCCAGAAGCAGATATTGTCGGCAAGACTGATTACGACTTCATAGACCGAGAGCTTGCCGAGTTTTTCCGCGACCATGATCGGGCAGCCATGGCGTCTGGCAAGCCAACGGTGAACGAGGAATGGATTAGCTATGCCAGCGACGGCCACCGGGCTTACTTGGTGACTACCAAGACTCCGATGTTTAGTCCTGACGGCAGCGTTATCGGCGTGCTAGGCATCGCTCAGGATATTACCGAGATGCGCCAGCAGAAAGAGGCACTTCGCGAGAGCGAAGAGCGCTTCCGCGCTTTGTTCGAATTCTCGCGGGATGCAATCTACCTGCACGACGGCCCGACCATCATCGATTGCAACCCCGCCGCCCTCGCCTTGCTCGGCCATACCGACCGCAGCGAGATCGTCGGCCAGACGCCCGGCAACCGTGCCGCCCTTGATCCCAATGACCCGCGAGATGCGGACACCCGCTCCGCCGAGAGAATCCAGGCGGCGCTTGCCGGCGAACCCCAGCAGTTCGAGTGGCCAGCACGGCGAAGTGATGGCACCGAGAAGCTTCTCAACGTGCAATTGACCAGGGTTGATATTGGCGGCAAACCTTATGTTCAGGCAATCGCCCGCGACATAACCGAAATCCGGCGCAATGAAGCTGCTTTACTGGAAGCGCAACAGATCCGCGACACCATCCTGGAATCGATCCCGGGTATTTTCTATGCCATGGATGCCAAGGGCTTTTTCACCTTCTGGAATCATACCTTCGAAGAGGCGACCGGTCGAAGCGCCGAAGAATTGTCGCATTTCAACGCCCTTGACCTGTTTGAAGGCGAGGGCCGCAACCATATTGCCGAACGCATCCAGCAGGTATTTGTCGAAGGCCAAGGCGTTGCCGAAGCCGATCTGGTATCGAAGAACGGGCAACGTACTCCGTTCCACTTTACCGGCAGGCGGATCGAAATGGGCGGCCAGCCCATACTGGTCGGAGCCGGCGTCGACATCAGCGTTCGCAAGCAAGCGGAGCGGACACTGCAACAACTGAACGCTGATCTCGAAGCGCGGGTGCGCAAGAACACGGCCGACCTGCAGGCCAGCTACGTCAAGCTGCGCGATACCGAATTTGCCATGGACAGCGTTGGCATCGGCATCCACTGGGTCGATTTTGCAACCGGCCGCTTCATCCACGTTAACCAATATGCCGCCGAGTTGCTTGGCTACACACCGGCAGAATTACTGCAACGTACGGTTTCCGATATCGACCCCAACTTCCCCGAACCTGCCTTCCGGGAAATCAACGAGCACATCCGTCAGCAAGGTTTCCTGAAATTCGAAACCGAGCAACGCCGCCGTGACGGCAGCCACATTCCGGTCGAAATGACCGTCTATTACCATGCAGATAGCGAAGGAACGCCACCGCGCCTGATTGCCTTCATGCTCGACATCTCGCAACGCAAGCAGGCTGAACAGGAGCTGCGCGAAGCCAAGGCGGCAGCCGAATCGGCCAACCTGGCGAAGAGCGCCTTCCTTGCCAACATGTCGCACGAAATCCGCACCCCGCTCAACGCCATCCTTGGCCTCAATCACCTGATGCAGGTGGGGGCCATTACACCAGAGCAGAGGGAACGGCTGCAGAAGATGGAGGTAGCTAGCCGCCACTTGTTGTCGCTCATCAACGACATCCTCGATCTTTCCAAGATTGAAGCTGGCCGACTGGAACTCGATACGAGCAACTTCCACCTTTCCGCTGTACTAGACAATGTCGCATCCATGATCCGCGAGGCGACGCACCACAAAGGGATCCACCTCGACGTTGATCCCGACGGCGTCCCGCTCTGGCTACGCGGCGATGTCACGCGCCTGCGCCAGTCGTTGCTTAATATTGCCAGCAATGCTGTTAAGTTCACCGAGCGCGGCAGCATTGCTATCCGCGCCCTGCTGCTGGAAGCACAGGGCAATGACTTGAAGGTACGTTTCGAAGTTGCCGACAGCGGGGTTGGCCTGACCCCAGAGCAGCAGGCGAAACTGTTCCAGAATTTCCAGCAGGCTGACAGCTCTACCGCCCGTAAGTACGGCGGGACAGGCCTCGGGCTCGCGCTGACAAAGCGCTTGATCGAAATGATGGGGGGCGAAGTCGGCGTTCATAGCGCGCCGGGTCAGGGCAGCACCTTCTGGTTCATCGTCACACTGCAGCGAGGGCATGGGCCAATGCCGAAGCAAACTACCGCCGAGTCAACTCAGGAAGCCGAGTTCATCCTGCGCGAGCGACATCGCGGTGCCCGCATCCTGCTCGCCGAGGACAACGAGGTCAATGCCGAGGTCGTTACGCAGATCCTGCATGCCGCAGGGCTGGATATCACGTGGGCTGAAAACGGCCGTATTGCCTTGGAAAAAGCCAATACATCTAGGTTTGACCTAATTTTGATGGATATGCAGATGCCGGTGATGGACGGTCTCGAGGCAACACAGGCTATCCGCTGCCTGCAGGGCTACGCCGCTACGCCGATCCTGGCGCTGACGGCAAACGCCTTTGCCGAGGACCGCCGCGCCTGCGCGGAATCAGGGATGAACGACGTGCTGACCAAGCCCGTAGAGCCCACGCTGCTCTACGAAGCACTGGTGCAGTGGCTGCCTTCCGGTGTTCCACGGACGGTGGGAGACTCGCGTGCACCGCGGGAGAGAAAGTTACCACCTATCTCGACCCCAGTCGCTCTCGATGCATTGCGTAGTTTCCCGGGCATCGATGTCGAGCGCGGTCTTATGTTCCTCAACGGCCGCGCCGACTACTACCTGCGGATGCTTGGGCAATTCGTCAATGCGCACGGCGCTGACATCGCGGTGATCAATGCCCATATGGCTGCCGGTGATCGCGAAGCAGCCAAGCGCGTCGTCCATTCGGTGAAAGGTGCTGCAGGCACCCTCGGGTTGGTTACTATCACCAACATCGCGACCCGGCTCGAGGTCCTCCTTAAGGATGGGCAAGCCATCGAACAGCGTAGTGAGCAGATCCGGTGCATAATGATCGAACTGTCGGAGGCATGGGAAGAACTGATGACATTTCTGCCCGCGCTGCCCCCTTCGGCGACAGCGGCAGCGGCTGATCCGACCAAGCTGCAGAAGGTCCTCGACGGACTGGAGCAGCTGCTCGACCAGAATGACATGGCGGCGCAGGCACATTTCGAGCGTCACGCCGAGACGCTGCGGGCGGCGCTCGGGGCAGACTTCGTCAACCTTGAGTGGCAAGTAAAAAACTTCGATTTCAGGCCGGCGCTCCTCGCTTTACACCGCTGGCGGGAAGGGAAATGAACATGGCATCCACGTCCAAGGCCCCCGGGCCGGCCGACGACCGCAAGACCATCCTGCTGGTCGACGATATGACCGAGAACCTCTACGCCATCGGCTCATTGCTGCAGCCTCACTTTCGTGTCCAGGCAGCGAACGGAGGTGCGGCGGCTATCGACGCGGTTCGCCGCTTACCGTATCCAGACCTTATCCTTCTCGACATCATGATGCCTGAGATCGACGGTTACGAAGTCTTGCGCCGGCTCAAGGACGCGCCCGAGACAGCAGGCATACCTGTCATCTTCGTTACCGCGATGGATTCACACGGCGACGAGGCTCACGGCCTCGAGTTGGGTGCAGTCGACTACATCACCAAGCCGGTGGTGCCAGCCCTCCTACTGGCCCGTGTTAATGCCCAGCTGGCGCTGAAGGAAGCACGTGACTGGCTACAAGACCGTAACGCGGTGCTGGCTGCCGAAGTGGCTCGGCAGACGGTGGAACTCAAGGCGGCCAAGGAAGCCGCAGAGTCGGGGAGCCAGGCCAAAAGTCAGTTCATTGACAATATGACCCACGAGTTGCGCACACCGATGAATGGCGTGATAGGCATGCTGCAGTTGGCCCGGGACGAAATCCCCGCCGACAACGTGGCGCTCGACTACCTGCAGAGTGCAGCGGACTCCGCACGCGACATGGTCGCTAAACTAAACGCCATTCTCGAATATGCTGCTATCGCCCACGGCGAAATAGTCCTACGCCCGCAGCCGATGGATGTCGCCGACCTCCTGAAGCATCTGGCTGTGGACTGGCGCGGGCCTGCCGAACAGAAAGGGCTGGCTTTCAGCATCAAACTGATGACTGAGGTGCCAGACACAATTTATAGCGACGAATCACGGTTGCGCCACATACTAGCTATCCTGCTCGACAACGCAGTGAAATTCACCACCCGGGGCGAAATCACCCTGGGCGCCGAGGTGGCCGAAGATGGAGTCCGCTTCTGGGTCAGCGATACCGGCATTGGTGTGCCCGCCGACAAGATGGAAGCCATCTTCAAGCCTTTCGAGCAGGCTGACGACTCCAATACTCGCCATTACGGCGGTGCCGGCCTCGGGCTAGCCATTGCCCACCGCCTCGTCGAGCTGATGGGCGGAACACTATGGGTTGACAGCACTCCAGAAGTTGGAAGCACTTTCCACGTTACGCTGCAGGAGATAGTGTGTAATTGAACTGCTACTGATATGGCAGATCGAGTTGAGACTGGTTGTCGTTCAGCTTAGAAAGCAAATACGAATGTTTGAAGCCAGAACTGCCAATCCAATAATCTCGAACGACCGGCTGCTTCTCAAATCCCGTTGCCAGCCGCGAATGTCCGCTTCCATATTTGAGCAATGATGGCTTAGGGCACCGAACACCCGGTGGCGACCGACCGCTTCCAGGAAGCGGAATTTCATTGGCCGCTTTTCGGCAATGAATTCGAAGAGGTGACGGTCGCGTCGGTGCCCATGGACTAAACCGC
>ERZ1034365.1607-NODE-1607-length-11208-cov-2.025424_pt1 | contig 11208 bp, 8 predicted proteins | sample MGYA00520615_ERZ1034365 | MGnify/ENA primary metagenome ERZ1034365 (study PRJEB33736, sample SAMEA104284505) | Azolla filiculoides | biome: Urban; feature: Water surface; material: Ditch water | place: Netherlands | collected 2015-10-28 | depth 0-0.1 m ... | reverse complement strand
GATTTGTAATCTAATTTACTTATGGCATTAAACACAGCAAAGCACGCATTGCCCGAAAAAACAAATAAAAACTTAGTATAATTATAAAAGCGAGAATATCTTTTTGAGGGATATTCTCGCTTTTTGTTTTGATTTTAAATTACAAAAGGTCTTTCACTCTTCTAAATCCTTTTTACTTTTCACTATACTTTTTTTAATTTGCCAATGATAAACCAATAGCGTTGTTGCAAAATATACAGCAGTCTGAATCCACAATCCGATTTGTTCAAATCCCACCTTATGAATACTTGCTCCCATAGTATTAATTTTAAAATAGGCCTGTATACCAAATGTAGCAGGAAACAACCAACTAAATGCTTTACAAAAGCCGTTTATACTCGACTGAGGCCATGATATTCCACTTAAAAACAACAATATAAGCGAGAAAAACAATAACAAAATCATTTGTATTTCGCGACTGGGAACAAAAACTGAAACTGTCATTGAAAAGAAAATACTTGCCAGCAAAAATGGGATTACAAATTCGAGCAAAGTAAATGGATTGCCAATGTGTGGCAGATTAAACAGCCACGGAATAAATCCTAACAAATAAACCGACCACAAAAGGTAAAGCGAGAAAAAATCCAATGATTTTCCCAATATAACCCTGAATGTCCCTCCCCGATGCACTGAAGAGCTTACCAGCTCATGAAAACGATTTTCTTCTCTTGCAGTTCCTGCTGCCATACCAATTCCAAAAAACAATGTCTGATGAATAATTAATATCAGAATAGCAGGCATTAAGAAACTGGCAAATCCCATTCCTTCATTATATAGAATCACGCTTTCATAAGGTATCGGATCCGAAACCATGGCCTGCTGTTCTCCTGTAATTCCTATCGCATTCAATCTTGCCACCTGAATTTCCTCGCCCATATCCAAAACTACATAATTAGTTGACAACACCATAGCTCTATAATAGAGGAAACTACTCATATCGCTATAAACAGATACAACAGCTTGTTCGCCTTTATTTAGTTTTTTGTCAAAATCAGCAGGAATATAAATAATTCCATGCACTTTGCCTTCTTTGAAAACTTGTTCAGCTTCCTGCATAGTAGCCATTTTTTCCGCAACATGAACATCACGCGTTGCATCCAAATGCCGCGAAAACTCAGCCGATTTCGGCGTGTGTGATTCATCAACAACAGCTACGGGCACATCAACCAACGTTTCGTTAATGTAAAGTGAGCAGTAAAGCAACGGATATACTAATACGGCCAAAATGACAAGAATAACAACACCGCGATCTTTAAAAATATTTTTTACCTCATCAATAAATATATAAAACATGGCTCTGATATGAGATATTATTCTCAAAAACTGAGATCTATCTTCCTTTGAATTTTTCATTTTCTTTATTTTATGGGATAATTTTGATAAATAGCTGCCTTTTTCAATCGGATATAAACAAACAAAGGCAAAACTGTAAATGCAAGCAAAGCAATGAGATAATCAACCGAGTAGCCAATACTCAAACCATTTAATGCCTGATTTACATATATTTTAAAATAATAGCGAATAGGAAATAATTCACTAAAAATCTGCGCGATATAAGGCAATTGCTCTATCGGAAACGTAAATCCTGCATAAGTAAATCCCAACAAACCATAAAAAGCAGCCAAAGTCACACCATCTCTCAATACAGGAGTTATCCCAATAATGAGCGTCCCAACTGCCTGATAAGCCATCACATACAAAAAGGTCGTTAGAAACATCCAGCCAATATGTGAGTTCATCGGATAGCCCATATACCAGTACAATAACATATTACCTATAATTCCTAAAATGGTAAAAATTATAGTATAAGGCATTAATTTACCCATGAGCGCTGCAAACATTGAATTATCGGCTGTGCGTAACCACAAGCGCGATGTTTTTTCTTTCAACTCAACACCTATGGCAAAAACAGTAAGCATCAATATCATTATTTGCAAAACGCCTGGCAAAAGCACATTAAGCAGATAAACGCCATAGTTTGCCCACGGATTTCCAATTAAATGTGTATCCAGACTTATCGGCTGAATAATTCCCATGATGCGACTATCCTCCATGCCTTTTGCTTTAAGTACTTTTTGTTTCATCGCTCCGGCCGTCAATTCGCTCATATAAGTTATATCTTTCAGCAAAAGTGAACCTGCTACCAAATAAGCATCATTTACATAAAAAGTCATTTTAGGCCGACGATTGGCCATTACTTCCGCTTCAAAATTGTCTTTTATCACTACAAATGCATAAATATTGCCCTTTTGCATTTCTTTACGCGCCTCGGTATAACTATTGAGATGAGTTACAATTTCGGCCTGCTGTGTAGCATCTAAGTTTCTCAAAAACTGGCGCGATAGAGAAGAATTATCAAAATCAACCACTGCAATGGGCATACGAATAGGTTGCCCTTCTTTCATAAACGTGAGAAAGAAAATATAGCAAAAAAACATAACGCCAACTGTTCCCAGAAAGTAAATGGGACGACTTCCTATTCGCTTTAACTCGCGTTTAAATGTTTTTATAAATGCTGATAATATATTTGTTGACATTTTAGTCAGTTTTGTATTTTTTACTCAAGTGCTTTTTCTACTAACGCAGTCATTCCCGGACGCAAATCAGTCACTTTTTGGGTTGGGCGCGCGCGCACCTCAAAAGTTTTGACATCAAACTGTCCGCTTGTTTTAGTGGCTTTCCAGGTGGCGTAACTTGCTAATGCTTTCACATAGCTGATTTTAACTTCAACTTCTTGATTATTCAATGCCGGAATATTCACTTTAAATTTACTTCCAACTTTCATACTTCCAAGCAAATCTTCACGCACATTAAAGCTAAACCATATATCATTCATATCTACAATACTCATGATGGGCGCTCCAGTACCAACCAGTTCTCCACGTTTTGGATATATTTCACTTATTTCACCATCAATTGGTGATGTCAGCATTGTTTCACTAAGATATGATTTCACTTCTTTCACAGCTCCTTTTGCTCTGTTTACTAAAGCTAAAGCAGCCTCTTTATCTTCTGCTTCTGCACCATTCAGCGCCATGTCATATTGCGATTTTGCGGCATTGGCTGTTGATACAGCAGCTTTATATTGTGCTTCTGCCTCATCTCGTTTTTGCGCAGGCAACACACCTTTATCATACAAGCGTTGAACACGATCAAACGATTTTTTAGTAATATCTACCCCAACCAACGATTTTTGCCACAATTCATAAGCTCCCAAAATCAATTCCTTACGAGCTCCTTTGTTCGCTTTTTTATTCTGAGCTAAAGCAGCGTCTTCGGCCGAAGTAGCCTGATCTAATTTAGCATCCAGTTCCGGGCTATCAATAATTACCAAAGTATCCCCGGCATGGATAAAGCTTCCCTCCTCACCCAAAAATTCTTTTATACGTCCCGGAACCTTTCCTGATATACGTACTTCTGAAGCCACTGCTTCGCCCTGAAGAATTACGGGTTCGGGTTTATACACATAAATTCCGATAACAAAAACTAATACTAACACTATTATTAATCCCATTAAACCTACGCGAAGTTCTTTATTTTGCTTTTTCATTGCTATAAATATTTTTATAAATTAATTCGTTTACTTTTTTATTGATTTCTGATTGTTATTGTTTGAAGCCATTGGCGATTGTAGCGTTCCCTGCGATTTTTGCAAATACAAGTTACATAAACGAACTTCAATAAGCGCATCAATATTATCTGATTTTGCGGATAACCAGGCAGTTTGTGCTCCAAGTAAGTCGGTTGATGAGATAACACCTTCTTCAAAACCATCTGTTGCATATTTCAGATTTTCATTGGCTTGTTCTACATTATCCTCCGTTGTAATTTGCTTTTTCATACTTTCAGCCACTTTGTACGACGTTTGTTTTATCTGCAACTGCATTTTTTCTTTAGTTTCCTCCAACTGCATCGTTGCAATCCTGCTTTGTGTTTTCGCAGCGTTTAAAGTGTGAATTTTGTCTCCGAAATGAAACAATGGTACGTGAGCAACTACACCAACTGTAAACATACCGCCAAATTCATTTTCGTACCCATTATATACGTTGGGATTTGACACTAAATAATTACCTGACAAGGCAATAGTTGGTAAAAATCTCGAAAACATCAGTTTCTCGTTCGACTTAGCTATATTTTGAAGCTGTGTTAGCGCTGTCACTTCGGGACGATTTCCCAGTGCCTGTTCAAGCGGAATTAGCTGTGGTACAACTATTTCTTTGCCTAAATTTTCGTCATTCAAAGCATATACAGCTTCTAATGGCAAACCACATAGTTGATTCAGAGCCATGCGCGAAAGACTCAAACCATTTTCAGCCCTGGCAACAGTTACGTCAGCTTCATTTAATTTTACACGTACTTTCAGGGCTTCAGCTTTTGTAGCAACTCCCTCCTCAATCATTACTTTTACGTTTTCTTCTACTTTGGCCACTAAGATCCGATATTCTTTAGCCAGTTTTATTTTATTTTCAATCGACTCATCACGCCAGTAAGCCTCATCAACTTCAATCATCAATTCATGTTCACGATTGATTTTTTGAGCTTCAGCCAGATTTTCGCCGTATTTGGCAATTTTATAGAGTTCCACTATTTTACCTCCCATAAAAAGTGGCTGTACAAATCCTACCGTTCCTGCAAAAACATTTTGAATATCAAACTCCATGGCATCTTTTGGAAGCAAGGCATAGTTTTTCCATAGTATTTTCTCAGGATTAGTCTTTGGATTAAATGGAGTTCCCGATGCATCCAACGGTACTGGTGAGCCATTAACCATGGTCCATGAGTTATTCCACGAACCGGCATAATTGGGAGTTCCGTTAGCGCTCATGTTGTAAACCGGCAAATACTTGTCTTCACTGAGCAACGAAAGATTCTTTTCATTCCACGTATAAGTTCCGTTTGCCGAAAAATTAGGAAAAAACTGCGTAAATGCTGCCTTTTTAAGTTCATTTGCCGCTTTTACATTTTCCTGTGCAATTTGCAGAGTTTTGTTGTGACTGATAGCCATCTGTCTGCAATCATCTAATGTTAATACTGTTTGAGCGGACATTGACCATGCAGAAAACAGTACAACTAAAGCTAAATACCTTTTTTTCATACCTTGTTATTATAATTAGTTAGACAATAGTTGTATATACAACTATATAGATAAATAAAAAATCATTGTAGATTTGTCATTATTTTTTTAAGCACTGACCGACAAATATTTAATTCTTCGTCAGTAATATTATTAAGAGTTTTAGAAGCAATTTTCTGAACAATTTCAGTTGCCTTAGCTTGAAGAGTCATTCCTGCATCAGTAAGATGAATGAGATTTATTCGTCGGTCATTATGATCAGCCACGCGAATAACCAGATTTCTTTTTTCAAGATTATCAATTAAACGGGTCATACTTGGCTTATCTTTTAGGGTCAAAGTGCAAAGAGCCTGTTGGGTTACTTTATCTTTTTGCCATAAACAAGCTAAAAAAGACCACTGCTCAGTACTTATATTCACGCCTTCAAGTGCAAAAGCGCGCAAAAACGTACGATTGATAGCCGTTGATATTTTACCCGTTAAAATAGTAAACACCTCATCTGTATGTAATTGTGTCATAATTTAGTTCTGATTTGAATAGTTGCATAAACAACCGCACAAAAGTATTATAGTTTTTAAAAATATCCAATATCGATTAACGAAGATTAACAAAACACCCAATAATAAAAAAAGCGAAACAGAATTAATCCGTTTCGCTTTTCCTTTATCGTTGAAATTTTATATATCTTGGTTCGCGTGGCACATAATCATCATTATCCCACAAGTTACTGGTTATCATCAAGTCAGCGCTATATCTGTTACACGCAATAGGCACATTATGAACGCGACACTGACGCAACAACATCTGAATATCCGCTTCATGCGGTTGTGCATTCAGGTCGTCAATCAGAAAAACAGCCAGATTAACCTGCTTACGTACAACCAAAGCTGCAATTTCAGCATCACCACCCATCGGACCAGAATTCATACAAGTTATTTCTGCATTAATACCTTTTTCTTCAAATGCTTTTTGAATCAAACTACCTGTAGTTCCGGTGCAAATCAATTTGTGCTTAGCTAACATTTCTGCATTAAACACTGCCCACTCTACCATATCAGCCTTACGGTTATCATGCGCAACCAAGGCTATTGTTAGTTGCTTTTTCATTTGTTTGATATTTTCGTTATTCATACCACAAAGTTAAGACATATTTTGTTTAGACCAACAAAAAAATGAAAACTTAATCCAAATTTATTTCTCTTTTTACTTCAAATGAATAATTCTTTCTATATTTGCATATTAATGCAAACGTTTGCATTAAATTTTATCTAACTAAATAAAATGAAGAAAATATTTATAATTCTGGGATTATGCTTGGCTATTTTATCATTTGCAAGCCCGGTAAAGACAGGTATTGAAGTACTTCGTTCGCAAAATTTCAAAATACTGGAGGGAAAACGTGTCGGGTTAATTACAAACCCAACCGGCGTAGACAGCAAAATGACACCTACTATTGATATTTTGTTCGAAGCACCTAATGTAAAATTAGTTGCTTTGTTTGGTCCGGAGCACGGCGTGCGTGGCGATGCCCATGCAGGAGATGAAGTCGACAATGTAACCGACGCAAAAACGGGACTTCCCGTTTATTCACTTTATGGAAAAACCCGCAAAGCCACACCAGAAATGCTCAAAGGAATTGACGTATTAGTATATGATATCCAAGACAATGGCTGTCGTTCATTCACCTATATAAGCACAATGGGGCTGGCTATGGAAGCTGCTGCAGAAAATAACATAGAATTTATTGTGCTCGATCGCCCAAATCCACTTGGCGGCGAAAAAATTGAAGGAAACCTCACCGAAGAGCCATTTATTTCGTTTGTTAGTCAGTTTAAAATTCCTTACTTGTACGGACAAACCTGCGGCGAGTTAGCTTATCTGCTGAATGAAGAAAAAATGTTGAGCAAAAAATGTAAGCTCAATGTAATAAAGATGAAGGGCTGGCACCGCAAAATGACCTGGGAAGACACAAAATTGGAATGGGTGGTAGCATCTCCGCACATTCCTCATAAGCACTCATCTTTTTATTATCCTGTAACAGGAATTTTAGGTGAACTAGGCTACGTTTCTATTGGAGTTGGCTACACATTACCTTTCCAGATTGTAGGTGCGCCATGGATAAATGCTGACAGCCTCACCAATGCACTGAACAAATTGAACTTAGCTGGAATTGCCTTCCGTCCGATACATTTTAAACCTTTTTACGCCACCTTTAAAGACGAACATTGTCATGGTACTCAAATACACATTATGAACTATAAACAGGCTAAACTTGCTGAAATACAATTTCATATCATGCAGGAATTGAACAAACTTTATCCAACAAAAGCCGTGTTTGCCAATGCCAACAAGGAGCGTTTTAATATGTTCGATAAAGTAAGTGGAAGTGACCAAATCAGACTGAGATTTGCCGTAAATCATTCATTCAGCGATATAAAAGATTATTGGAATAAAGATATTGAGAGCTACCGTAATTTATCAAAAAAATACTATCTATATCGCTAATCTATTTTCAAAAAACCAGTCAAATCTAATGAAATCATTCCTGCAATATATTGAAAAACATATACCCTCCAGCCGCATATATACAGATGAAATGCGACGTTTGGCGTGGGGAACCGATGCCGGTTTTTATCGGCTGATACCGCAAATCGTGATTCATTCTGAAAACGAAAATGAGATTATACACATTCTGCAAACCGCCAACCGCTATAAACTGCCTGTAACGTTTCGCGCAGCAGGAACAAGTTTATCGGGACAAGCCATCAGCAACTCAGTGCTGGTAATTGCCGGAAAGGGCTGGGAAAAATATGAAGTTGCCGCTGATAGAAACTCGATTAAACTACAACCGGGCATTATCGGACAACGGGTAAATGAAATTCTGAAACCGTTCGGAAAAAGATTTCCACCTGATCCAGCTTCAGTAAAATCGGCCATGGTAGGAGGAATTATCCTCAACAATGCTTCAGGAATGAGTTGTGGGACACACGAGAACAGTTATAAAACCATCATTTCAGCTCGATTAATTTTTACAGATGGAACATTATTAGATACAGCCGATGCTCAAAGTAAAGAAAATTTCCGACAATCGCATCCTGATTTTATAAGTAAAATTTGCGAATTTCGCGACAAAGCAAAAGGCGACAAAGAATTAAGTGAACTTATTGAGCGGAAATACCGAATTAAAAATGTAACGGGGCTTTCTATAAATCCTTTTATTGAATTCGAAGATCCGTTTGATATTATTTTACATCTGATTGTTGGCTCGGAAGGAACATTGGCTTTTCTTTCAGAAGCAACTATGCGCACGGTAACCGACTATCCATTCAAGGCTAGCGCCATGCTTTATTTTCCGAATATGCGTACAGCCTGCGAAGCGGTTACTAAACTAAAGAAAAGCCCGGTTACAGCCGTTGAAATGTTTGACAGATTAGCCATAAAATCTGTTGAGGATAAACCCAACGCCATTCCCGAACTTAAAACATTGCCTGCGGAAGCAGCTGTTTTATTAATTAAAACCGAGGCCAATAACAAGTCTACTTTAAAACAATATATCGATGAAGTAACAGAAGTTATTTCAAAATTTGACACCCTCTATCCTACCCGATTTACTGACATTGAATCGGAATATAGCGCTTACTGGACTATGCGTTCAGGGATCTTTCCCACAGTTGGCAGCACACGACCAATTGGTACCACCTGCTTAATTGAAGATGTAGCTTTTCAGGTGGATGATTTACCTCAGGCAACAGCCGATTTGCGGGAAATATTAATAAAACATGATTATTCTGAAGCGGTGATTTACGGTCATGCACTTGAGGGAAACTATCATTTCATTATAAATCAATCGTTTGACAAATCCGAAGAAGTTGCGAGATACGAACATCTAATGAATGATGTGATTGATTTAGTGGTTGACAAATATCAGGGATCGCTGAAAGCCGAACACGGAACCGGACGCAACATGGCTCCTTTTGTAAAAAGAGAATGGGGCGACAAGGCTTTTCAACTTATGAAGGATGTGAAACAGCTTTTTGATCCAAAAGGCTTGCTCAATCCGGGAGTTATTTTCAATGATGATCCGAATTGCCATCTAAAAAACATAAAACCTTTGCCCGAAACACACGAATTGATTGACAAATGCATTGAATGCGGATTTTGTGAAATTAATTGCGTGAGTAATGGTTTTACGCTCTCTTCACGACAACGTATCATTATTCAGCGTGAAATAACACGACTGAAAACGACAGGTGAAAATCAAAATCGACTTAAAGAGTTAGAACATGATTTTGTGTATGCAGGTGAAAAAAGCTGTGCCGGCGATGGTCTTTGCGCCACCTCCTGCCCTGTTGGCATCAATGTAGGCGATTATATTCATTTTCTGCGTGATACAAAATATGAGAACAGTAATGCTGCACAAAAAATCGGTCAATGGACAGCAAATAATTTTTCAACATTATCATTCGGTTTAAAAACAACCCTGGGAATTGCTTATGCAACACGTTCATTGATAGGAAAAAATGCCATGAGCGGATTGACAAAAGGCCTCCGTGCAGTGAGCGGGAATAACATACCACTTTGGACACCGTCATTACCAAAACCGGCTTATAAGCCTCAAAAACAAGAAACTACAAATAATCCACTGAAAGTTGTTTATTTCCCGAGCTGCCTGAATCAAATGATGGGTACTTCGCACGATGATCCGGATAAAACTCCTTTGATGGACAAAATGATTGGATTATTGAATAAAGCCGGATATGAGGTTATTTTTCCTGAAAAGATGAATAATCTTTGCTGTGGCACTATTTGGGAAAGCAAGGGACTGCCCAAAGTTGCCGACCAAAAATCAGCTGAACTTGAACTTGCACTGTACAAAGCTTCTGAAAATGGCAAATATCCTGTACTTTGCGACCAAAGTCCATGTTTGAACCGCATGCGACACAACATGCAAAATCTGGATTTATACGAACCGGTAGAGTTTATTGATAAATTCTTACTTGACAAGCTTAAATTTCATCCTACTGACGAAGCCATAACCATTCATGCAACTTGCTCAACAATAAAAATGGGATTAACCAATAAATTAATCAAAGTTGCTAAACTTTGCAGCAACAATGTATTGGTTCCCGAAGAGATAGTGTGCTGTGGTTTTGCTGGGGATAAAGGATTTACGCTGCCCGAATTGAACGAACATGGCCTCAGAAAATTAAAATCTCAAATCGACAATCATCACACAACGGCCGGTTACAGCAACAGCCGAACCTGCGAAATTGGATTAAATACGCATGGAGGAATTCCTTATATGTCAATTGCTTATTTGGTTGACAAATGCACAACAAAAAAGATTTGATAAATTTGAATTTCTGTAAAACTTATTTTTTTGCTATTTTTGCACTAACACGTATAATTTATATTTAATGAAAAAAACGATTTTCACTTTACTTATTCTCTGCACTTTATTTTCATCCATTCTGGCGCAGCCCCAAAAGCGCGAAATGCGTGCCGTTTGGATAGCTACTGTGGCCAATATTGACTGGCCAAGTCAGCGAAATCTGACCTCTAAAGCTCAACGCGAAGAGATGCGCAAAATGCTTGACGAGTTGACAAAAAACAATATCAATGCTATTGTTTTGCAAATAAGACCAACAGCAGATGCATTTTACACATCAACATTGGAACCTTGGTCGCATTGGTTAACAGGAAAACAAGGTGTAAGACCAGCCGATTTCTACGACCCATTACAATTTGTGATTGAAGAAGCTCATAAACGTTGTATTGACGTACATGTGTGGTTAAATCCTTACCGCGTTACCAATAGTGACAACCTTAATATATTGAGTAAAAATCATTTATACTATAAAAACAAAGATCTTTTTGTAAAATATGGTGATAAATATTATTTTGATCCGGGATTGGATGAAACAAGACAGTTTTTAAATCGGGTTGTTGAAGATGTAGTTGAACGATATGATATTGATGCCATACACTTTGACGATTATTTTTATCCATATCGAATTGCCAGTCAGGAATTTCCAGATCAAAATACTTGCCCACCCACTCGCGAACGCGCGGCGTCGGCGCCACGAGGTCAACCC
>ERZ1034365.1606-NODE-1606-length-11208-cov-3.076813_pt1 | contig 11208 bp, 9 predicted proteins | sample MGYA00520615_ERZ1034365 | MGnify/ENA primary metagenome ERZ1034365 (study PRJEB33736, sample SAMEA104284505) | Azolla filiculoides | biome: Urban; feature: Water surface; material: Ditch water | place: Netherlands | collected 2015-10-28 | depth 0-0.1 m ... | reverse complement strand
GACCGGATCGTCATGACAGAAAAGTAGACGGGAAGACCTCAGCGCAGCGTGATTTCCACGCGGCGATTCTTCTTTTCATTGGTTTCATCCAGCGTCACGACGAGAAGATTTCTCTCCCCATTCGACTCGACTGTAATCGTCATGTTTTTTCCGCCAATCTGTTTGAGCTCGTTGGCGATGAAGTTGGCGCGCATGAGTCCGAGCGCTTCGTTGGCTTCGGACTTGCCCAGGGTATCGGTATGACCCACCACCGAGATGTCGACAGTCGGCAAGGTCCGTATCCGATCCACAATGCGCGGCAAAACGGCAGCGGACTCCTTCGTCAAGGCCGTGGCACCGAGTTCGAAATAAAGAACGAACTGCTCAGGCATGGGCGGGCGGGCAGCCATCGCTCCACTGAAATCACGGTCAAGATCTTCTTTACCCACCGAGGCTGTGTTCCCACGCCCATCCAGCCAAGCCCCTTCCCTGGCCTGCGCAAGTACCTTGTCCCCGCGCTCGCCGGCCAGTACGACACGGCCCACGGTTCCGTCCGGGCTGGGCATCAGGACAACGTAGGAAAGTGCCGGCTTGATCTGCGGCAGTTCAGGCATGGGGTCCTGCCGCATGTTGAAAGAACTGGGACCCTCGGGAATGGGCAGTTGGCCAGCAAATCCGGGAGCCGAGGCAAGCATCGTCACCAATGCCGTCGCAAGCTTTAAAACAGGGACCGAGCGGATCATTGGGATTCTTCCACCATCGCCATGAAACTGGTGCCGCGCACACCAATGATGCCCGCCGGTGTCTTGACCGATACCGCCTCTGGCTTGAGCTTGGCGATCACGCCGGAAATATAGGTCAGGGTGCCTTTATCCAGTCTGGCGGCAATACCCAATTGCCCTTTGGCCGGCGCATACAGATACTCGTCTACTGTCAACTCGGTGTCAGGACCAAAAGACATGACCGTGTTGTCCTTGAAAGTAACGCCCAGCGAAGCGGCTGGGGCGGTCTTGAGCTGGCTACCCATCAGAATCGGGGTGCCTGGTTGCGCCTTGACACGCTGCCCCGCCGTGGTAATCCAGGCTGCGCCTGTCACAGTCTTGACGTAACCCACCGATTCCGTCTGGGCTTGGGACATCATAGGCACAGCTGCCAGGCTCCAAACCACCAGCGTGCTGAAGACAAATCTTTTGTTGCTCATGGCAGACGCCTTTCAAAAGCTGTATTTTCGTTGATTTGATGCAATGTTATCAACAGGCTGTTCCTGTTTGGAAACGTTCACGAATTAACAACATGTTTTGCGCCCCTGTCTGTCATGCACCGTACATGAAATCATGCCGGATGCGGGGAGGCCTTCCATCACTGTCTAGAGCGTCGTCAACCCAATCCGTATCGCGTATTTGGTCAGTTCCGGGACGTTACGCAAATCCAGCTTGTTCATGATGTTGCGCCGATGAACATCCACTGTACCGGCAGCAATATGCAGTTTTTCTCCAATTTGCGGCGAACTCAACCCCTCTGCCAGCAGGCGCAGCACCTCGGTTTCCCTCCGGCCAAGACGTACCTTGACAATTTCATCCGCCGCAGCCTGAATCCCGCGACGGTTTGCCTGCACCAGGGTGGCCGCCGTTTCGGGGCACAGGTACGTCTTGCCCTGCATGGCACTGTGCAGGGCGTGTACCAGTTGCTCCCCGGCTGCAGACTTCACGACATAGGCCATAGCGCCTGCATCCATCATTTCCATGACAAATTGCTTATAGCAAAACGCAGACAATGCAAAGACACGAAGTTGTGGATAAATCCCCAGCAGCAGCCTTGTCGCCTCAATCCCGTTAACGGTCGGCATGCTGATGTCCATGATGACAACATCTGGCCGCAGTTGGGTCACCATTTCCAAAACAAGACGGCCGTCTCCAAGCTCACCAATCACCTCCACATCACGCTCTTTTTCGAGCATGTGGCGCAGAGCTTCTCGAAACATCGCATGATCGTCAACCAACAAAACGCGAATGCTCATGACGCCCTCCCATAGGCTGTTGTTTTCCCCGCTGCCACGACCGCCGGCAACAGGGGTACTTTCAAGATCACCGAGGTCCCCTCTCCTGGAATGCTGCGGATCTCGACAGCACCGCCGAGCAAGCTCAGCCGCTCACGCAGGCTCAGCAGACCAAATCCACCACTGCCGTTGACTGGGATTTTGGCATCAGGATCAAAGCCTGTCCCGGCATCGCTCACCGTGACAACGAGCATATTGCCCTCCCCGCGCACAGCAGAGACGGCCGCTTTGTCCACCCCCGCATGCTTGGCGACATTGATCAGCAGCTCCCTTACCGCACGAAACACCGTGGCGCTCACTGCAGGCTCCATGGGCTTGGGCGTGCCATCATCGTCGGCAGTCACCTCAAGCTGGTATAGCCGGTGCAGTTCGTCGGCCATCCACTCCAGTGCAACGGAAAAACCAAGCTGTTCAAGCATCGGCGGATTTAACTGAAAGGCCATCGCACGCAGCTTTCGGTTGGCCTGTTCTACGACCCTGGAGCAGTCCTCTACGGCCTGTCGCATTGGCACGGTCATTTTGTGCGCCCTGATTGCGGCCGCCTTGATTCCGATGACCGCTAGCAATTGCCCAAGATCATCGTGCAAATCTTGCGCCAGCGCCCGACGTTCGCGCTCCTCGGCCAGTGCGAGCGCGGTAGAAAGCGCGCGCAGCTTGTCATGCTGGATGCGCGACTCGGTCAGATCTTTATGCGCCATGTCAGCAGCCTCCATCGCCGACTGGATCTCAGTAACATCTGTAAAAGTTACGATGACGCCGCTGATCGTGCGCTCTCCGGTGCGATAAGGCAACACGCGGCGGATATACCGGCATCCGGTTTCTGTTCGAATTTCGTGGGAAGCAGCTGCTCCGGTCGAAAGCACTTCCGCGGCAGCCTCAATCAAGCCATCGCCAGCCCACGCCAGGGAAAAATCACGGATGGAGCGACCAATATCACCGGCAAAAAACTTGAAGTGCGCCTGTGTTGCAGGCGTAAACCACTTGATCCGAAGCGTTTGATCGAGGCAGACCGTGGCGATATCGTTGCTGTTCAGCAAATTGTGAAGGTCACTGTTGGCCCCCTCCAATTCCCGTAACTTCCTTTGGAGCTGCTGATTGGTTCGGTTCAACGCGTCGTTCAGAGATTGCTGCTCAGCCCTGGAACTCTCAAGTTCTTCGTTCAGGGAACGCAATTCTTCATTGGTTGTTTCGGTCTCCTCGCTTGAGATTCTGAGCGTCTCATTGACCGACTCGAAACGCTCAATGGTGTTCTGGAGGTCGTCCCTCGCCGTCTGCAACTCCTCCTCGAGCTGCCCGACCAGCGCGCCGTCGGTCCCTTGGCCAAAAGACACAGGCAGTACGTTCAGATCGTGGCGGAATACAACCAGGAGAGGAGAGGCCAAGTCACCGCCAGCGACAGGCATGACATTGATGTCAATGGGTAAAAAGCCACCAGCGCGCTTCAGCTGCGCCCCGGGAAAGCAAACACAACGTCCGCTGCTGCTGGCCTCCCGAAGTGCCGCACGCAGCCGGGGCCGCAGCCATTCCCGCGCCATGACCAACAGATTTCGTGTCGGCGCTCCCCTGGGAGGGAGCAGGAATTCTTCCGTCGGACCGAAAAAATGAAGCACGTCGTAATGACTGTCAACAAGCACCGAAGCAGGCGCAAACCGATCAAGAATCAGTTTTTGCGCCATGAGGGCGACCCGACTCCCCGATGCCCCATTGCGCGACAAATCTGCAGTACCGGCTTGCCTCACAAGGCCGCCCACGGCAGGAAAGGCCAGCCAGTCTGACGGCGTCTTGCCCACCCGGCGGAAAATACGCCACTTTTTTGAGAGAGGGCTGAAAAGGTCATCGCGTCCGCCATTCGACTCGGTGCTGCCGAGAAACAGGCCAGCCTCCTTGCGCAGGGAAAAATGAAAGATGTTGAGGATGCGTTTCTGTAAATCGGGTTCCAGATAAATCAGCACATTGCGGCAACTGATCAGGTCAACCCGGCCAAACGGCGGATCAGAAAACAGATTCTGCTGGCCAAAAACCACGGACACCCGCAGTTGATGACTAACGACATAGCCCGGCGGCTCAGCCGCTTGCACAAAATAGCGACGCAGCCGGGCGGGAGATATGGCCTCCGCAATCTTGGCAGGATAACGCCCAAGACGTCCAACCTCCAGCGCATCGTTATTGGTGTCGGTGGCAAAGATCTGTACCGGACAATGCTTGCGCGCGCGCCGCAGCCGGTCATGCACCACCATCGCCATCGTGTAGGCCTCCTCACCGGTGGAGCAACCAGGAATCCAGATGCGGATGGGTTCATTTTCCTGCCGGCTCGCAACCAGCGGCGCAATCACTTCAATATCCAGCGTTTTCCAGGCCTCGGCATCGCGAAAGAACGCTGTGACGCCAATCAGAAGATCACGAAACAAGGCGTCAGCCTCGTGGGGATCCTTCAGCAGCAGCATCAGGTACTCGTCCATGCGCTCCAAATTGTGAAGACCCATGCGGCGCTGGACCCGCCGCCACATCGTGCCGCGCTTGTAAACCGAAAAGTCAAATCCGCAGTGCGCCTGGATGATGTTGAACACGCGTTTCAGCACACTGGCGTCGTTGTCGCCCAACCCGGGTGCAGCCGAATCTTCGACATCGGGGTAGCGCGCGTAGGCGAGAAGCACTTCAGGCATTCGCTCAACCGGCAACACCTGGTTTACCAGACCGGTGGCCATCGCACTGCGGGGCATGCCATCTTGCTGCGCAGTCTCTGGATCCTGCACCAGGACCATGCCGCCCTGCGCCACAATTTCCTTGAGCCCAAGCGTGCCATCCGTCCCCTTGCCCGACATCACAATCCCGATGGCCCGCGCGCCGCAGTCTTTGCCGAGCGCGCTGAAAAAGTGGTCAATTGGCAAATGAACGGGAGAGGTCGCACAACGCGGAACCAGTTGCAGGCGCCCGCCCTTGATCGATAACTCCTTGCCAGAGGGTGGGGTGTACACATGATTGGCCTCCACAAGCATGCCATCCACGGCCTCGGTCACTGGCTGTGAAACAGATTGACCGAACAGTTCCCAAGCCGGGCCGGGGTGATCGGGGTCGATCTGCGGGACCACCACGAAGGCTATTCCGGTGTCAGCAGGCAGGGCGCTGAAAAAATTGAGGACCGCGTCAAAGCCATTTGCAGAAGCGCCAAGGGCGGCGATACATGGACCGGTGTGCGCCATCTGGTTTCCATTGTTGTCTAGGACTGCCAATGACTCCGGACGGTGCGGGAAGTCCGCAGCTGGAATCATGTGAAAGCCCGTGTAAGGCACAGGCTGGCACCGCTTGATATCAAGTTTGAGTACTTAAACGACCTTTCAGCCCTGCGCCATTACCACCTGACACCACTGGTCAGCGGATGTTTCGTTCCCATGCTCGAACGGCCTCAATGGACCACATTGGTGCACTCTATGTCGGTGCTTTCCTGAATGAAGTCGCTCAATGCGCCGAGATTCGGGATGTTGATATCCCGACGCCCTTTTTCATTGAAATTGATGACACCGCAGCGTGCGAGTTTTGAAAGCGCGCGGCTCACGGACTCCAGTCGCAACCCCAAGTACTTGCCAATATCAGAACGGGACATGTGAACGTCAATCTGGTCCGTACGCATGCCTCGCTCGGACAACACCTGCGCCCACTGGAGCAAAAAGTCCGCGACGCGCGCATCCGCCGACAAGGTCCCCATGGCCAGCGCCGCCTCCCGGTTGCGGGCCAACTGCGCGCTGAGCGCAGTCAGTACCGAACGGATAAGCCGGGGCTCCTTGACGCCAGCCTGCAACAGGTCGTCATACCGGATGGTCCAGAGCTCACCAATGTCCATGGCGATTGCGGAACACCCATGTCGCCCGGTGGGAATGCCATCAAAACCGAGCCAGTCTCCTTTGAGATACCAGCCTGCGGGCTGTTCGTGTCCGTTGGGTGCCAGGCTGACAATCTTGAACAAGCCGGAACTGATCAGGTACAAGGTGTCGAATTTCTTTCCACACATGTAGATTTCGTCATTGGCCTGAACCTTGCGGCGCCCAAACGAACCATACCTCTCCATCAAATCCAGGGACTCTCGCCACAGGGATGGACGTTGTGAGCCTGCCCCGGTCCGGCTCTCTTGCCCATTTTGGGCCAATGCAGCGGCATCGTGGCCCCGCGCGTCGTATCCGCCAGCAGTTTCAGGCCCGGATCCATTGTCAGCAAGGGTTTCATGGAGTTCACGCGAGTCGATTGACATTTGAGGGACAGGTCTCCGGGGTTTGTTTTACGTCAGGCCAAATGGTCTGCACCAATGGCTCCTAGCCTAACCACCGAATCCAAGACTACTAATACCCGGATTTACTTCAAAAAAGTACCTTAATTCAGGTATTTTTTGCCACCCTCTACAAAAGCCGCCAATAAATCAGAGAACGCCTCATTAAAAACACACTTGCGGAACCCAAAGCAAATCAGTTTGCGCGCAAGGCCGCCTTGAGTCCCAAGCCGATTTCCGGGCGCTCGGCGAAGGGATCCACCGGATTTTTCTGCTGCACGATACAGTCCATGCGTGCCTGCACGTTGCCCAGCGCCTTGGGGTGACTGAAGATGTAAAACTGGTCGACGGAGATGGCATCGAACACCTTCTGCGCCACCTCGGCCGCCGTGACCTTGCCGGAGCCGACCGCCTTGTCGCTCATCGCCTGGCCAATCAGCTGGCTCTGGGTGGGTTGTTGTTCGGCCAGATCCGCCGGGCGGTTACGGTGGCTCTGGCTGATGCCGGTGGGCACAAAGTACGGACACAGCACGCTGGCGCTGATCTGGTCACTGACCAGCTTCAAGTCCTGGTACAGCGTCTCGGTCAAGCTCACCACGGCGTGCTTGCTGACGTTGTAAATGCCCATGTTGGGTGGTGTCAGCAGGCCGGCCATGCTGGCAGTGTTGACAATGTGGCCCTGGTACGCGGTGTCTTTCCTGGCGGCTTCGAGCATCATGGGGGTGAACAGGCGCACGCCGTGAATCACGCCCCAGAGGTTGACGCCCAGCACCCACTCCCAGTCCTTGACGGAGTTTTCCCAGACCAAGCCGCCCGCACCCACACCGGCATTGTTGAAGACGAAATGCGGCGCGCCAAACCGCGCCTGCACCGCCTGGGCCAGCGCTTCCATCTGGGCCGTATTCGACACGTCCACCTTACGGGCCAGCACAGAGGCGCCAGCAGCAGTCAATTCAGCAGTGGCTGCATCCAGCGCGTCCTGCTGCACATCGACCAGCACCAGGTTCATGCCAAGACGTGCACCAATGCGCGCGCATTCCAGGCCGAAGCCCGATGCCGCGCCGGTGAGAACGGCGGTTTTGCCTTTGAACTCGGAAATCATTAAATGTCTGCCTTTTTGAGTACGAAACCAATGCGGGGGAAATGAACGTGAACGGTGCCCGCGCGTGGATCAATGCGGCGCAGGCTGTAATGGGTACGGGTAGCGGCGATCAGCTCGCCTTCGGTGGTTTCGGTGCCAAAGCTCTCGGCGGCCACTGTGACGGCACTGCCCAGCGGGATGCCGTGGTCATCCTGGAACGCGCTGTCGATCAGCAGGTTGCCGCCAGCGGGCATCGGCACTGCAGCAGAGGCTACTTCGATGGCCTCTGCTGCGTTGAACTTCCCGCTATCTCCATGCCCCAGTGCCGCCATGCGATCCATCCACTCGCTCACGGCGGGCGTGGCCTCCAGAATGTCGGCCATGGCAGGAACACGGGTGCGGGTGAACCACGGTGGATGGAAAGCCGCAAAGTCAGCCACACAGGGCGCCGTGCCAAACAGGAAGTCGTGCTCCTCGACCATATGGGCAATGCGTCGCAGATAGGAGCGGTAGGCCGACGCAGCGTCGCCGGGGCGCAGCCGCGTCATGCCACCGCTCATGGCCTTGCGGTCTTCCCCAAAGGCCCGGGCGGCTTCCGGCGGGGCACCGGCAAACATCTGCGCGGCGCCTTTGGGCCCCAGGTTGTAGGCCATCGCGGCCCAGAACAAGGTGCTGTCCGCCCATTGGGCAAACACCCGGCTCACGCCCTTGAGGTGCGGCGGGTACAACGTAGGTTCGGGCTGGACATGCTCCAGCACATCACAGATCAACGCACTGTCGCAATAGATGTCCGCGCCGACCTGCAGAAAAGGGGTCTTGCGATAGCCCCCGGTCAGCGTGAGCACATCGGGTTTGGGCAGGATGCTCGGGATGAGGACAGATTTCCAGGCCAGCTGCTTGAAACCCAGAATGAGCCGGATTTTTTCCGAAAAAGGGGAAGTCGGATAGTGATGCAGGATAAGTTCAGTCATGGCGATTGGCTCCGGTTGGTCATCCCGGGCTTGATCCGGGATCCACGCATGCGATTGGATTTACTGCGGCAAGGCTCTCTCGATGATGGCGTCGAAATCGGTGCCAGCGCCCAAGCTGCCGAAGGTCAGGCCCCAGTGCCCACCCAGGCGGGAATCGCAGAAAGCGCTGAACACGGCGGCCGGCGCGGTCTGTGCCAGCAACGCCGCCTGCACGGCCAGTGCAACATCCTGCGCCAGGCGGCGGGCCTCGACTTCGTTGGCCATCTGCTCCACGCGGATAGGCAACTCGGCCGCCATGCGGTCCAGCGCAGGATGCAAGCCCTTCGCGGGCGCGAGTTCATGCGCCAGTGCGGCAGCCGCATCGGCCTTGCGCAGGGCGCGCAGCAGGTCAATGGCCATGATGTTGCCCGCACCTTCCCAGATGGAGTTGACGGGCATTTCGCGGTAGATACGGGCCATGATGCCCTCGCCGTCCTCCTCCACGTAGCCGTTGCCGCCCAGGCATTCCATCGCTTCCTGAGAGAAGTAGCTGCCGCGCTTGCAGATCCAGAACTTGGCAATCGGCGTGAGCAGGCGCGCGATGGCCTGCTCGTGGGCGTCTGCCGGGTGGTCAAAAGAGCGGGCCAGGCGCATCGCCAGTGCCGTGGCGGCTTCGCTCTCCAGCGCCAGATCTGCCAGCACGTTGCGCATCAGCGGCTGTTCGATGAGACACTTGCCAAAGGCTTGGCGCTGCGCCGTGTGGTTCAGCGCGATGCTCAGGGACTGGCGCATCAGGCCGGCCGTGCCCAGCGCGCAGTCAAGCCGGGTCATCGTGCCCATGGCCAGGATCTGCGGCACGCCGCGCCCCTCTTCGCCCACCAGCCAGGCAGTGGCACCGACGAACTCGACCTCGGAGCTGGCGTTGGCCTTGTTACCCAGCTTGTCCTTGAGCCGCTGGACGTGCAGGCCGTTGAGACTGCCGTCGGGCAAGACGCGCGGCAGGAACAGACAAGACAGGCCGCTGGGCGTCTGCGCCAGGATCAGGAAGGCGTCGCACATCGGTGCGGAGAAAAACCACTTATGGCCCGTGACGCTGAAGCGGGCGCCCCAGGCGTCGCTGCCGTCGGGCACGGCTTGCGTGGTGTTGGCGCGCACGTCGGAGCCGCCCTGCTTTTCCGTCATGCCCATGCCCATGGTCACGCCGGGTTTGTCGCGCCAGAGCCTGAGTGCCGGGTCATAGCTGCGGCTGGTGAGCTGCGGGGCCCAGTCGGCGTAAATGGCCGCGTTGCCGCGCAATGCTGGCGTCACCGCGTAAGTCATGGAAATCGGGCACAGCATGGACGGCTCCAGCTCGGTAAAGAGCATGAAACCGGCCGCGCGCAGCATGTGGGCGTGGCCGCTGGCCTGCTGCTCCGGCGAGAACGGCGTGCCGTGCAGGCCCGCCCCCACAGCAGCCGACATCAGCGCGTGGTAGCTGGGGTGAAACTCGACCTGATCGATGCGGTGGCCGAAGCGGCTATGGCTGCGCAGTAGGGGCGTGTGCACGTTGGCCAGACGCGCGTGGTTCTGCATCTCGGCCGTGCCCAGTTGCGCGCCCAGCGCCTGCAGCGAGGCCGTGTCGAGCGCGGGTGCATTGAACTTCAACGCGGACTGCAAGGCCCGGTTGCTAGCAAACAGGTTGTAGTTCACCAGCGGATCGGGCTGATTGAAGACTTCGTGGGTGGCGTGCATCACAACTCCTTCGTGCCCGAACCCGGGCTTGTTCAGATCAGTTTGACCAGCTGTTTGCCAAAGTTTCTGCCTTTGAGCAATCCGAGGAAGGCTTCGGGGGCGGCGGCCAGACCCTGTGCGACGGACTCGCGCGGGCGCAGCTTGCCGGAGCCCACCAGCGCCCCGAGTTCGGCCAGCGCTTCGGGCCAGACTTCCATGTGTTCGCTGACGATGAAGCCCTGAATCTTCAGGCGGTTGACCAGGATCAGTGCCGGGTAGGTCAGCGGCAGGGGCGCGCCGTTGTAGCCGGCGATCATGCCGCACAGGGCGATCCGGCCGAAGGCGTTCATGCGCAACAGCACGGCGTCCAACACCATGCCACCGACGTTCTCGAAATACCCGTCGATGCCGTTCGGGCAGGCTTCCTTGAGCGCTTGCGACAGGGATGCCGCATCGTGGTGCAGCTTGTAGTCAATGCAGGCGTCAAAACCGAGTTCATTGACCGCATAGGCGCATTTGTCCGGGCCCCCTGCAATGCCGACCACGCGGCAACCGCGAGCCTTCGCCAGCGCCGCAAAGGCGCTGCCAACCGCCCCGGTGGCAGCACTGACCACCACCGTCTCACCGGCCTTGGGCGCGATGATCTTGACCAGCCCGTACCAGGCCGTGACACCGGGCATGCCGACGGCGCCCAGGTAGTAGCTCAGCGGCACATGGGTGGTGTCCACCTTGCGTACCGCGCCAGGCTGGTTGGCGTCCACCACGCTGTATTCCTGCCAGCCGCCCATGCCGACCACTTTATCGCCAGGCTGATAACGCGGTTTCTTTGACTCAACCACTTCGCCCACAGTACCACCTTGCATCACCGCGCCCAGCGGCTGGGGCTGTGCGTAGCTCTTGCCGGCGTTCATGCGCCCGCGCATGTAGGGGTCCAGGCTCAGGAAGTGGTGGCGCACCAGCACTTCACCTTCTTGCAGGGCCGGGGTTTCCGAGGTCACCAGCTTGAAGTTGCTGGTGGTGGCTTCGACTTCCGGGCGGTTGTCGAGCAGGATCTGGTGGTTTTGGGGCATGAAATTCCTTTGGTTACTATGAACTCAATAGCTAACAATGACCATTTGACGATGGGATAAGGCCGATTTGGATAAAATTTTGCGAATCAATCCGTTGAAATCTG
>ERZ1034365.1605-NODE-1605-length-11210-cov-2.525555_pt1 | contig 11210 bp, 10 predicted proteins | sample MGYA00520615_ERZ1034365 | MGnify/ENA primary metagenome ERZ1034365 (study PRJEB33736, sample SAMEA104284505) | Azolla filiculoides | biome: Urban; feature: Water surface; material: Ditch water | place: Netherlands | collected 2015-10-28 | depth 0-0.1 m ... | reverse complement strand
GAGAATTGCGAAGAATTGTTTTTTAGCCATTTTGTAAACCAAAGTGTAACCGGAAACCGCCGGAATCTCGCGGATGCCTCATTGTGTGGCATGGGTTAATTATAACGGGTTTTTGGCCCATTGTGCGGGTTTTTTGCAAATTCTCAAAAAATAAAGTGTAACAAAGCCGCGCCATTGTTACAATTAAATGCGTTGTTTTTTCGCACAACCCCTTGACAGAGGCTAAAATTATATGATATAATTTTGGCGCAAAATTGCAAACCAAAGTATTCATTTTGGTTTGCAAACAAAAGTGTTACCTTTTCTGATTATATATTCTCCGATGTTCCCGAATATCGAAGATAATCCATTCAAATGATTGTTTAATACCCGTGTAAATATACCCCAGAAACAAAATCGGAATTAAAAGATATTCCAGATAATATGATGCAACAAAAAACCCTCCCAAAGCCAGGCTTTGAGAGGGTTCAGTATATCAGGAGTTGGGTATTACTTTAAAGGCACATAACCAACCTGCTCAACGATTTTTTGTCCCTGTGCCGACAGAATAAAGTTGATAAAAGGAGCATTTTTAGCTTCCGATTTTTTGTCGTAATAAAAATACAAAGGGCGAATAATTGGATAAGTTTTGTTTTTGGCTGTTACTTCATTAGGTTCGATGTATTTTTTTCCATCGAAAGAAACATTGATTGCTTTTACCGTTTTTTCAATATAAGCTAATCCCACATAACCTATGGCACCTTTGGTTTGGCTTACAGACTGAACGATAGCACCTGTGGCAGGCATACTCAAAATTGAGTTTACATAGTTTTTATTCATCAAAACATGTTCTTTAAAGAACTCATAAGTTCCCGAACTTGTTTCGCGTGAGTAAGGAATAATTTTCAAATCAGGACCACCAACTTCTTTCCAGTTTTTGATTTTACCTGTAAAAATTCCTTCCAATTGTGCACGGGTAAGTTTTGTAACAGGGTTTGATGGATTCACAATTACAGCCAAAGCATCATAAGCAATAATTTTTTCGGTAATAGATTTACCTGCTTCCTGAAATTTCACTTTTTCATCAAATTTCATTTTGCGTGAAGACATAGCAATATCGGTTGTACCTTCAATGAGTGCTGCCAAACCAACACCGCTACCACCTCCAATTACGGTGATACCTTTTTTGTTATTGCTTTTCATAAATACTTCAGCTTCTTTCTGAGCCAAAGGCAATACGGTATCACTCCCTTTTACTTTTTGTGCGTAGAACGATGGTGCTACTGCACAAATCATCATAATAGATAAAATTAGTTTTTTCATTTTTTGTTATAATTTTAATACGTTGTTTTTATTTTTAAGTTCTTTGTAATTTCTTAGAATTTATATTGCAAACGCACTGTTACCAGATTGTCATTTACATTTGAGAAATACCCTTTAATTTTAGTTGCTTCATTTGACACAATATCATAATATGCTGTAATGCGGACATTGTTATTCATACGATAAAGATAACCCAACCCAAGCGTTGAATAAGCCATATCAGCTTTTCCGGTTTTACTGCCTGCAACGCCTACTTTGTCGCCGGTTATTTTTGTATTAGGATCATACCAATCATATTTTACAACAATGGAGTGTTTCGTATCAGCAATATCCTGTACAAGATTTACGTAACCTCCCTGAAAACTTCTTATATATGTATCGGCAGCAACCGTTCCTGCACCAACAAATGCACCTTTAGAACTTGGACTTCCTGAAGTTGTTGCACTACCAGGCTGAGTTCCCAAAAGGTATTCAGAGCGCAAAGAAGTCACACCAATGAATGAGCTAAAACTCAACTGACCTTCAAATCCAAAATACTCACGTTTCGAAAATCCTGTGCTATCTCCTGCTGTTGTTGTAAAAACATCGTTATTGATTGAATAGATGTTTTTTGTCAACTGACCAATGCTACCGTTGTAATATGAAGCACCAAGAGCATATTTAATTTGCGGATTAGATTTAGTATACGTCAGATGCGCAATAAAATCTTTCTTGCTGTCATTATCAGTATTGATACCATTTCCACAAAAAAGTCCGGCTTCTAGTTTCAACACATTCCATACCGATGTTTTAGGAGCCTGAATTGTGAGCATAGCTCCCAGGTCGCGTTCATCAGGGAATAAAGTCTGAATAATACGACTTCTTTCAGGCGTTTCACGCGAAGATGATGAATATGGTATTTCATAACCAAAAGGACGATTATAAAGTCCGCCTTTTACGCCAAAATATCCAATCCATGGATCAACTATATTTAAATAAGCATCTTTTATTGCCAATCCTTTTTCTGTTAAATCGAACTGCAAAACACCCTGACAACCAAAATCCTCGTACGCTAATTTAATACGACCACGACGCACACCAAAACGGTTTATGTCGGTAGCTTTAGCATTTTTTTCAATATCATTTCTACCTGCACCTACTTTTAAATCCATAGGCGTATTACCTAAAGAATCAATTTGGGCTGATTGCCATTCGGTTTGAACGTATCCGCTCACTTTGAGTTTTTTTGATGTTACAATCGCATCTTCTACGGTTGTTACCCGTTGATCAAGCCAATTAAGTGTGTCTACGTTTTCAGTTTCCTGAGAAAAAGCAACGGTCGAACTTACCAGACCGAAAGCAAGAGCTAATTTTTTTAAATTCATTTTGTGCAAAATTATCTGTTTAGTTTGAAATTTTCGTTGCAAAGGAAATACGTTTATGTTACATTTATTTGCCATTCATATTACATTCGTATTACAAAGCTAATTATTTGTAATTCATATTACAAAACAAGCCCTTCGAACAAATCCACAGCTTCATCATCTCTCCGAAACCCACTGTATACCTACTGTTTAAAGGTCATTTCTGATTGTAATATGTTTGTAACATTTATGACACTAGTTCTTAATACGAATGTTATTTCTTTGCATCGGAATTAAACAAAAAGAAAAAACAAAACGTGAAACGATTCATCGAAAAACTGGTAGAAGGCGCTTTATTAATAAGCGGTAGTGTTACAAGCATTACCATTCTGCTGATAGTGCTGTTTCTATTTAAAGAAGCATCCGGATTATTCAACAAGCCGGTAATTGAAGAAGGATATGTATTGGCATTAAACAAAAGTAATCCGGTAAAAAAACTTACTTCTTATCAAATCAAACAAATTTTCGACTCAGAAATAACCAACTGGGATGAAGTTGGTGGCAAAGAAGAACCTATAGAACTGGTTCGTCTGAGCGACATGACTAATTATTATACAGAGGAAGAACTTGGAGCTGAATTTGAAAACATACCTGCCAAAGCCAGCGAACTAACTGCCACACATCCGGGCATTGTACTTTTTTTACCCAAACAATATGTAGCTAAAAAATTTGACGGCATATTATTAGACCACGAAACCATTCAGCCCGGAGATTTCTTTGGAGGAAAAGAATGGTATCCAACCTCTACTCCATCATCGCAGTTTGGATTACTTCCGCTGTTGTTAGGGACACTTTGGGTAAGTTTGGGAGCTATTTTGTTATCTCTTCCGTTTGGAATAGCTGTAGCAGTATATCTGGCCGAAATATCAAGTATGCGGATTCGCAACATTCTAAAACCTGTCATAGAACTTTTAGCCGGAATTCCATCTGTAGTTTATGGTTTCTTTGGATTGGTAGTTATCGTTCCTTTTTTACAGGAAACATTCAATCTGCCTGTAGGCGAAACAGCGCTGGCGGGAAGTGTGGTACTTGCTATCATGGCTTTACCAACCATTATTACAGTTGCCGAAGATGCCATGCGAACTGTGCCCCGCGCCATGAAGGAAGCCAGTTTGGCTTTAGGTGCTAGTCATTGGCAAACCATTTACAAGGTTATTATACCTTATTCTAAATCGGGTATAACTTCCGCAGCAGTCTTGGGAATTGGCCGTGCTATAGGCGAAACAATGGCTGTATTGATGGTAACAGGAAATGCCGCCGTCATTCCACACACGCTACTCGAACCTGTAAGAACAATTCCCGCAACCATTGCAGCCGAACTTGGTGAAGCAGCAGCCGGTGGCGCACATTACAATGCTTTATTTGCATTAGGCTGTATACTTTTTGTAATCACCATGATTATCAGTATCAGTGTAGAATTTATATCTTCAAAAAAATACAATAAATAAAAAATGACTCCAGTAATTAACGCAAATAATTCAGATAACAAAAAACGCTGGTCGCAAGCTATTGCATTCACCATTTTCAAAATGATGAGTTATGCAGTTGTTGCCATTCTGTTTTTAATTCTCGGCTTTATCGTAACAAAAGGAATTGGTGTAATAAGTTGGGATTTTCTGACGCTGGCTCCCGAAGAAGGAATGACCAAAGGTGGAATCTTTCCGGCTATCATGGGAACCATTTATCTTGTTTTAGGTAGCAGTCTGTTCAGTTTTCCAATTGGTATCATGTCAGGTATTTACATGAACGAATATGCCAAAGGCAATAAAGTGGCCACATTTATACGCATCATGACTAACAACCTGAGCGGTGTACCCTCTGTAGTTTTCGGACTTTTTGGAATGTCGTTGTTTGTCAACACCATGGGTTTTGGCGATTCAATTTTAGCAGGTTCACTCACATTAGGATTATTATCTTTACCTTTGGTGATTCGCACCACAGAAGAATCATTGAAAGCAATAGATCAATCGTACCGCGAAGGAAGTCTGGCACTTGGAGCAACAAAATTACAAACCATTCGCAAAGTAGTTCTCCCAATGGCATTTCCGAATATCATTACCGGATTAATTCTGTCAATAGGACGTGTATCGGGCGAAACAGCTCCCATTTTATTTACTGTGGCAGCCTACTTCCTACCAAAACTACCAACAAGTATTTTCGATCAGGTAATGGCATTACCATACCACTTGTATGTAATTTCGACCAGTGGAACCGATGTAGAAGCTTCCCGTGGTATTGCTTATGGAACGGCGCTGGTACTTATAGTTATCGTATTGCTTGTAAATTTACTTGCCAATGCACTAAGAACTTATTTCTCTAAAAAAGTAAAAACAAACTAATAGTTTAAAAGTAAAAAGTTTATAAACCCGAAAGTCTTTATAACTTTATAACTTACAACTTTCAACCAATTTATATGCTGACAATTGATGCAAAAAACGTTGATTTTTATTACAGTGAATTTCATGCACTGAAAAACATCAACATCGAAGTAGAAAAAAACAAAGTAGTTGCACTCATCGGACCTTCGGGCTGTGGAAAATCAACCTTCCTGCGCTTACTGAATCGCATGAACGATCTGATTGATGGCACACGCATGACAGGTCAGGTTCTCATTGAAGGAAAAGACATTTATGCTCCGGGAATTCATGTGGACGAATTGCGCAAAGAAGTGGGTATGGTTTTTCAAAAGCCAAATCCGTTTCCAAAAAGCATTTTCGAAAATGTGGCTTATGGATTAAAAGTCAATGGTATCAAAGATAAAACTTTCATCGAAGAGCGTGTAATTGAATCCATCAAATCGGCTGCTTTGTGGGACGAGGTAAAAGACAAGCTAAACAAGTCGGCTTTTGCGCTTTCGGGAGGTCAGCAACAACGCTTGTGTATTGCCCGCGCACTGGCTATTTCACCTAAAGTGGTGCTTATGGACGAACCTGCATCAGCACTCGACCCCATCTCCACAGCTAAAATTGAAGATTTGATTCACGAGCTAAAAAAAGATTATACCATCATGATTGTAACTCACAACATGCAACAAGCTTCGCGTGTGAGTGATAAAACAGCTTACTTTTATCTGGGAGAATTAATTGAGTACGATGACACTATTAAGATATTCACCAATCCTACTGAAATTTCAACGCAAAATTACATTACAGGAAGGTTTGGGTGAAAATTCATGATAACAGCCGCCTGAATTTTCAACAATCAAATATAAATACTTATCAAAACGGGCTTAAGACACATATCAATTGTCCGTCAACTATTAACAATATATGAGACACTTAGAACAAGAATTATATGCGCTTCGTCAGGATGTAATTGACATGTGGAAGCTGGTTATCTCTCAGGTTGCCAACTCAGGTGAAGCTATTCTGTCTTTCGACAAAGAACTGGCGCAAAAAGTTTCGATGCGCGAGAAAAAAGTGGATGCTTACGAGCTAAAAATTGACAGTGCCTGTGAAAACATTATTGCACTTCACCAGCCTGTAGCTATTGATTTGCGTTTCGTATTGGCAGTACTGAAAATAAATTCGAACCTCGAACGTATTGCTGATTTCGCTTATGGAATTTGTCGCGTGTTGATTACAAATCCATCCGTAATTTTAGATGCTGAATTAATTTCAGACACAAAATTGCACCTGATGGTCGACGAAGTAAACAAAATGTTGACTCAGGGATTAGATGCCTTTGAAAGCGAAAAATCTGATCTTGCTGCCACTATTTTCAGCGAAGATTATCAGGTAGACGAAATCAATGCCAATGCGGCACGCATTATTGCCAATTACATTCAGAAAAATCCTGACCGCGCTTATGAATGTCTGCACCTTATAGCTGCCATCCGCAAATTGGAACGCATAGGCGATCATTGCAGCAATATTGCGGAAGAAATTTTCTTTTATACCGATGCGAAAATTTTGAAACATTCAGCTAAAAGCTAAAAGTTTCACTTTCAAAATCAACATGACTATGAAAGACCAAATTTGCAAATTTGGTCTTTTTTTTATTTATTCTAATTGATTTATAGTAGTTTTGATTAATTGTCATATCTTTGTAACAGGTATTACACAGCACCGAAACAACTCTTCTGTTACTTTGTAACATAATTTTAAAAACAATAAATTATTTATGAATCCATACCGCATATTGGTTGTAGACGACGAAGAAGATTTATGTGAAATTCTTCAATTTAACCTCGAGACTGACGGTTACCATGTAGATGTGGCCTATTCAGCAGAAGAAGCACTTAAAAAGAACTTAACGGATTATAATCTGTTGTTACTTGATGTGATGATGGGTGAAATATCAGGGTTTAAAATGGCTCGTATGCTTCGTGATAATCCCAAAACTGCCGGCATTCCAGTAATTTTCCTAACGGCAAAAGATACTGAAAACGACAAGCTAACAGGATTTAACATTGGTGCTGACGATTATATCTCAAAGCCATTTTCTATTCGCGAAGTAATTGCCAGAGTTAAGGCTGTACTACGCCGCATAGAAGCCAATAAAGTTACAGAAGCTCCTGCTATTGAACTTTCTTACGAGAACCTGAGAATGACTCTCGGCAACAAAAAAGTACTTTTAAATGGCAGCGAAGTGGCATTTACAAAAAAAGAATTTGAAATACTGAAATTGTTTTTAGAAAACAAAAATCGTGTTTTCACACGCGACGAAATGCTTTCCCGCGTATGGTCTGACGAGGTGATTGTACTTGATCGCACCATTGACGTGAACATCACCCGTTTACGCAAGAAAATCGGTGAGTATGGTAAAAACATCGTAACACGTTTAGGCTACGGATATTGTTTCGAAGCATAAAGACTTTGACCATTTACAATCTAAATAGTAAATTGTAAATGAATAAATTGCAAATGATTAAAATGACATTAAACCGACGACTTTTTCTTTATTTTTTCAGCATATTTTTAATAATGCTTACCGTGATTAGTTTCTTCCAATACCAAAGGGAGAAGGAATTTCGGACGGAGCAACTCGACCAGCAATTAATCACCTATAACTTCACCATTCATCGTTTTATACAGGAGCATAATCCAAACTGGGAAACGCTGGAGGAATATGTACGACTTTTCCCTGATAGCGCCCTGCGTGTCACTATAATTGACACAATGGGAGTTGTGACCTTCGATTCGTCTGCAAAAAAAACCGAGAAATTTGGCAATCACCTGAATCGTCCTGAAATTGAAATGTCTAACACTTCAGAGAATGGAAAAGCCATCAGACACTCAGTTTCAACCGGGAAAGATTATTATTATCTGGCTCACCGTTTCCCTGATGTTTATGTGCGCAGTGCATTGCCTTACAACATGAGTATGATAAGTATGCTCAAGGCAAATACATTCTTCCTGTATTTCATGTCAATCATATTGATTATTTCGACAATTGCGCTCTTTTTGATTTCCCGAAACTTTACGAAATCAATTGACAGACTGCGCGTTTTCACGCAAAAAGCCGAAAGAGAAGAGATATTCGATACCGATATTGAGTTTCCAAAAGATGAACTCGGCGAAATAAGCCAAAATATTGTTCAGCTATACAAACTTCTTCTGATTACCAAAGACGATGTAAATAAAGAGCGTGAGAAACTGATTAAACACCTTCAGATTTCACAGGAAGGACTGGCTATTTTCTCATCCGACAAAAAGGAAATTCTGGCCAACACGCACTTTATTCAGTACACAAACATTTTGTCGGATCATCAATGTGAAAGTTCGGATGAAATATTCTCGCTACCCGAATTTAGCGAAATCAACGAGTTTATAGCCGAAAGTTTATTGAATAATCAACTGAATCGCAAAAGACTGATTGTAGAAAAAGGCATTCGAGTTTTTTCAGTTCAATGTATCGTTTTTCAGGATGATACTTTCGAAATATCTATCAACGACATTACAGTTCAGGAGCATGAGAACCAACTCAAGCGACACCTAACTCAAAACATTTCGCATGAACTTAAAACACCTGTGAGTAGTATTCTTGGGTACATGGAAAGTATTCTGAACAACCCTGATTTGGATCCTGATCGTCAGCGATTCTTCATTGAACGCTCATTTTTACAAGCGCAAAGACTTAGCGCGCTGCTTCAGGACATTTCGACACTGAATAAAATTGATGAAGCCAAACGATTGTTTGAGAAAGAATCATGTGATGTAGCTCAGGTAATAGGTGATGTTTTGTTCGATGTACATCTGCAAGTGGAGGAACGAAAGTCTATCATTTTAAAAAATTTCCCCGAACATTTACCAATACAGGGCAACAGGTCGCTTTTATATTCAATCTTCAGAAATCTGACAGACAATGCGCTGGCTTATGGAGGAAATAAAATAACCATCGATATCAATTGCTATCGCGAGGATAATCAATTCTATTATTTTTCATTTTCCGATAATGGTGTTGGAATTTCGGAAGAACACTTGAGTAAGATTTTTGAGCGTTTTTATCGGGTAGATAAAGGTCGTAGCCGTAAATTAGGAGGTACGGGACTGGGATTAGCCATTGTAAAAAATGCTGTTATTTTCCACAAGGGAAACATCTCTGCTAAATCGCTTCCAACCGGAGGATTGAGCTTTATTTTCTCATTGCGGAAGTATTAGAAACAGATACTAAACAAATACAAATAACATGAAGCTGTCTCATCAGTCGCTTTGAGTTTTGAATAAGTAACAATTTGAAAGTTTACACTTGAATAATATTACTTGAACACTAAGTCACAAAATACAGTTTTTTCTTTGCGTCTTAGCGACTTTGTGCCTTTGCGTTCAAAAAAAAATACAATTTAGATTCTTAAGACAGCTTTATATTGCAACGAACACAATATCCTTATTACTCAAATTCAGTGAGGTGCCTGATAAAATAAGATTCTGCGTTTCTAACCCATTTTCTAAAACCAGGAAATGGTTTATACTCAGGAATAAAATTGAGCAACTTATCAAGCTGAAAACTGTCTGATGTTATTCCCGCACCTGCCCGCTCAGCATCCATCGCATTGCAAATTTGCTCAATATGCGCAGGCACCATCATAATGGGTTTGCGAAGATACATTGCTTCACAAATCGACTCAAAACCACTGGTAGAGGCATAAGCTTTGCAACGGCTCATATATTCCACAAACCGCATATCATTTATCTTGTGAAGCGAAAGGCTTTCATCAACAACAGTAGTTTCATCTGCTCCTGCTTTATCCCAGAAAAATTCCAACTTCTGATGCTTGTTTACATTATGCCAGTCGACAACTTCTTCCTGAAAACCTGCATTCAACATATATCCAAGCACAAAATCGCCGTCAATAGATTCAGCTTCAAAAATTTCTTTACGTAACAAGGGTGGCACTACGCAAATTCCACCATCATCGTTAGTAGGTTCGGTGCCAAACGAAAGTGCCAGGATTTTATCAGCACCCATACAAGTCAGCTTGGTATACAACAACAGCGAAGGTAACTCAGGATGTAATATCATTCTCGAAAACGAAAAGCCCGGGTGAAGAAATAAATATTGGTGAGCTATGCACACAAACTTCACTTTAGGCCTATTGAGTTCAAAAAGCAATCCTGCCAGAAAATCGTAGAAATTGATAACCACATCGGGCTGAGTTTCACGAATTCTACCATCCAGAAAACGGACACTTTTCAGAAAAACCGGACTGCGGCGCGTATTGTAAATAACGCTTTTTACAATCGGCACTTTGTGTCCTTTTTGAGCAGGCAGAAAATTAGGACTATCAAACGTTTTGAGTGGAGATTGAATTTTTTCGCTGAAGAAAGCCGGAATCTGACGATGCGGACTTTTCCCTACTAACACCTCAACCACTTCATGACCATTTTTCACAAGCATTTCACGCAAAGTTAATGCTTGCATCAAATGCCCTCGGCCTTCACCCTGAACGATAAAAAGGTATTTCATCAATAAGTTGCTTTAAAACTAATCATGTACAATCAGGTTCTTGTCGTAGTGAAATACTTCCCAGTTGCCTTCAAAATCTTCGGTCAATGCGGTGAGAGATTCCACCCAGTCGCCTGAATTGAGGTAGTGAATGCCCTGAATCATTTCATTGGCAGCCTGATGAATGTGCCCACAAATAACACCATCCATTTTCTTTGATTTGGCCAGTTTAGCCAACTCATTTTCGTAATCTGACACATACGAAACCGCCTGTTTAACCTGCTTCTTCACTTTTTGAGATAGCGAATAATAAGGCAAGCCCTTTTTCATTCGGCGTTTGTTGATGTATTTATTTAGTCTCAACAGAATGCTATAACCCACATCGCCCACTTTTGCCAACCATTTCATTCCGGTTGTTACGCTATCAAATATATCTCCGTGCGTTACATAATAGCGTTTATCGTTCGATTTTAGCACATAAAAGTTCAACACCCTGATATTGGCAAAACGAAATGGAACAACCGAATCCAGAAAATCGTCGTGATTACCACGAACATAAATCACTTTGGTATCGTCTCGCTCCATCATTTTCATCACTTGTCTGAAAAAAGCTGTATG
>ERZ1034365.1602-NODE-1602-length-11229-cov-3.496413_pt1 | contig 11229 bp, 13 predicted proteins | sample MGYA00520615_ERZ1034365 | MGnify/ENA primary metagenome ERZ1034365 (study PRJEB33736, sample SAMEA104284505) | Azolla filiculoides | biome: Urban; feature: Water surface; material: Ditch water | place: Netherlands | collected 2015-10-28 | depth 0-0.1 m ... | reverse complement strand
CGAACCAGGATCACAACATATATAACAACCAGGATCACAACATATATAACAACCAGGATCACAACAACAACCTAAACAGAAACTCAAAGAAACCTAAAGGCGTTAACCAGGGGGCGTTGATAACAACTTTTAAAATTCTTTGTAAATTTATACAAAAATCCTTGACAATACTTTTATAATATGCTAGAATTCCACTCTAAATAACACAAAGGGGAACAGATGAGAGACTACAGACTACAAAACCAAAGAAGATTCAAGGAGCAAAATCCGAACTTCAAAAGAAACTTTTTTATAGGTGCAACTTTACTTATAACATTATATGCGACGCTAGCATTAATAGCCGACCTTACAAGATAGGGGGGCTAGGATGTTAACAACAACTTTAATAACACTTTTAACAACTCTTTACGTTGTAGGAGTAATAGCTGCGGTGATCTTTGTATCTAACATAATAGCAACATATATAACAAAGGAGATGACAAGATGATAATGTTATTTGAGGTAAAGTATTATCGACCAACAGAAACAAAGGGGGCTAGGATCAGAATCTTCGGGCTTAGTAATAAATTTATGGCATATGATTATAGATATAACACTGCGGGAGATATGGCGATTGCTTTATTAATGGAACAAGGATTTCATCCAGATGATATAATAGAATATATTCCAACTAAAACAGGAGAGAGATTTATTTATGAAATTAAAAGAGGCGTAAAAAGATGAAGCCATACAAGAAACAACCAGACCAACCGATTAACAACCTGGAGGATTTCATCACGTCGATGATCTTCTTAGGCTTTATTATAGTGCCGATCATAATGATCACGCTGGCTATATATTAACAACAACAACAAAGGGGAACAGATGCAACAACGATACTATTTTACAACTAACAACATTATAGAGACACTTCACAAGTACACTGGAGTGATCCGACACGAACCCTGGATTCTAAGGGAAGCCTCAAAGGTACTGGCTAAGAAGTACAAGACGACGCCCTGGAGGATCTTCAACTTTGTATTACTTAATGAAGAGATTCAAGGGCTTTATGTAAAAAGTTATGGCTTTGATACTGCTTTGGGGAGAGAGATTAAGACTCATTTCGCCGACGTATACCATACAATTAAAAAAGATTATTAAAGGGGACGTTATGTTACAAAATACTAAACAGATCTTAAGAGCTTTACGGATCTATAACCAGGACTTAAAGATTAAGATATTAAGAGGGAACGAGGACAAAGGGCTGCATTATGATCTTTACGGGGACGGGAGCCGCTGGGAATTTATATCTTTTTCAAGCCTAAATACAATCAAGAAGATTCGCAACTTCTTACAATACTAAAACAACAACAACAAAGGAAACAACATGGACGCTAATACTTACCACCTAAATAAATATTTGGATCAACAAGAGAAACAAGAGAAATCACTGGAAATACTTATGGAGAACCTGGACGACCGCCTGGTTACACTTCAAAAAGAGATCGCTGCACTTCAAAGAATCGCAAGCTGCTTTGACGGGTACGATTTCACTGAAGAGATCAACGAGGCTATAAGAGATCTTTTTTAATCTCTTTAGGGGACTTCCAGGAGTCTCTTATAAGATATTATTTATATCAACAACAACAACAACTCAAAGGGGAAAAGATGACAAAGAAACAAGCAAGAGAATTATTAAGTGAAGGGAACGGCAAGCTGCATAAAAGCATATTAATTTGGAACTTACCAGCTGGAGACGGGAAGACTGCTGCAACAACTGGAGGAACTTGCTTTATGGAGTGCCCTGGATGTTATGCGATCAAAGCACAAAGACAATACACAAGAAACGTGCTGCCGTCACGACTCAAGAAACTAGAGGCAAGCAAAGGAACAACTTTTATGTTCGATGTAATAGAATCGATTAAAACATTAAAGGGGCTTTATGTAAGAATCCACGAATCGGGAGATTTCTATTCGCAAGAATATATCAATAAGTGGCACTATATAGCCTCATCACTTCCAGGCGTACACTTTACGGCCTACACTAAACAACTGGGACGCTTTGACTTTTCACTTTTAAGATCTCTTAAAAACGTTACAATAATCAACTCTTTACATAATAACAAGATTAACTTTGGATCACTAGACAAGAAACCTAAAGAGCAACCTTTGTGCCCTTGTGGAACGTCTCCAGATGTTAAAGGCTGCGGCTGGGACTGCAACTTATGCTACACTTCAGAAAATAAAGAGCTCCTGGAGAGCTGCGGGCTTTACTTTAAGCAACATTAACAAGACCAGGAGGGGAGCATATGGAACTAGATCATCAAATAAGAGGCTACAAGCCTAAAAAAGAAACAACTAAGGGAAACATAAAGGGAAACAAAGAAAAGAGCCTGGAGATACCTCTAAGCTCCTTTAATCACAACCTGGAGGCTAGACCAGGAGATCGGACGAGACCAGGAGACCAGACGAGACCAGGAGATCACTTTTCGGACGTCCTGGAGATCTTCCAGCAGTCCTTTGGTCAGTACTGGGAAAACGTGCGAGTCGACTGAAAATTATGGTATAATATTATTTGAAAATTAAAAAGGGGAAAAGATGAACAACTACAATAAACAACTGGAACTAGAGCAGAGCCAACGCGATCGAGCATATGAGCGAGTCTCAAAAAAACTAAGCGACGTCAACTCTATTGATACAAGTCTTGCGGGGCTTACGCTTACAAAGCTTGCCTTGAGACCACTTGCAGCAGCCCTGGAGACCTTATGGATAGAGAAGAGATTAAAAGGGGAGAGAAAGCGAGTCCTCTTATTTTTAGAGGAGCATTATAAAGAAAATGAGTTATTGCTAGCATATTTAATTGTAAAAAGTGCACTTCACAAAGTTGCAGATAAGAAAAGAAAAGAAACTTTAGTTGCAACAAGTATTGCTAAGGCGGTTGCGGAGGATATCCAGATCAGAACCTTTGAGAGCAACAAAGAGACGGCTAAGCTAGCCAACTGGATCAAAAAAGAGTATAAATCGGAGCCTGTATTTAAGAAAAGAGCAACAATTAGTGCTTGTAAGATTCATAATGTAGGGTTGAACCTGGATGATTCTTTGTCGAAAGCTAAGATCGGGCTAGTATTAGTCAAAATACTAACTGAAGCGGTGCCAGAGTTGTTTTATTTAGAAAAGAAAATGGGTATTAATTCTTATAAAGAAATCGCTATAACTCCACAAGCTGAAGCAATTATCTTAAAACAAAATGACACTCAACTTATGTTAGAGCCTATCTTTGAACCGCTTATTTGTGAGCCGCAAAGCTGGAGAAACGGAGATATCCATGGCGGCTACCTGCTAGGTGGTAGACGTATTCCATTCGTGCGAGTCCACGACAAAGAGCACGCTGAATTCATTAAGAATCAAGACTTGACTCCTATTATGAATCACATAAATGAAATACAAAAGACAGCTTGGCAAATAAACAAGGAAGTTTTGCAAGTTATGGATTATGTTTATAATAACAACCTTGTAGCACCTGAAGCCCCTGGAATTCGTGTGAGTCACCCAAAAACATATGGAGGATTACCTACATCACACGTGTATCTTTTAGATGAATTGGTACATAAACATACGTTCGGAGCGTTAGACAGTGAAGGGCAGTTTGTAAATAAAGAGGATCTTCAGAACTATAGGAATTCTAAGAGGGACGCTAGAAACTGGACATTAGCTCAGACAAGTAAGAGATTATCATTAGTTACAATGTTATCAATTGCTAAGAGATATAAAGAGTATCCAAGTATGTTTTTTAGTTACACTGTAGATTTTAGAGGTAGAGTATATCCAGTGCAACAAACCTTAACACCTCAAGGAACTAGCGAGTCGAAAGCATTATTAACATTTAGAGACACTAAGGAACTTGGAGCAACTGGCTTGTATTGGCTAAAGGTACATATGGCTAATTGTTTTGGATTAGATAAAGAAGTATTTGAAAAGAGAATTCAGTGGGTAGAAGATAACCACGCAGCAATCATAGCGTGGGCTGAGAGTCCACTAGATTATTTAAGATATTGGTCAGAAGCTGATGACGCTTGGTTGTTCCTAGCGGCTATCTTTGAGTATAGAAATGCATACAAGCTAGCTAATCCTATGGAATACAGAAGTAATTTACCTATAAACATTGATGCAACTTGTAGTGGTATCCAGATATACTCAGCTTTACTTAGGGATCGTGAGGGTGCAGAAGCTGTTAACGTAATTGGTACAAAGAGAAATGATATTTATCAAAAGGTTGCTGATAAGGTTAATGCTAGGTTAGAGAGTGGGGGACTGGTTACTAAATTCACTAGGAATACAGCTGATGGCGAGTCTGAAGAAGTTGATATATCTAATGAAGTTAGAAGTTTAAAGGGAAATATTAGTAGAAAACTAACAAAAAGAAATACTATGACTATACCATACTCAGTTACTAAACAGGGTATGAGAGATCAGTTAATAGAGGAATTTGAGGCTCTTGAGGAGGACAATAAGAAGTTTTGGTATGGGAATGCATTTAATGTTGCTAAGATATTAGCTGATTTGAATGAAGAGGCTATATATGATACTGTAAAGGGAGCTAGGTTAGTACAAGACTACCTTAAGGAAACTGCAGGGAAGTTTAAAGATAAACCTATGATATGGACTACACCAGCAGGTATGCCAGTATATCAAGCAAAACCTAACTACAAAAAGATTAGTGTTAAGCTAGGTGGTGGGCAACAATTCCAGTTAAGAGAGTCAAGACCTGGAACAGTTAACGTTGGTAAACATAGATCAGGTATAGCACCTAACTATATACATAGCCTAGACTCTGCTATTCTTTTACTAACAATTGATAAATGTGTGAATAAATATGGTATGTCAGACTTTAGTTTGATACACGATTCATTTGGAACACACGCTTGTAACGTAGATAAACTAGGGGTTGCTATAAGAGAAACTTTTATTGAAATCTTTAGTGTTAATCAATTAAGCCTATGGGGACAAGAGGTTACAAAAGGTAACACTGAGGACTTTATAGAGGTTCCTAAGGTTGACGATACGTTTGACATAGAAGACATAAGAACTTCTAAATACATCTTCTCATAATAAATACACAAGGTATCTTATATTAACTATAGGGTACCTTTCTTATCTCTTAGATACAATATGTTATCTATACTATAATCACTTATGTTCTATTGTTGCTTATTCTTTTCTATTACTTATAATACACTTATAATATTACTAGTATATATAATAATCTATAGCAACTCTTCTAGTTGTTAAAGAGTTCCTTTAGTTGTTCCTTTAGTATTCCTTTAGTATTCCTTTAGTTGTTCCTTTCTTTTCTTCGTCCCTCTAGTCAGCTTTCCTGAAACTTAAACGAAACTGATAAAGCTGAGTAGTAGAGATAGAAACTTTTTGGTATCTATCCAGATAGGTGCTCCAGATAAAAATATAGAAAATAGTTTACTATAAGTTGACTCAGATCTTCATTCTATTTATTGAGAGCTAACAATAATAACAACATAAAGGAACAATATGGCAAAGACATTAACAACACCAGCAGGAATCGCAAGTTACCCTTGGATTACAGAACCAGATACTAGATATAATCCAGATGGACATTATTCAGTTAATTTAGTAGTACCAGAGGAACAAGCTCAACCACTAGTGAATGCAATCAACAACGAATGGACTGAATTCATAGGACAATTCAAAGGACCTAAAGCTAAGAAACAACCAGCATCACTTGGGTATGACAATCAGTATGATGACGAAGGGAATGAGACAGGAAACATAGTATTTAAAGCTAAGATGAAACACATCATTAGATACAAAGATAAAGAAACAGGTGAAGATAAAATCATTGAAAAGAAATTACCTATATTTGATGCAGAAGGTTTAGCTATTCATCCAACTTCAGTATGGGGTGGTTCTAAATTAGCTTGTAACATTACAATCAAAGGATATGAAGCAGGGGCTAACCTTGGGGTATCACTTTACTTAAATGCTGTACAAATCATTGAGCTAGTAGCTGGTGGTTCTAATACAAGTAATCAAGAAGTATCTGCAGAAACATTTGGATTTGCTCCAACAACAGGATATGTTGCTCCAAAGGTTACACCAAAAGCAACAGTTGCTGAAGAAGCAGACGAATACGACTTCTAAGATGACTAAGTCTAACAGCCCACGTTACCACGGGATCGCTAATGGTTACCGTAGTGGTCTAGAGGAACGTATATGTAAAGAGCTAGACTTACTAGGAGTATCTTATACTTATGAAGAAATTAAGATACCTTATGTACCGCCTCAACAAGAGCGTAAGTATACACCAGACATTGTTTTAAGTAATGGACTTATAATTGAACTAAAGGGACGCTTTGTAACTGCTGATAGACAAAAGCATAGATTTATTAAGGAACAATATCCTGATTTAGATATACGTTTTGTTTTTCAGAATCCAGCAGCAAAGATTAACAAAGGTTCTAAGACTACTTACGGTGACTGGTGTGACAGATATGGGTTTCTATATCATAAGAACCATATACCTACAGAGTGGCTTGAAGAGAAACCTAATAAGTACAACTTAAAGTTTATGAAAGAATTGTCAAATAGGAGATAATAAGTGTTGATGAGTAGAAAAACAAGAGTCTTAGACTTTTTAAAACAAGGGAGGCATCTAAATAGTTTAGTTGCTGAAAAGGAATTTGGCATTAAGGCTAACACCTTATGCTATTATGTTTATTGTTTTAGAAAAGCAGGTTTTAATGTAGTTACTAATATGAGAGAAACATATAGTTCTACTAAATATGCTGAGTATAGAATAATTAGAGATTAATAATAACAACAATAATAATAAAGGATATATATGACTGCAGGACAGCTAGAAGAACAAGAAGGAACACTATTATATAAAACAAGTTGTGATGAGTGTGGCTCGTCAGACGCTAATGCTATTTATAGTAGTGGTACAAGTTATTGCTTTAGTTGCAATACTTTTAAAAAATTAAATACTGATGGAGAGCCAGAGCATACTTCAAATAACACTAAGTCACTTGGGTTACTTGCAGGTACAGCAGAGGCTTTACTAAAGAGACACATCACAGAAGAGACTTGTGTTAAATGGGGTTACTTTAGGGGTACAGATATTGTAGGTAAGCCAGTACAAATAGCAAACTATAAGGATACTAAAGGCAAGGTAGTTGCTCAAAAGCTACGATATGCTGATAAAGAATTTAAGTTTATAGGTGATACTAAACAAGCCTCTTTATTTGGAAGTAATTTATTCCAGTCTGATCAATATAAATCCAGAATTATTATTGTTGAAGGAGAGATAGACGCTATGTCTGTTTCTCAAGTTTATTCACATAAGTGGGCAGTAGTTTCTATATCTACTGGTGCTGCCAGTGCTAAAAAAGAACTTCAACGAAACTTAGAGTGGCTTAATACTTTTGATACTATAGTATTAGCTTTTGATAATGATGAGCCAGGTCGTAAAGCAACTGATAGTTGTGTGGGATTATTCTCACCTGGTAAGGTAAAGATATGTACTTGGAAATATAAAGATGCTAATGATGCTTTAGTAAAAGGTGAAGTACAATCTATTATTACTGATATATCTAATGCACAAGAGTATAGACCAGATGGTATTGTAAGAGGTACAGACCTTTGGGACGTTATAAGCAAAGAAAGCAGTTATTTAAGTTTTCATTTACCTTATCCTAAACTAGATGAGACACTTAAGGGATTACGTAAAGGTGAGCTCTTAACATTCAGTGCTGGTTCAGGTATAGGTAAATCAACAATAGTAAAAGAATTAGCTTATCATCTTATGATGACACATAATCTTAAGATAGGTTATGTTGCTCTAGAGGAAAACCTAAAGAGATCCGCTCAGAACTTTATGAGCATTTATTTGAATAAACCGCTACATCTTTTAGATGAGCAACCACCTATGGAAGAACTCAAAGAAGCCTTTGATGAAACTGTAGGTAATAACAAAGTGTGGTTCTATGACCACTTCGGTTCACTAGATAGTGACAATCTATTAAACAAATTAGAATACTTAGCTATTAGTTGTGAAGTAGACTTTATAGTACTAGATCACATCTCAATCGTAGTCTCTGGTTCAGAGGATGCTGATTCTAATGAGAGAAGAGCTATAGATAAACTTATGACAAACCTAAGATCACTAGTAGAAAGAACTGGTGTAGGTATGTTAGTAGTATCACATTTAAAACGACCAGAAGGTAAAGGACATGAAGAGGGTGCTAGGGTTTCTCTAGCTCAACTAAGAGGTTCAGGTGCTATTGCACAACTATCAGATTCAGTTATAGGATTAGAAAGGGATCAACAAGGAAAACAACCTAATCACGTATTAGTTAGAGTACTTAAGTCTAGATTTACAGGACAAGTAGGCGCCTGTGATACACTAAGTTACAATAAAGAAACAGGTAGGTTGTTAGCAGTGGGAACACCAGGACATAAGGAAGAGATCTTCCAGAAACAAGGGAGTACATCAGATGACTTTTAAACGTGTAGTTTTCGATTTAGAAACTAATGGGTTTGTAGATTATCTAACTAAGATTCATACAGTAACATTCTGTGATCTTGATACTAATGAGTATGTCACTTATGACAGGGATGATACTTATAAGATAGTGGATATATTACAGAATGCTGATGAAATAATAGGACATAATATCATTGGCTTTGATATACCAGCAATACAAAAGTTATACCCTAGCTTTAAACCTAAGGGTAAAGTTACGGATACACTAGTGTTAGCTAGGTTAGCTTGGAATGATATTAAAGCTGCAGACTTAGGTAGAGTAAGTAAAGGAGTTTTAGAGTCTAAACTAATAGGGTCACATAGCTTAAAAGCTTATGGACAACGTTTAGGATTACTAAAGGGTTCTTTTGGTGAGGACACAGACTGGAAAGAGTGGTCTCAATCAATGTCAGATTATTGTGTACAAGACGTGAGAGTCACTGTTGCACTTTATAATAAAATAATAGAAAAACAGTTAAGTCCACAAGCTGTAGAACTTGAACACAAAGTAGCTACAATTATTAGCAGACAGCAGAGATATGGTTTTCTATTTGACATAGAGAAAGCTAACTTACTTTATGGTGAGCTAGTACAATTGAAAGAGAATATACATAGAGAATTACTTAGTATATTTCCTATATGGTATTCAAGAGTTGAAGTAAAAACTCCAGATAAAGATACTAAGAGGGTTAAAGGATTACCTTGTCCTACTTATTATTACAAAGGAGCTTCATTTACTAAACTAAAACTTAATACATTTAATCCAGGGTCAAGAGATCACATCGCTTACTGGTTAAAAAAGAAATACGACTGGAAACCATTAGAGTTTACACCTAGTGGTAAGCCTAAGATTGACGAACAAGTATTAGTTACTTTAGAGTATCCAGAAGCCACTAAACTAGCTCAATACTTTTTATTGGATAAAAGGCTAGGGCAACTAAGTGAAGGTACTCAGGGTTGGCTAAGAACTGTTAAAAGTGATAGTAGAATACACGGTAGTGTTAATACTAATGGAGCAGTAACAGGAAGGATGACACATAGTTCACCTAATGTTGCTCAAGTACCATCTGCAAGTTCACCTTATGGTGACAGATGTAGGGAACTCTTCTGTGTTCCTAAGGGTAAGAAATTAGTTGGATGTGATGCATCAGGTTTAGAACTTAGATGTCTTGCACATTTTATGGCTAAGTATGATGATGGAGCCTATGCTAAAGAAATATTAGAAGGTGATATTCATAGTGCTAACCAAGAAGCAGCAGGGTTGCCTACAAGGAATACTGCAAAAACATTCATCTTAACGCAAGTTATAATTTAATAAGCAAGGATGACTTTATGAGTAATCATAATGACAAAAACGAATTGAATTCAGGGAAACTCTTAACAAGTAATGTTGAAGACAATCCTGAGCCAAGCTTCAAATACCCTAATGGTTATTTCAAAGATAAGCAATGTAAGAGTTGTGGTGAAGTATTTACACCAACTAACCCTTGTAATGTTTATTGTAGTGATATATGCAAAAAGAACAATGCTTATTACTTACGTAACTATGGTATTACTAATGTTCAATATAAGGCTTTAAAAGAAAGTCAAGGTGGTATATGTGCTATATGTGGTGATGAAGGTTTCTTAATAGGAAAGAAAGGTCATCACGAAAGATTAGCTTTAGACCATAATCACGAAAGTGGTAAAGTAAGGGGATTACTTTGTCATAATTGTAATAGAGCATTAGGTCTTTTTCACGATAATATAGCTGTATTAGAATGGGCTATAAAGTATTTAGAAGAAGATGGAGAAGGTGCAACGACTATCCTGAAAAGGAGTACACTCAAGTGAGTGGAAGCGGTTCGCTCCTAGTAATAGGATGATGATATAGTCTGAGCTATATGGAAACATATAGAAGTTCATAAGAGAACTGGCAGAGAGTAACGAACTCTGTTGAACATAACTGATGCGTTCCTTTATGGAGCAGGCGATGAAAAGATAGGAAGTATTGTAAGTGGTGGAGCTGCTGAGGGTAAAAAATTAAAAAGCAAGTTCTTTAAAAAGATTCCTGCTATTAAGAAACTAGTAGATACTGTACAGGCAGTTAGTCAAACCAAGGGATTCCTTAAGGGACTTGACGGGCGTACACTACCTATCAGATCATCTCACGCAGCTTTGAATGTTCTATTACAATCAGCAGGTGCATTAATAATGAAACAATCCTTAGTAATATTAGATGAAGACTTACAGTCACTTGGCTATATTCCAGGGAAACACTATGAGTTCGTAGCTAATATTCACGATGAATTTCAGATAGAAGTTAATAAAGATATAGCAGAGATAGTAGGTAAAGTAGCTCAAGAGGCTATAAGAAAAGCAGGTGATACCTTTGAGTTCCGTTGTCCACTTGATGGTGAGTTCAACATAGGAAATAACTGGTATGAAACACATTAATAATATGGAGGTTTTAAAAGTGGAACATTATAAGAAATGCAATGGTTGTAAAAAGGTTAAACCAGTTGCTGAATTTAAGATAGGTGAATTTATGTGTAAAGACTGTAAAGTAAAACACGAATTTAAAGTTAAAGAAATACTAAAGGAAAAATAAAATGATACAACACGATGAAAAAATATTAACAAGACAATTACTAGATGGTTATATTGACCAATGGGGTAAGGATAGAGGTATAACAACTAATGGAACACCTATG
>ERZ1034365.1599-NODE-1599-length-11253-cov-2.897011_pt1 | contig 11253 bp, 6 predicted proteins | sample MGYA00520615_ERZ1034365 | MGnify/ENA primary metagenome ERZ1034365 (study PRJEB33736, sample SAMEA104284505) | Azolla filiculoides | biome: Urban; feature: Water surface; material: Ditch water | place: Netherlands | collected 2015-10-28 | depth 0-0.1 m ... | reverse complement strand
GGATAATTTCCATCAATTGTAATAGTTGCACCAGATGGAATAATCACATCATCATTATATGTAGGAACTACACCTCCAGACCAACTTCCAATTGTCGACCAGTTCCCTGTTACAGCATTAGCTGTTACGGTTACTGCATTCACTCCATTTTCTTTCCCCCAAAGAGACAGTATGATCAAAAAGATCACTAAAGTTTGTTTTTTCATAAAAATATCAGACATAGTTTAAATTATTGATATTAAAATTATTGATAAGATTAAAATAGCTCATTTGACCCTATTTGACCTTTCGTTTTTTAGTGTACGTTTCAGCCGCTAACTTTACGTAAAAAAATGAAATAATATTTTTGAGACAAAAAAAGCTGTCGGAAAATCTCCCGACAGCTTTTTAAAAGGTTTAAAGTAAGTAAGTGTTCATATTTAGTTTATACTATCTTAGTCTGCCCCTAAATCCCCTGAAGGGGACTTTTTGCCGATTGCAAATATTGATTATATCTACAACTTCCGAACTTCAACAGCCCCCTTCAGGGGATTTAGGGGCAGTTAAGAAAAAGACAGTTTCAATATAAACTAATTTCGCGCACTTACTTATGATTGAATTACAAAACTACTTTCATTACCTGATTGTTTGCTTTGATAATATAAATACCTGCGTTCAGGTTCAATGCTGTTTGTTGTCCGCGGGCTACAAGTTGTTTTACCAACTGACCACCGGCATTGTACACGCTGATAGTTTGTCCGGCTTCAGTTCCATTAACTACAGCCTGACGACCTGTTACTGATACAAATATATCCGAACGACTAGTTGTTGGAGTTGCTGTACCAGGACCTGTATACTCGTCAGCACCTAAAGTTGGAGAACCGGCTCTGGAGTCACCATCAAAATCATTTGCAAGAACGACAGTATTTATTGTTACTGCATCTCCAATATTCAATACACTATTTGCATAAGTTGATTGACTCAAATGTAAATCAGTTGCACTTGCAAATACCGGTAAAACATTAATTGAACCGGCATCACCAGCAGTAGCGGTTCTTAATGCAGCCATATCAGTAGCATCTGTTTTACTTGTAAAACGACCGAATGGGCCACTTCCGCTTACATAAAAGTCATTTTTATTTGAAGTAAAGTTGGCTAATGCAGTTGAAGAACCACCAGTGCCTATAGCATAATGTCCGCCACCGGTTGTTTCATTTGTACGTGTATTAATAATGATATTATTTTTTACATTGCGGGTTACAATTGAAGCAACACCCACAGGTGTGGTTTCATTGTTGTATGTTGCAAAACACATTCCAAAACTTGGATTTGAAATGGCATTTGTTGCTCCAGTGCCACTAATATAAATGGTATTATTATAATAATTTGCAGTTGCACTGGATGAGATCATTGTATCACGAATACCAACTAAAGATACTGGCAATGTAATGACAGAACCATCGCGCTGATTACCTAAACGAATAATGTTATTGTACACATTATAAACCGGTGTATAAGCAGTAGTACCGGCACCTGTTCCTGAACAAGCAGTATTAATCCCCGATACTCCGGATACTCTGGTACCAATTGCGGTTGTTGATTCCTGCGATAAATTATAAATCAGGTTGTTATACACATCCATTTTAACAGTTGTAGATGCATTAAAACATTGCAAACTTATACCATTGGTATTGTATGAGTTGGCGCCAATCCCATGAATATTATAAATTTTATTATCCCTGATTACAGAACCATTTCCATAACTAGCAAAATAAATACCACTTGTAGTTGTAAATGCATCACCTGTATTCAGACTTCTCTTATTTGAATAAACAAAATCATGAATTTCATTATTATTTATCGTTACAGGGCAACCTATGCCATTTGGAATATAGACTCCATAAGCCTGACCAGGATCTGCAGCGGTTGAAGTATATGCATATATATTTGATATCTTATTGTTTGAGATAGTAAATGTAGAAGTAGTACTTGCAGCATTCAAAAATACGCCATACGTTGGTCTTCCGGTCATATTCTGTAGCGACATACTTGCTGCTGCCACTCCACTATCGCTGTTACCAATTTCATTATTATCAATAACAACTGTACATTGATTACCACCAAGATTTCCTACTCCTACCAAATAATGAATCCACGTTGCAGTAAATGGATTAACAGGAACTGAAATTCCTGCAATTTTATTGTTTGCAATTTTTACATTTGCTCCTGTTGCTGTGTTATTTACAATTGCTGTAAACGATCCGTTTGTAGCAGTTCCATTAAAGATAATGGATGCGCTTGCACCAACAGTAGCAGCTGATTGATCTCCAATAATATTACCTTCGGCTGTTGTTTCATCTTCGCGTACACCTACCCAGACCGAACCACTTAAATTGATAGCTGAAGTTTGTGAAGCAACTGTTTGATTAAGACTTCCTCCAAGCCACAGATTCTTTATAGTGTTTCCATACACAAATGATTTTGCACTTGGAGATACATTTAAATATATTGCATTGAATGCAGTATTATTACCAGTAATAGCTTTATAATATGAACCGGCACAATTTGCTTCAGATCCTCCAATATAATTGTTTTTTACTATAAAACCACTTCCACTTGTATTGTTTATTGCTATAGCTGCTGATCTTGCACCTGATGCATTTCCCCACAATTCAACAACAGTCGGTGTATAAGTTTTAGCTCTTGGCAAAGTTTGGTAAAAATTATTTCCGGAAACTGTACAAGCTGTAGTAAATGCACCCAAATAGACTCCTACTCCCGAAGATGGAGCCGTAGTGGCCTTATTCATATCGGTTGAAAAATAATCATAGATTTTACAATTTGATATTGTGAGATTGGTATTTGGTGCAGCAGTAACACCGGCTGAGTAAATAGAAACTGTAGGTGTAGCTGTATAAGCATCAATTGGTCCCAAGTCGCAATTGTCAATGATATTGTAACTATTTCCTGTAGCGATACCCGCTCCAAAAGTGATTGTTCCTCTATCGGCTGCAACTGTTGAAGTTGTAGATCTCCATGGGTTTACAGTTGTAGCTCCTTTTAAATTTACGTATTGTACTGTATTGTGTGCAGCATCATTTACAAACTGGAGTGCAATGGTAGTTTTCAATGCAGTGGTAAGCGAATTTCCAACAACTGTATCAGCTTTTAAGGTTAATACTGCTAGTCCTGAACCACCCACACGGCCGTCGATAGTAACATATTGACATCCATTCATTTTCCAAACGAAAGCACCATTTCCGGTAATTGTAAGTGCTGCTTGTGGTCGAATAGTGACAGTATTAGTAGCATCAGCGCCTGCAACAGCAGTAATTTCATCTGTTGTTTATGCGTAATCTGCCTTAAGTTCAATAATAAGTGGTGTAGAAATTGTTCCAACACCAGCAATTGCAGCTGCAATAGTTTGATAATCACCAGTTGTACCAACTGTTTTAATTGTTGGAAGAATTGGAACTTTTGTTGCAGAAAAAATTTGAGGGGATATTGCTAATAATAGCAATAATAGAGTAAAAATTTTTGTTTTCATAAAATATTAATTTAAAGTTATTATATACATATGAGACGTTCTGAAATTTGGCTTGTACTCTATATTACAAAACATATCAAATTACAATATGTCAACAAATTACAAAAACAAAAAAAAGACTGTCGGGTTAACCCGACAGTCCTGCCATACAACTTATTTTGAATTGACTTATAAAATAGCTTTCATAACTTTATTACCAACTTTAATCACATACATACCTGTGTTTAAGTTCAACGCTGTTTGTTGTTCGCAAGCGGCAATTTGATTTAGCAATTGTCCACCGGTATTGTACACCGAAATTAATTGACCCGATTGCGTTCCATTCACAACCGCCAGATGATTTACTACAGAAACAAATAATTTGCTTGTTACAGCATCAATTCCAGTTCCTAAATCGTTGGTTCCGGTTACAAAAGGTTCGAATGTACTAAAAGTTCCTGAATAACTGTTTCCTGTTTTAGTAACTGTGGTGTTTTGATAAGCGCTACCGATGTATTGTCCGATGACATCCGAAATAGCTGTCGTAACAGTTGTTGATGGGCTAAATTTAACTACCGACGACGATGCTACCGTTGGCATAATCAACCATTCTTTTTGATTATAACTGGTGTGCGAATCGGCTACACCTGAAAGGGTGGTTGATACTTTTGCCGATGTAAAACTTCCTGTTGTTGGAGTAATGCTTACCGGATCATAACTGCTTGACGAGCTACCGATAGGAAATAGTTTTTCGGTAGCATCAGCTGTGGCAAGAATTAGTTTCCCGGTTCCATTTGTTACTACGAATGCAGCAGAGGATCCTCCACTTATCGAAGCAGGTGAAAAATCGTTATCGCCTAAAGCTAATTTACCTTTTGTAAGCGTTAAACCTGTAACTGTTGTTGCACCGCCCAATGAAATTGTTCCGGTTGTGTTCAGTCTAAGACCGGCAAAGGTATTATTGAGAAATCCGGTGATAGTTCTGTCGGCTGATCCTTCGTATTGTACAAGTCCTGTAGAAGCATCGATACTATTACTGCCTGAAACATTGCCCGATAAGTATAATAATTTAGTTCCCAATGTAAAAGTGCCGTTATTAACCAAATTTCCTGTTGCAATATCTCCGGCAAGTGTAACTGTTCCGTTGTTGGTAAATGTACCATTTACTGTTGAGTTTTTTGCAAAATAAATTGTTCCTGCCCCATTTGTTAAATTACCTCCAATATAGGTAGCGGCTGAAAATCTTCCTATATATGTGCTTAAAAGATCATTTATCACATTACCCGTAACCTGAACCGGAGCCCCTGTAAATTCTTCGGCTGTAGTTGATGCTCCAGAAGCCGGTTGTACAAATTTGACTGTTCCGGCATAAATACCTACAGAGTCACAATAGTAACTGTTACCAGCTGCATCGGTAACAGTAGTTCCTTTTACCCATGACGCAATATTGCCTAAGGTTGTATTTGAAACTGTGGTAACTGCTCCCGTTACTGCTGTTACCACATAGGCATTATTATTGTAATTGAACAATTTACCTAATGTTGCAGATTTTGCAGTACCATCAATAACGGCACCTACATACATTTTATTTCCATAACCATAAGAATACAAAGTGTCAGTCACAGTTACTTTACGTGGCATAACCAATGCTGCACTTGTACTTGTATTTTCATAACTTAAATTGCGTATAGCTGAAGGGAAGTTGGCTACATCATCTACATAAGCTCCTCCTGTATATGAACCTGAGCTTGTAATGGTAATACCACCATTTCCTGCAAATACCACTCTTGATTTTGGATTGTTCCAGTTCATGGTAATTGTTTGACCTGTATAATACTTCTTCATTCTAATGTCTCTTCCCAGTTTAAGAACCGCATAATCAGTACCATTCCCTAAATTCATGGTAATAGAATGAGTACTTCCGGCAAAACTTGTGCTCCAAACATCAAATGCAGTAAGCGATACATCTAATGTTCCATAGATATTATAAATAAAATTACCTTCGTCATTAGTTGGCGCAGCATTATTTGCATGGAATTTTGCATTTGCATTAGTTGTTACAGTAAAGCCCGGAAAAATAGTCAGAGTACGTGTACCTACAAACTTCTTATTGTTTTGCAAAGAAAATCCAAGACTTCCACCACTCATTGATATGGTAAGATTTTGTTTAATATTTAAATTAAAATCAGTTGAAGTTGTCTGATCAGTTCCATTGTTAGCCATCAAACGTCCGATATAACATACTGCCGTTGAAGCACCATCTATCGTAAGACTTGTAGCTAATTCGCTGAAAAATATAGCAATACCATCTTCTGTCCCGGCAGCAGTACCTCCAAAGCGACCATTATTTGTGATAAAACAACTACCTGTTTGTGGAGCGGCAGCTGTAGTATAAAGATATCCCCAGAATAGCGATTTATTGGCTGAGTTTCCTCCGCTACCTTTATAGATACCTCCGGAATTAATGTTGATATTGCAAACATAGAAATTTGCATTCTGAATAACAACTCCACCTGACTCAATTGTCAAACCATGACAAGTTGAAGTTGTACCATCAATAGTTACAGTAGAACCACTTGGGACCACTACCGAGTCGGCAGCTGTGGCACTCAATGTAGACCAGTTTACTGCACCTGTGCCTGCTACTATTGTAGATGCATTTACACTGTTTATTATTCCGGAAATTGAAATAATACACAGTAAAAGAGTAAAAATTTTGTTTTTCATAAATTGTATTTTTTTAAAATTAATATTAGATATTTTTTGAATTAAATAATTGATATTTTGATATTGCTTAAGTTTAACATATGAGTTAGTTTGATTTTAATTAACTGTTTTTTCAATTCATTATCTTCAAAGTTGCACTATGCGTGTTTGAAGATAATTGAATAAAAATCAGCCCATTATAAGGAATTGTAATTTTCACTTCATCAGCATTTATTGTTTGATGAAGTAATTGCTGTCCTAATGTGTTGTATACGAATAACTCATTAAAATTACTTAGACCTTTTAAAAAAAATGTATTTCCACATCTCGATATATTCATATTTGCCCAGTCAACATCAGTTACAGCCGATTTCAGACCAAATCCAGTAAGTGTTCCGGTGCCAAAAACGCCAAAATTAGATGTATTAATCATAAATGTTTTTTGATTGTTTAAGACTGCATCCGTCTCGTACCAGGCACCATTAATAAGTTGTGCAACAATGGGATTTGACATGGTCTTAAGGATAGAAGGAGTAAATTCGAGGTATGCACTTCCACTGTTGATAGCCGAAATTGTCCATTCTGTTAAATTGGTAAGATCCAATGTTTTTGGTGCAACAGAAAATACCGAATCAGCCCTTACAGTAAATGTATTTCCCTGAACAGATGAAATATTGACAGGGTCAAATCTTTTCACTGAAACTCCAACAGGGAAAGTGATGGTTTCGCCGGCGCCGGCACTTTGAACAACCGAACCAGTGGAATTGGTAACTATATGTGAATTGGTATTGACTCCCGAAACTGTGGCTCCGGGCTCAAAAACCAACTGATAGTCGCCAAGCGTAAGATTCCCATTTTTAAAAGTCAGGGATTTTCCTATAGTTGTTGAGTTGTACAGTGAAAATCCGTTGGTATTATCAAGCACGAAATCGGAAAAAAAAAGCGGGAAACTCGCAGGAGAAATACCCGTAGGCGCTGTAGATGAGTATGAAGGAGTTATTGTGGAAGCGTATTTTACCGTCGAACCTGTGGCAAAATTAAAGTTTATAGCTTGATTTGCCTGACTTTTAATCATAATAAATTTGGAGCCAACTGCCAGGGTTGCTTTATCACCGAGGTTGACATTGATTTTTTGATTTGCCGACGATGTCAGCGTACTTGTGGTAAGATATAATCCGCCGTTTCCTGTATCCAGCGTACCCCCTATATTGTAATTTATATCACCTCCATCGATAGTTTGGGCAGTAGCTGACGATTGCTGATGCAGTAATCCTGCCGTACCGCCTGTAAATTTCACAATACGTCCTTCGTTAATTGTAAGCGTTTTTTCTGCTGAACCGGCACCTCCGTTAAGCAACGAAAGTGTAGCTCCGCTTGTCGAAGAGTTCATCAAGGCCATATCCATATCAATGACAATATCCTGATTCAGCACATTAGACGAACCCGATTGTAAACGAGCAATATTTACACTACCACTTCCTGAAATGGTGGTTTTTTCGTTTTCGCAATAAATTCTGATACCCGAACCTGTGGTAGTAGTTGAATTTACCGAGCCTAACTGACCATTCACACTGATAGTTGGTCCGTAAACTTTTAATGTACCTACTGTTCCGCCATTAGCCGTAGTTGAACTTAACACCCCTCCGGTTTGAATATACAAACTTCCTGGCGCTGAAGCAGAGCCAAGTGTGATGTCGTAAGCGGTTGAAGTGCCTAAACCAACTGTCAGCGAACCCGAAACCACCAAATTTTTTGCATTTACAGCCGCAGTGGCGGTCATCGCATGCCCTGTTTGTATCCAAACATTATTTGTTACAGCGGGAGCGGAAGTAGGTATAGAAGCCTGAACGCCACCTGCACCATCCGAAAGTCGCCAATTGGATGCTGTGTTGTAATTGCCACCGGCATTCGATACATAATCGTTTTTTGCAGGAATCATGGCTTTTACAATTTTTATCGAATTCAGTTCTATTGTATTGGATGTTCCGGAAACAAATAACTGAAACGAACGGATACCCGAAAGGAGCGTATCAGTTATCAATGTATAATCCGACCACACATCAACTCCTGTTGCGGGTAGAGCAATTTCTGTAGTTTTATCCTGATTTCCAATTCGGAGTTTTATTTTTCCGTTGGATGTAGTGGCAGAATAGTTGATAGAGATTTGGTATTTCGAATATTCCGGAACAAGCACTGAATACCGCAACCATTCGCCACTTGCCATATCGGCCACTTTGTATCCTCCGGCAGAACAGGATTTAACGCTCACCGCACTATCAGGACGATAGGCATTGGCAATTTTTGTTCCCGAAAGTTCATTATAAGTGCGTCCCTGACCTCCAAAAGTAAAATAATCATAATCCTCCGCCTGAATGGTGCAGGGAGCTGTATTCTGACGATAAACAGGGACTTTATTCACGAATGTGACAGGGTCACCCGGACAACTATCGACCCGGTGAAAGGTAAGATTCCCGTAGCCTGTAAAATCAACCTGAAATCCTGCCTGTTCATAACCAAAATTTTTCTGCCGGATGCTATCGGCACGAAAAATCCATTTAAACTTATTTTTAGGTAAATTCATTCTGGATTGATAATGTGCCAGAAAAAATTGTGTGGTGGGTGTTTTTCCTCCTGCATATCCTGTATCTGAAATAAATGTACCTCTTGTAATATTCACGGTATCGCTTTCGGAGTGTGGATTAATTTTTTTTGAGAACCAGCGCTGACTACGGTCTCTGCGTTGAAGAAACTCTCCTGAAGTAACTGCAGGCTCCCAGGGTGTGCTCTGGTCAGCAAAACTGTATAAATACGATAAATTGTAACGAAAATAGTATTCGAGTCCAAGTAATGTACGGTAATCCATAAAGCTATACAAATCGTCGCCCTGATTCCATGCCATTTCACTAATATTATTGACAATGGCAATTCCTACCAACGGATGACCCTGATCGCGTGACGATTCCTGACACTGACCATTTTCCCAAATATAATGTTTAATTAATTCATTATAACCATAATCCTGAATGGTATTATTCAAATAGGGTGAGTTGAGGTTATAATCATCAAAATAACTGGTGGATTTTGTGTTTTTGGTGGAACTAACAATTGTTGGACCTGATGGATAGGGTAAATCGTCGGTACGATGTTTCTCTCCTTTCAAATAACGTAGAGCCCTGTCATACATTAATTCATTATCCAGAAAAATTCCCATGGCCATAACACCACGCATACCAAACAAACCCTGATTCCCGTGTCGACCGTAATCGCCATTGTACATCGACCAATAAAACGATTGAAGTGAATCAACCTCATGTGAAACAGTTGTTGAATAACCAGGATACACCAACATGGCTTTAAATGCATCTATATCCTCCTGTTTCCAACCTGAATACGTATTTTTTATTATCTCCGCGGCTTCAAGCACTTTCCAGATAGCGCGTCCTGCACCCAAACTATTCGTACCTGATTTTGTGCTGGTGATATTCTGCATATTGTTGAATATCTGAACACATTTCTGAGCATATCGCGCATCGCCGGTAATGTACCACTCCAACGCATTCAGGTATGATGCTAATCCATCATTAACAAATTGCCAATAATTGACATTCACATCAGTGTAGGTAGACAAAAACTGTGGATTGTAGTTATAACTGGCATACGAATTGGTTTGTAAGTTAGCAAACGAAGTCTTCCAGGGTTCTTTACCCAGCTTTACCATTTGCTTCATACGCTCCAAATCAGATAATTTATGTGATAATCCCGGATGTACAAAGGTGCGGGATTGTATCAAAGCTGTTGATGACAGAACTACGAGTGAAATTATATAAAAAATGCGTAAGTTTTTCATTGGATAAATTTTGTGACTTTTAAAAAATATTCTAAAAAAAATGAAGGTTCATTTACTATTCCTCCGATGGTAAATACCATTTCGACTTAGTGCTTAGCCGGTTGAAAATAACATTTTTACGCGTATCGCTGAATTTTGCTGATACTTTTGCCGCTAAATACGTTGGGTCGGCCCGGTGCTCTGATATACGCATCAAATCATTAAAACGGTTGCCTTCAAAGGCTGTTTCGAGTGCTAATTCCGTTACCAGTTGATCTTCGACCCATGCAATGCTATCGGTTATATCTGCCGGTATTCTGAATGAATTATTAAGATCCACACCACCGCAACCCCGTGCCCGCATACCATAATTTGATGCAAAAATGGTGTTTTTTGCACTGCTCACCTGTCCGAAATCAATAAATGCCTCTGCAGTTTTCAGTTCTTTGGGTGCATAAAGCTCAAGTTTGTCTTTGTTTAACCCATATTTGAGAAATACAAATGCCATGGTTGGTTTACCCATTCTGTTTAAAGCTTCAGCATAACGCAGGTATACAAGAGAAGTTCTGCACAAAGTAGTATAATCCGTCATATAACTGTATTTGTTAATTCTCACAAAATCTTCCCTGTCATTGAGTTCATTCAATTTTGAGAAGTTGGCATAAGAACCATTTCTGCCTCTGAGGTCGCCTGATAAAGTTTGTGCATTGGTAATGGAGTAAGTTTGAGATTCCCAGTTATTTACTGCGACTGCCGACGGTGCTATTTTATAAACAGTAGCACTTGCCAATGTGGATAATGTGGTATTGTTGGCATATTCGCTGGTATAGCCAATATAGGCCAATTGCTCTTTAACTGCTAAATTGCTGAACAGATTTGGCCATTGAGTAATATATCCTGTTTGGGTACTATTCCACGTGTTGTTAAAATTAAGTACTACCAGTTTTTCGGTGTAAATAAGCTGATAGTATATATTTGCTGCAAGGGTATATTCATTACGCCACAAATACATTTCACCCAACATAAAACGTGTTGGAATAAACAAATTTTGCGATGCAAATGAGCCAATGCTTTTGTAATCTGGATATGATTCTGCCAAGCCATCTGTCGGACAAAAAGGTAATAAATCCAACTCCTGTTAAGCCAAGTAAAATAAGGCCTAGCTGGCGATCAAGTCCGCTAAAAATACTCAGAAATATTTTCTTGGTTTTACTTA
>ERZ1034365.1596-NODE-1596-length-11258-cov-2.180664_pt1 | contig 11258 bp, 10 predicted proteins | sample MGYA00520615_ERZ1034365 | MGnify/ENA primary metagenome ERZ1034365 (study PRJEB33736, sample SAMEA104284505) | Azolla filiculoides | biome: Urban; feature: Water surface; material: Ditch water | place: Netherlands | collected 2015-10-28 | depth 0-0.1 m ... | reverse complement strand
GGTGCGATTGCGAAAAAATGGCTGCAAGAGCGTTTCGGGGTTACGGTGCGTGGTTACATGAGCCAGCTTGGCGAAATTGAAATACCGTTCGAGCGCTGGGATGTGGTCAATACTAATCCGTTTTTTTCTGCCAACACTACAGTCTTGCCGCAGCTGGAAGAGTACCTGGATAAAATTCGTGCAGAGCGCGACTCGGTAGGCGCACGTATCACCGTCGTGGCAGAAGGTGTGCCGGTGGGTTGGGGCGAGCCGATTTTTGACCGTTTGGATGCCGAGATCGCCTATGCCATGATGAGCATCAACGCGGTAAAAGGAGTGGAGATCGGTGACGGTTTTGCCTCAGTTGCACAGCGCGGTAGCGTGCATTCTGATGAGATGACCCCGCAGGGTTTTGTGAGCAATCATGCCGGTGGCATTCTGGGCGGCATTTCTACCGGCCAGGAAATTCGCGTCAATGTTGCGCTAAAACCCACTTCGAGCATTCCGCAGGAGCGTCGTTCGATTGATAAGCACGGCAATGCGGTGATGATGCAGACCACTGGACGCCACGACCCTTGCGTTGGCGTCAGGGCAACACCTATCGTAGAAGCCATGCTGGCCATGGTGCTGATGGATCATGCGCTGCGTCAGCGTGCACAGAATGCCGATGTAAATTGCGCTACGCCGAAAATATTCTAGCGCTTTATTCATTCGGTATTTTTGAATAAGCCATTACCAGCGTTATAAAGATCGGTTATATTCTGTATGGGTTTATTAACTGACCAAGTGATAAAAGAGTCGGCTTAAGCCGGCTTTTTTATTATGGCAGCGCGTCATCAAACAGATTGATATGCATACTAAACTTCACAATCGGCTATCTCGCTTTTACTTCATCTACTATTTCTTTGTAGGTGCATTCGTGCCCTATTGGGGTTTGTATTTACAGTCTGAGCAGTTCACTGCGGCAGATATCGGCATTTTGATGTCCTTATTCCAGATCAGCCGCATCTTTGCACCCAATTTCTGGGGCTGGCTGGCTGACCATACCGGCAAGCGTGCTCAGTGGATCAGGCTGACGGCGTTTCTGGGTTTGTGCGGTTTTACGGCCGTGTTCTGGGCGCATGGTTTTTTCTGGCTGTTCTTTGTGATGGCCGCACTCAGCCTTTTCACCAGTTCTACTTTGCCGTTGGCCGAATCCTTGACCCTGGCACATCTTGCTACTACTAACGGCCACTATAGCCGTATCCGCATGTGGGGATCGTTAGGGTTCATTGTTGCTGCAGTGGTGCTGGGTTTTTTGATAGACGCCGCAGGCATTTCAAGCCTGCTGTGGTTTTTGCTGGCTGTGCAGATCAGCTTATTTGCTTTGTCATACACATTGCCTGAACCTGTGGTTTCGCCGCATGAGCATGACCATTTTTCAATCTGGCAGGTGATCAGGCAGCCCAATGTTTTTGCGTTGCTGGTAGGCTGTTCACTGATGGTGACCGCACATGGTGTGCTGTATAACTTTTATTCGATTTACCTGAGCGAGCATGGCTATAGCAAGGGCACGATAGGGCTGTTGTGGTCGGTAGGGGTTGTTTGTGAAATCGGTATTTTCATGCTCATGCCCAGAATTATGGCGCGCTTCAGTTTAAAGGCTATTTTGTTAACCAGTCTGTTGCTGGCTGTGATCCGATTTGCGCTAATCGGTGTATCTGTCGATAGCTTATGGATGATCGTTTTTGCGCAGACTTTACATGCAGCGACATTTGGTAGTTTTCATGCTGCCTCGGTGGAGGTGGTCACGCAGTTTTTCAAAGGCCGCCATCAGGCGAAAGGGCAAGCCATCTATAACAGTGTGGCTTATGGTGTGGGGGGTACGATAGGCGGCGTCGCTGGCGGATATGCTTTGCAGTATCTGGGTGGGCAGCAGACATTTATCCTAGCTGCGGGCTTTCCATTGCTTGGTTTGGCGGTGATAGGCTTTGGCTTAAAACTCAGCCATCAGCGGCAAAATACTAGAGGAATGTTTGGTTGAGGTCATGCATGGTTTTAGTACTGACAGGATTGCTCGTGACTGCCTATCTCGTGACGATTGCCAGCCTTAAAATAAGTGCCATAACCCTTAATCAGCTAGAAGCCAGTGTGTTGGAGGGTGGTTGACTATCGTTAATATGATTGGGTATGAGTGTTTTGAGTCGATTGGATATGCAGTGGCAGGACATGACGCTGACAGAAAATATGAATTTATTTATAGCAAAAAGCCGCTGGAACCAGCGGCTTTTTGCTTTATTTAGTGTTTGCGCTTGTCTCTTTCAATCAGCGCATAGGCCGAGTGGTTATGGATAGACTCAAAATTTTCTGATTCCACTACATAAGCCACAATGCGCTTTTCCGCGTTAAGCTGTGCTGCAACATCGCGCACCATGTCTTCTACGAATTTCGGGTTATCGTAAGCGCGCTCGGTCACGTATTTTTCATCAGGGCGTTTCAGTAAACCGAACAGCTCACATGACGCCTGTTTTTCTACCAAATCAATAATATCTTCAATCCAGATGAAATCATTAATGAGTGCGGTAACGGTCACATGTGAGCGCTGGTTATGGGCGCCATAAGCGGAGATTTTTTTACTGCATGGGCAGAGGCTGGTGACCGGTACCAGTACTTTTACGGTGATATCGTATTTACCCTGGTTGATTTCGCCGATAAACGTCACTTCGTAATCCAGCAGGCTTTTTACACCTGAAATAGGTGCTGCCTTGTTCACAAAGTAAGGGAAAGTCATTTCTACATGACCTGATTCAGCTTCAAGGCGGGTGACCATCTCACGCAGAATGGTTTCAAATGACTCGATAGAAATCGCATGTTCGTTCATGTTGAGGATTTCAACGAAGCGTGACATGTGCGTGCCTTTAAAATGCTGTGGCAGGTGCACATACATATTGAATACGGCTACGGTATGTTGTTCGCCGCCAGATTTATCTTTAACGACTACTGGATGGCGTATGGCCTTGATGCCAACTTTGTCGATGGCCAGGTGACGTGTGTCAGCTGTATTCTGTACGTCTTCAATCTGGCTTTGCGGTTTTGTTGTGCTCATTGGTTTTCTACTTAATCACTTATTTTATAATAGTTGAGTATAACACTAGGTTATTAACTTCGCAATTGCGGCAGTAATACCGTCAGCATCTAGACCGCATTCAGCAAGCATAGTTTCATGTACGCCGTGTTCAATAAATTGATCCGGCAGGCCAAGGCAAAGCGTTTTGATTGGCTGTTGAATGCTATGCTGCATATTCTGTAAAGCTTCCAGCACAGCGGATCCCGCGCCGCCCATGAGGCAGTTCTCTTCTACGGTCACGATATAGGCATGAGTATTTGCTAACTGTTGAATAAGTTCTGTGTCAATTGGTTTTACGAAACGCATGTCAGCAACAGTGGCATTCGTGTTGTCTGCAGCTTTGAGCGCAGCTTCAAGCATGGAACCAAAGGCGAGTATGGCGATTTTTTTTCCGGTTCGGACAACGCTGCCTTTACCGATTTCAATCGAAACCAAATCTGGGTTAATCATTTTTCCTGTGCCGCTGCCGCGTGGGTAACGCACTGCGGCAACACCGTTGTAATGAAAACCGGTAGTGAGCATTTGCCGGCATTCATTCTCGTCGCTAGGTGTCATGATGATGATGTTGGGAATGCAGCGCAGGTAGGTTAAATCGAAGCTGCCGGCATGAGTGGGCCCATCCGCGCCTACCAGACCGGCGCGGTCTATGGCGAATAATACCGGTAAGTTCTGCAGGGCGATGTCATGAATCAACTGGTCATAGGCGCGCTGCAAGAATGTGCTGTAGATGGCGACTACAGGTTTCAGCCCGTCACAAGCCATGCCGGCGGCAAAGGTGAGGGCATGCTGTTCAGCAATGCCTACATCAAAATAGCGGCTCGGGTAAGCGCTGGCAAAAGCATTCAAACCGGAGCCATCGCACATGGCTGGGGTAATGCCAATCAAACGCTGGTCTGCAGCGGCCATATCCACCAGCCAGTCACCAAAGACTTCAGTGTAAGTTTTGACGGCACTGGTACTGATGGAATTGCCGCTAAGCGGATCAAATTTACCTACCCCATGGAATTTGTTAGGGTTATCTTCTGCGGGTTCAAAGCCTTTGCCTTTTTGCGTCACGATGTGCAAGAACTGCGGGCCACTCAGTTCTTTAATGTTTTGCAAGGTATCGATCACGGCATCCAGGTCATGACCATCAATCGGGCCTATATAGTTAAAGCCGAACTCTTCAAATAAAGTGCCCGGCATGACCATGCCTTTAACGTGTTCTTCCGCCCGTTTTGCAAACTCCATCATTGGCGGTACCGCGGACAATACTTTCTTGCCGGACTTTCTCACCGTTCCATAAAAGCGGCTGGATAATAGTTTGGCCAGATATTTATTGAGTGCGCCGACGTTATTGGAAATACTCATGTCATTGTCGTTGAGAATGACAAGCAGGTTTGCATCCATGCTGCCTGCGTTATTCAGTGCTTCGAATGCCATGCCAGCAGTCATGGCGCCATCACCGATGATGGCGACGGAGCGTCGTGCGCTGCCAGTCTTCTGGGCAGCTACCGCCATGCCCAGTGCAGCAGAAATAGAAGTGCTGGAATGGCCGGTGCCAAAAGTATCGTATTCACTTTCACAGCGACGCGGAAAGCCGGCGATCCCTTGCGGTTTGCGCAAGGTTTGCATGCTGTCACGGCGGCCGGTGAGAATCTTGTGCGGATAAGTCTGGTGGCCAACATCCCATACCAGCTTGTCATCAGGGGTGTTGAACACATAATGCAGTGCGATGGTCAGTTCTACCACGCCTAAATTGGAGGCTAAGTGTCCACCGGTCTTAGCAACGCTTGCCACCAGAAATGAACGTAACTCCTGCGCCAGTTGCGCAAGCTGCTTACGGTCTAGCAGTCTTAGTTGCTGAGGGTAGTCAATGGTGTCGAGTAGCGAAGTCACAAGAGAATTATAGTCAATGAATAATGATGATTAAAAGCTGCGCTGTGTAATAAAGTTTGCCAGCTCATTTAAGCGCTGCGCTTTACTGCCGAATGGCACGAGCGCTGCAATGGCTGAACTGTGCAATTGATCGGCAAGCTGTTTTGCAGCATCCAGCCCCAGAATGGTGACATAGGTTGGCTTATTGCTGTCTGCATCCTTGCCGGCGGTTTTGCCGAGTGTGGCCGTATCAGCTTCCGTGTCTAAAATGTCATCGATCACCTGAAATGCGAGGCCGATATTTTCAGAATAAGTATGTACCGCCGAAATTTGTTCAAGTGTGCCACTGGATGCACCGAGCAAAGCGGCAGCCTGAATCAGTGCGCCGGTTTTTAGCTGATGCATGGTTTCAAGTTGCGATTGAGTCAGTGCCTTACCTACTGAGTTTAAGTCAATCGCCTGGCCTCCGGCCATACCGCTAGAGCCTGCTGCCTTGGCTAAAATATTCAACATGCTGATTTGCTGATTTGCATTTGCGCATAATTGCGGTGTAGACAGTACATCAAATGCCAGGCTCTGTAGGGCATCGCCTACCAGCAGGGCGGTAGCGTCATCATATTGTTTGTGGCAGCTAGGTTTGCCACGCCGTAGATCATCATCATCCATACATGGCATGTCATCATGTACCAATGAGTAGGCATGGATCAATTCCACCGCAGCCGCCGCAGCGTCTGCGATGGCGATCTCTGTGTTGCACAATTCTGCGGCGGCATAGCATAGCAGCGCACGCACGCGTTTTCCGCCACCTAGTGCGCTGTAACGCATGGCATTGTGCAGTGTTCTTGGTTCCACGTCTTCAGGTGGCAGTGCTTCGTCAAGAACCTCTTCTATGCGAGATTGCTTAACTTTTGCCCAAGCTGGAAAGTCGGATAAGGTGTTATCAATCATGCGGGCATTAGTCAGTATCTGTGTTAAAGGTTGCTAACTGCTGTTGCTCATTGAGTATTTTGACTTGCTGTTCCACTTCAGCCAGTGATTTCTGACAGAACTCCAGCAGCAGGTTGCCACGTTTATAGGCTGCGAGTGATGCTTCCAGAGACATTTGGCCAGATTCCATTTGCCCGACAATCTGTTCCAGCTCGCTAAAGGCTTGTTCATAATTCAGCGTAGACTCATCCAGCACTAAATTGTCAGGTGTGATTGTTGTTCGGGTTTTAGAAGCAGACATAGCGTAGAATACTTTACGATTTGCGAGGTGCTATTCTATCAAATCTTAGGGTAAAACCCGCTCTAAAAATTCTTGAATATCAGCAATCTCTTCAATACATACCGAGTGAGCCATTTTGTATTCATGCCAAGTGACGAAATATTGACTATCTTGTAGCAGATTGCGTGAAACTTTACTCATTTCAAGGCTGATAATATCGTCAAAAATACCATGTGCCATAAAAATCGGCGTTTTAGTATTTGCCTTATCGGCATCAGTTGCGAGTTTTGAATGCAGTGGTAAATAGGTTGATAGTGCCATAACTCCCGCCAGTTTTTTTGGGAAGCGCACGGCTGTGTGCAGCGCAATGGCGCCGCCTTGTGAGAATCCGGCTAATACGATGCGCTCACTTGTTATGCCACGGTTCATTTCATTTTCAATTAACAACTCGATATAGCGTTGACTGGCTTGAATACCGGCTTCATCTTCGTGGCTTATTGGGATTTCTCCATAGACGTCATACCATGCCGGCATGATATAGCCGCTGTTGCGTGTGACGGCCATCTCCGGTGCGTGCGGCAAAATGAATCTGACATTAGCTAGTTTTCCAGAGCTTAGCAGTTGCTTCACTACCGGCTCAAAATCATAACCATCTGCACCCAGGCCATGTAGCCATATGACACTGGCATTGATTTTGCTGATATCTGAATGGCGATCGATTATTTCCAATGGAGTTTTGTAGGTCATGATGGTAGTGACTGTTATGAGTAGGTAAGTTAGGCAGTGTAATCACTTAATTATAACGACATACCCAATAAGAATTAACAAAATCATACACACGGATTGTGTGTTTTTACGTAAATGGGTAAGTGAATGCAGCAGTTTTGTCCAGTTTGCTGGCTAGTTAAGTGAGATTGCCAGTAATAGAGGAAACATAATCATGCAAATTAAAGTACTAGGCTGTAGCGGCGGTATCGGACTTGGGTTGCGTACCACATCTATGCTGGTAGATGACGATATATTAGTTGATGCCGGCAGTGGCGTAGGTGACCTGACTATGGATCAATTATTGTTGATCGATCATATATTCATTACCCATTCTCATCTGGATCATATCGCCTTTGTTCCGTTACTGCTTGATACCGTGATGGGCTTTCGCGTTAAACCGATCACCTTGCATGCCACTCGCGAAACGCTGGCAGCATTGCGTCAACATGTATTCAATTGGACTATCTGGCCTGACTTTAATGCCATTCCTAATGACGAGACTCCGCTTCTGCAATATAACGAGGTGAGTTTAGGGGTGACTTCGGATATCAATGGCCGAAAGATCACAGCACTCCCTGTGAACCATGCCGTGCCTGCTGTTGGCTACCATGTTGCAGGCGATGAGCATAGCCTGGTTTATACAGGCGACACTACGGAATGCGATGCGCTATGGGCAGCGTTAACTAGAATACATAACCTGAAATATCTCATCATTGAAACCGCATTCAGCAATAGTGAGTACGAGCTTGCCAAGATTTCAAAACATTTATGCCCCTCAATGCTGTCAGGTGAACTAAGCAAGCTTGCTACCGATATATTAAGCGACGAGTTTGCCGTTTTTATTACCCACCTTAAGCCAGGTGAGGATGCTGTCATCATGAACGAGATCGCTGCCACAGCACCCAGCATAACGATTAATCAATTAAGAAAAGACCATGTTTTCAGTCTGTAAATCATACGTAACTTAGACACAAAATAAAAAGCTAGCTTATGCGCATTATTCCAGATCGGTCATTATTTGAATTTCTAGAGCCTATAGCCAAATTATCTAACGCTCGTAAGAAAGAACTGGCAGGCCTTTGTTATCTTGAAAAGGTTGGCAGAGGAATCAACCCTTTGCGTATGAATGTCAGTAGAGTGCCGCAATTAATTTATTTAATTAAAGGTAATTTGGGTTTGCGCTTTAATCAAGATAAGAAATTGGTGCTGCGCGCAGGATCGCCAGCGGCTAAACATCCCATCAATAATGGATATGAGATAAAAGATATTATTGCGTTGACTGAAATCGAGATTATGCGCGTAGATACAGAGCTGCTGGATATCATGATGACTTGGGATCAGTTATCCAGCGCTATTTTGACGCACCAGCTAATTAAAAATAGTGCTGCAGCTGGTGCAACGGAGAGCCTTAAATATAAAGACTGGTTGCAGGAAACGCGTGCATTCAGTGCAGCTAATCTGCAAAGCGGTGTATTCAGCCGGCTGCCGGCTGCAAATATAGAGCAGATGTTTAAGCGGATGGTCGGATTGCAGGTGCAAGCAGGGGATACCATTGTTGAACAGGGTGCCGAGGGTGATTATTACTATCTGATTGAGCGCGGCACTGCAATTGTAAGTAGAGAGACTGATTTGAATGGGGGAGTTGAGGTATTGGCTGAATTGGGCGAGGGTGAGGCATTTGGAGAAGAGGCTTTGGCGTCTGACAATAAACGCAGCGCTACAGTTAAAATGAAAACTGATGGTTGCTTGCTGCGACTCAATAAAAAAGACTTTGTAGAGTTATTAAAAGAGCCGCTGATTGCTAAGGTAAGCAGGGCGGCTGCGGAAGCGAAAGTTGCCGCAGGTGCCGTATGGGCTGATGTCAGGATGGCTTCTGAATATCATTATGACCATTTGGCGGGTGCGTTGAATCTGCCTTTAAGTGAGATTCGTCAGTTGGCGAAAAGTCTGGATCCTGCTAAAACCTATGTCTTGTATTGCCAAACTGGGCGACGCAGTGCCGCCGCCGCATTTATATTGATACAGCGGGGGTTCAATGTTGTGGTCTTAGCTGGTGGAACGCGAGGCTGTTAGCCGTCTCGATGTGATTGGTTTACATATGGCTTCGGTAACGACAAGGCGGTGTTCGCCAAGTCGTTTTGGATGATTGTCAGAGTGCTGGCTACATGCTTTTATCACTTCACCTCTAGCCAAAAGCGTGGACCAGCTGCGCTATAACCCATAGAGAATCTTTTGGCATCGCCACTTGCGCTTTGCAATATTTCCGGCAAAGTCGACCAGATTAAAGCCACTAATGTAATGGCGGCAAATATTGGCATGAAAACGGATTTTCTTTTCACTTCAGTCACATTGTCCTTAGTGTAGTAACCGATCATTAACCCGATAATCGTGAACATCAGCACCTGGCTGATCGGCATCACAATGACCCCATCTACCAAAGAATACGCAAAACTGGACATAACAGTGAAAAATAATGCGATTGCCAAATTGCAGTCCAGCTTGGTTTTATGCTGCAGATTGTCTATGTTGAATTTTCTCAGCCAGCAGAGCAGGCCATAGCCGGTAACTGCCAAGATTAATAAAGCCGCTGGCAAACCCCATTCCGCCATGAGTTGTAACACGCTATTATGCGGATGGGCATTGGTATTGCTATACCAGGCAAAGTGCATGGGGCCAATGCCGAGAAAAGGGTGATTTTGAATAAAGTTAAGACACTGGCTCCATAATTCAATCCGATCGCTGGTGGAGTCTCTCATCACAGTTCCTGTGACTATTGCGGAACCTCTAAGATAAGGAACGGCCTGAAATAAAACGTGATAGCCGAAAAAGCCCGCAGCGATATACGCAAGCTGTAAACGGATAAAAGGCCAGGCCAGTTTTCTATAGATCATGGCAGTGATGAGTATTCCCAGACCCAAGGAAAGTATCGCGCCACGTGAAGCTGAGTAAAACAACAGAACCCACCAGCACATCAGGCCTAAGTGCAGCCATTTTCGGGTGTTTGTGTTTTTAAAATCAACTGTCAGTAACGGTAATGTGATCAAGCCTAAAGTCCACAGCTGGAATTGGTTAAAGGAGCGGATGTTGGTGAAGCCTGTGAGCGGCGCTGGCCATGTCAATGGTGTGAAAGAAACCGTTGCTGCAATATAACCGACATAGAAAGAAAGCATGCATAAAAAAATACTTGCCCAAAAAATGTAAATGACTTTTTGGATGAATGGTGTGTCATTTTCATAATATAAATCTGCTACAAACAAAGCCAGGTAAATCAGACCCGCAAAAAGACTGATTTCTATCAGCGCATGTCGAGGTGAATAGGCCAAATAGGATGAAGCAATAGCGAAAGTTATCACTAAATAAATGCAGTGACGCATCGGTCGTTTAAGCGTTAATGACTGAAATTTTTTTATAAACATCATGTTGTATAACAACAAAAGGATTATTAACAGTAATTCGACTAAACGCTTGTCGTCATGAAAATTAGTTGGCCATAAGCTCTGCGGCATTATTTTTAAGTTGGGTGATAAGCATACAAGCACTATAAATGTGCAGAAAATAAAATTTTTTAATAGCATATCAATGTTATTGCGGATGATTGGCATAGCTTATTGCGACCGTTAATTAGCTGTGATTGTTAAATTAAGAATTACTTCACACTGCTGCATTTTAGATTTACCCTGCAAAATTTCGTCCACTAATATTTTGCAGAGCTAGATAAACAAAGAGGCCAAAAATGGCCTCTTTGTTTAACATCAATGTATGTCAGCTGATTAACTGAGTGAACAATTGCCGCTGTCAACTGAGCAGGTTACTGTTTTACCTGTACCGTTGGTGATCGTACCTGATAAAGAGCTACCCGCTGCTGGAAGCGTGCCGGCTGTAGCACTGTCTGGTCTGTAACTTGTTGTTGGAGTTAAGGTTGCACACGCTTTGATTACAGCTACAGGCAACAATTCTATGTCGTTATTGGCTACTGCTGCAGAAACACCACGTGCGATACCTGTTGCTTCAGCTAAACATGCATTATCTCTGGATTTTTGTGTATATGTTTTATATTGAGGTAATGCAACGGCTGCCAAAATACCGATGATTGCAATAACAATCATCAACTCAATTAAAGTAAAGCCTTTTTGTACTTGTTTCATATGAATTCCTTTTATTATAAATGTATAAGTATTCTGACAATGCAATTGGTCAAAATTGCGTTGTTGCAAATTTGATGCAAAAGATATGCCAATTCATTTTTAACGGATATTTACATATCAAATCACAGTCATATTATACATTGCAAAAACAGAGTGTGTCGTTATGAAAGACTTTTGATTGCGATATAAATGCACA